>Ga0307505_10001182_pt1 | contig 22543 bp, 23 predicted proteins | sample 23_S_MG_FD_202183 | JGI IMG/M metagenome (GOLD analysis project Ga0307505, IMG submission 202183) | Soil microbial communities from Populus trichocarpa stands in riparian zone in the Pacific Northwest, United States - 23_S | ecosystem: Environmental > Terrestrial > Soil > Riparian zone > Trees...
TGGCGTGGCGATACTGGGCATCGCCTTTCTGGTGAAAGCGGGCATGTGGCCGCTCAGCTTCTGGCTGCCGGCCACCTATGCGGCGGCATCGGCGCCGGTTGCGGCCATTTTCGCCATTCTGACCAAGGTCGGAATCTACGTGATCGTGCGTTTGACTTCGCTCCTGTTCAGTGAAGAGGCGGGGCGCGTGGCCCATTTCGCCGATACCTGGTTGATGGTTGGCGGTATCGTCACGATAATTTACGGCACGATCGGCGTTTTGTCCGCCAGGACGCTGGCCCGGCTGGCGGGCCAATATGTGCTCATCTCCTCCGGAACTTTGCTTGCGGCCATCGGCATGGGCAATCCTGCCGTTCTCACCGCAGCGCTCTTCTACATGGCCAGCTCCACCCTGGCGGTCGGAGCATTCTACCTCATCATTGAACCGGTCGAACGGGGTGGCGATGATGATGGTCCGTCCCTGCCCGGCGAGCCGGTATTCGATGACGAATATACCGGCATTCCCAAGGAGGAAGTGGAAGACGAGATTGGCGTCGTCATCCCTGCCACCATCGCCATTCTGGGCGGAGGCTTCGCGTTCTGCACACTGCTATTGTCGGGGATGCCGCCGCTGTCGGGCTTCATCGGAAAATTCGCCATCATCGACGGTCTTTTGCGGTCGGGCGACGGCATCAGCATCCCGGCCTGGGTGTTCATCACGCTCATCATCCTCTCCGGTCTTGCCGTGCTTGTCACGATGACGCGCGCCGGCATTGACCTGATCTGGACACCCTCAGAGCGTCCCCAGCATGATCTGAGGATGCTCGAAGCCGTTCCGATCGGAATCCTGCTTGCCATCTGCCTGGCGCTGATGATCTACGCCGGTACGGCAATGCGTTATATGGAGGAGACGGTGCGGGGACTAGGCAGCCGGCAGCACTACATCGATTCGGTTGGGGCGGCAGGACGGGAGGCGGAACCATGAAGCGCATCGTTCCCTATCCGCTGATGACTGTGAGCCTGACGGTCATGTGGCTGCTTCTCAACCAGTCCATATCGCCTGCCAATATCCTTTTTGGCGCCGCTGTTGCGCTGGTTGCAATGAAAGGCCTTGCGGCACTTCAGCCAGAACGTTCCGGCTTCCGCTTTTCCCCCGCCATGCCGCGCCTGGTGCTGGACGTGTTCGCCGACATCGTCCGCTCGAACCTCGCCGTCGGACGGATCATCCTCTTTCGCCGCGCCCACCGCTCGGCCTTCATCACCCTGCCCCTCGATATGCGCAGCCGTTATGGCCTTGCTGTGCTCAGCGTGATCATTACCGCGACGCCAGGCACATTGTGGATGCAATATGACCCGGCCCGCGGCCTGTTGTTAATTCATGTCCTCGACCTGGTTGACGAGGAACAGTGGATTCAACTCATCAAGCACCGCTATGAACGGCCCCTCATGGAGATATTCGAATGACGACACTTCTGCTTTCCTTGTCCATCACCGCGGCGCAAATCCTTCTGGGCTTCGCGATGCTCTGCGCGGCCTCGCGCATGCTCCGGGGGCCGCGCGCCCAAGACCGCGTGCTGGGCTTTGACGCGGTTTACGTCAATGCCATGCAACTGCTGCTGACATTCGGCATACAGACTGGCCGCATCATCTATTTCGAGGCGGCCTTGATCATCGGCCTGCTCGGTTTCGTCAGCACGGTGGCGCTCGCAAAATTCCTTATGCGCGGGGAGGTAATAGAATGATCCAGGCCCCTGACCTGCCCGCTTGGGCAGCCCTTCTCACGGCATTCTTCGTCCTTTTCGGCGCTATTGTCACGGCGATTGGATCGTTCGGGCTGCTGAAGCTCAACAGCTTCTACGAGCGCGTCCATGCGCCGACGCTGGGAACGACGCTGGGCATCGGTGCCTTGCTCATTGCCTCGGTCATCTGCTTTTCCGTCCTCCAGTCGCGGCCGGTAATCCATGAGATTCTCATCTCCGTATTCGTGACCTTGACCACCCCGGTTTCTTTGATGCTTCTGGCACGCGCCGCGCTCTACCGCGATCGCAGCGAAGGGCGAAAGGATGTCCCCGCCAACTTTTCAACCCCTCCGGGGAACAACGGGCGGGGCTGAGTGTCACTTCTTCCGGCCATCCGCTCGGCTGAAATCAATCCCGGGAGTCCGGGCGATTGCCGGGCGGAACGACAAGTACATCGCGGTCCGCGTCGCGGAGGATTTGTTCGGCAACGCTTCCCAGGAACAGCTTCTTGATGCCGGCCCGCCCCCGGGATCCTACCACCAAAAGGTCAGCGTTGATTTCCCGGGCGGCGTCACAGATGACGATTGCCGCCGAACTTTGGTTTGGCCGAAGGATTTTTTCAGCGTGTTCCATCTGATGTTTCCGCAAAAAGGCGGTCAGTTCCTTCGATGCTATCTCCTCTTCCTCCTTTATGTAGTCTTCGATCTCGTCCTTGCCCACTCCCGCTCGCCACATCATGGTGGCTGGGGGAACATCAAAGACATGCATAAACGAAACGGCCGCGTCCCGATCGAGCCCGATGTTTTTGATCGCGTGCAAGGCGTCAGCTGAGTAAGCGGAGAGATCGAGAGCAACGAGGACATGGCGATAGGCTCGGCCCGGCATTCCGCAAGCCATCAAAACCGGCCGCTTGCTGACGCGAATGGTACGCTCGGCAGTGGTGCCTGAGAAGATGTCCCTGAACCCCTGGTGACGGTGCGGGCCAATGACCAGAAATTCCGGCTGAAGTTCTTGATTGGCTTTCGCGATAGCGGCCGCGACGTTGCCCAAAAGGACTTGCGCGTTGCTCTTCACGTGATCTATCTGCATCAGCGATTCAACAAGTTCATCCAGCAGGCTCTGGGCTTTGCTGCGCTCCGTCTCGACGAGGCGCTCAGGCCTGTCGTCATCGATGACATGCACCAGCGAGACGGAAGCTCCCAGAGTCTTGGCCAGAATAATTGCCCTGCGGATCGCCCGGTCCGAGCGCGTTGAAAAATCGGTGGCGACGAGAATTCTCTTGGCCATCCACACTTCCTTTCCCGCCGTTGTCACGGCCCGCTTCGATTGCACTAAAACATCCGAAGCAATCGGAGCTCCCTGCGCCTGCGTTTTTCAGGGGCGTGTATGCATAATATATATGACGCATGAGAGATAGGAAATTTGCTTGGCTAAGAACCGAAAGCGGGCTCTGGCAGCCCCGGGACCTCAACACGGCGGCTGAACACTGCCCCTCCGCCATCATTCCGCGATACATCTGTCGACCATCCCGTGGTCACAAACAGCGTGCGAAGATCTGCCCCGCCCAGGCAAAGGCTTGTGACATTCTCTACCGGCAAGCGCAGGACTTCCAAACGGGTGCCGTCAGTTGCGAAACGCGTAACGCGGCCGCCGGCATAATGCGAACACCACACGCAGCCTTCGCTGTCAACGGTGAGGCCATCCGGAAACCCCTCATCATCAGGAATGCGGGCAAATACGCGCCGCGACGAAAGCCGGCCAGTAGGTGCATCCAGGTCATAGACTATGAGTTGCCGCCCAACCGTATCACTGAAGTAAAGCCGGTCGCCCGACGGTGAGAAAGCCGGGCCGTTGCACACGACATAACCGCTGTCTGCCACATGGGCTTCGCCGTTCCTCTCCACGCGGTAGAGAATGCCCCGCGGCGCAGTTTCAGCAATGTCATAGGTGCCCACCCAATAGCGGCCAGTGCGGTCGACCTTGGCATCGTTGTAACCGATGCCGTCCCGCCCCGCCCCAGGGTCCGCAAAGTCGCTCAGGCTCTGGTCACGCGGATCGAACAGTTTCAGGCCACTGTCGAGGGCAACGATGAGTCGGCCATCATTCGCAAAGGCAAGCGACCCCACCGTGCTCGCGCCGGAAAGACGCCAGCTCTCTTGAGTTCCGTTTGCCGGCAGCAGGCGATGCACGGTCGGTCCGAAAAAATCGATCCAGTACAACGCGCCTTCGCGCGGGTTCCACAACGGGCTCTCGCCCAGCCGGTCGCGGGTTGCGGTCTCAAGCTTCCAGTCAGTCTCTGCCATGAATTCCATCCTTGCGGCCTGTGCGGGTCGAAGTCATTTTATCGATTGTCCAGTGGATACGCTTCCAGGCGCAAATGCGTTTCCCAGGGCTTTCCCCTTTGAAACCTTACGGCAGTGGCAATGCCGCGCGCATTGACCGGATTTTGGCTCAGCGAGACACCCGGCAGGAAATCAAATGCGGCCGCGATGGGTTCGATGCCGATGCCCGCATAGCGGCCCTGCCACGGTGCTTCCTGCAGCCCGCCGCGGCTGAACCAGACAAGGCAGGAAGGCAATACGGTTCCGTCCCAGAGAATGCGGAGGCCAAATCCCTCATCGGGATAGGCAATGTCAAAGCGGCCTTCCATGCCGCACAGCATAATCAAATCTTCCGCCGGAGATTGCAGGCCTGGGCGGCTGAGATCGATGCTTCCGGAGTGGAGGGCAGGAACCTCGGAAAGTCGCGCGAAGCATCTGCCTGGCGAAATTGCCGAGTGATCCATTACCAGGGCGCCCGGATAAGTAAGGCCGAAGGCGAAAGGAGCAGGGTCGAGTGTGATTCGCGCCGGCGCATCAGGCCACCGCAGCAACACATGCTGGCCAAAGGGCAGGCTGACCTCGCGCCGGGCTTCGGCGGTAAACAGGAAATCAATTGCGGGACCCAAGGGATCAAGCCGGATGAATTGAAGGCTTCGGGCGACCGCATAGCTTTTCGAATGCTCAAACACGATCTGCAATCCGCTGCCGTCATTTGCCGCGAGCTTCCACAAGCCGTTGGCCCCTGGCCCATGTTGCGGATTGACCACCCCGTGTCGCACGAGCCGGCGCCATGCATCCTCAGCTTCGATGGGGACTTCAGACACGCCAAAGGGCAGGCACGGGAAAACCCCACGAAGATTTTTCAAATGGCCTGGAATGTGACCGGCCACCGGTTCCCCTGCCCATGGCGCAACGAGAAGAGGCGAAAACACCTGCCCGGCCGGCATGCGGAATTCGACAGGAGCCGTCATGCCTCCCAGGGCATGGGTCTCGCTCCGGCCGTATGGCCAGGACATTTGCCAGACGTGCTGCGTGGTTGGTGGCAAGCCCATGATGTCAAGCGGCGCGATATGCGTCGAGGGTTGCCCGATTGAGCGTTACGCCAAGGCCCGGGCCGGTCGGCACTGTCAACATGCCGTCCCCGTCGATGGGGAACGCCTCTTCGGTGAGGTGCCAGCGCAGCGGCGATTGGCTGGTCGAGTATTCGCACACTTCTTCCATTTCGTGCTGGCCGAGAAAGGCGAGATTGGCCGCAATTGTGATGTTTGATTTATAGCCGTGCGGCACCACGCGCCGGCCCCGCTTTGCCGCCAGGTTCGCCACGCGTTTCAATTCGGTAAGCCCGCCGACCATGGTTACGTCGGGCTGGGCAATGTCGATGCGGCCCTCATCAAACATTTGCTGATATTCGAAGCGCGTGGTGAGGCCAAGGTCACCGCCGCCGATGGCCACACCGTAGCCCTGAAAGCGCGCATGGCCCGCAACATCGTCAAGCGGCAAAGGCGCTTCCACCCAGTCGAAGGCAAGGTCACGGAAAAGCGGCATGAGCGGCAGCCCGTCTTCAGGCCTGGCCCAGGCCGAGGCGGCGTCGATCATGAGGCGTATATCCTTCCCCACGTGCTCACGCGCCGCGCGGATGAGCTTTTCCGCCGTGGCAAAGTCTTCACACCAGAAGGATTCCGCGCAAATCTTGATTGCCTTGAGTCCCAGTGAGAGTCCGCGGTCGATGTTCCGGCGCACCGCGTCGGCATCGTCGCCCAGGGGATAAATGGTGCCATAGGCGAGGACACGTTCGCGGCGTTTGGTGCCAAGGAGTTCGCATACCGGCCTCCCCATGCGTTTGCCGCGCAAGTCCCACAGCGCGATGTCTATTGCACTGAGGGCGTGAATCACGGCGCCGCGCCTGCCATAATAGCTCGTGCAATCGTAAAGGCGGTCCCACGTCGCCTCGATGTCCGATGCATCCGCCCCCGCAAGCGCTTCCTTTAGTCCCATGGCATGGCTATGCGACCGGGGCGCCTCAATGATTGCCTTGATCACCTGCGGGACACTGTCGACCTCGGCGATGCCGGAAAGACCCTCATCGCTATGCAGCATGACGACGCAATTGTCATAGGAGCCATCAAATGTCGCGCCGTTCCAGCCCGGCACGCGCAGTTCAATGACCTCGATATTCACGATTTTCATCACAGCCTTCCCGAAATGGCAGACTTTATGACGTGGATTGAAACTCTGGACAATAGTCCCGATATTTGGAAAAAGTGTCTCATGGGAGTGGCGGGCCGGACAAGAGACAGTTTTAAACCTGCAGGGGCGCAGGCTGACGCGGGGGGCTCGCGCAATGTGCGCCGCGTCCTCGGCATACTCGATCTCATGCTCGCCCGCGGCGAGCCCATAGATGTTGCCCATATTGTGAAGGCCCTGAAAATCCCGAAATCAACGGCCTATGAGCTCGTGCGCACCCTGGTGGAAACCGGGCTGATTGAACCGCGCGGGCGCGGCAGCACCCTTTATCTGGGCCGCAAGCTCTATGAACTTGGCATGGCTTACCGCGCCCAGGTCGACCTGTTGAAGGACGGCGGCCAGATCGTCGAGGAATTGCGCGATCTGACGGGCGAAACCGTTCAGCTCTCGGTCCTCGAGGACGGCATGATGCATGTGCTGATCAAGGAGGAAGGCAGCGGCCATATTCGCATAGTGAGCCGCATTGGTTCCCGCGTGCCGGTAAACTGGGCTGCTGCCGGAAGGCTCCTGGTCTCCGACCTTGACGACAAATTGCTCAAGGAGCTGCTCACCCGGACCTGCCGGCAATCTCCGTCAGGCAAAGCAATGATGGATATACCCAAGCTCATCCGGCAGATCCGCCGGTTTCGCCGTCAGGGCTACGGCACGGAAATCAACGAGGTTAACGAACACGCGGGCTGCGTTGCGGCCCCCGTCATCGACGGCCATGGATGCTGCATAGCGGCAATCAGCATCGTCGCGCCCGAACAGCGGCTGGACAAATCCAATATCGGCATGCTGGCGAAATCGGTCATGGCCGCGGCGAAAAAGCTTTCGCAACGGCTGGGAGCGGCCTGACATGCTGTGTAATATGCGCGGACCAATGCAAATAGTGGCGGTTTTGGCCAGGTTATTCCAAGGGGAATCTCGTGAAGTCTGAGAACATTGCCGTTGGCCTTCTGGGCCTCAGTAAATCCTATGGCAAGGTTGAGGCAGTGAAGCCACTCGACCTTGATGTGCGGAAGGGTGACTTTCTCGCCATTCTGGGGCCGTCGGGCTGTGGCAAGACGACACTGCTGCGAATGATTGGCGGCTTTGTTGAACCCACCGCCGGACGCATACTCGTTGAAGGCGTCGACGTAACCAGGCTTCCGCCGGAGGCACGCCCGACCAACATGGTGTTCCAGGGCTATGGCCTGTTTCCGCATATGAATGTACGCCAGAACATTGCCTATGGATTGAAGCTTAAAAAGCTTCCGGCAGATAAAATCAACGAGCAGGTGGCGCGCATGCTGGCGCTGGTCCGGCTGGAAAGTTTGAGCGAACGCATGAGCGGCGAACTCTCCGGCGGCCAGCAACAGCGCGTCGCCGTAGCCAGGGCGCTTGTCATGGAGCCGCCGGTTCTGCTGCTCGATGAGCCCTTCGCCGCACTTGACCTCAAATTGCGCCAGGCCATGCAAGACGAATTGAGACGCATACACCGTGAAGTCGGCGGGACATTTGTTTTCGTCACCCATGACCAGACTGAGGCGCTGGCCCTCGCAAACCGCATCGCGGTCATGAATGATGGCCGCCTGGAGCAGATAGGAACACCCGAAGAAATGTACCTGCGCCCGGCCAGCCGTTTTGTGGCCCAGTTCATCGGCGAGGCCAACGTGCTGAATGGCAAAAGGCATGGCGGCACTGTTACCACGGCCACTGAATTGAGCTTCCGCAATGAAGGAACCGACGGCGACGTTATTCTCGTCATACGGCCCGAACATGCACACCTGACGGTGAAGCCGGGAGCGGACGAATCATCGGTATCAGGCCTGGTGGATGAAGCCACATTTTTCGGATCGCATGTGCGCTACACCGTGCTTCTCGGTTCAGGCGAGCGCATCAACGTCCATGCGCCGGTGACCTTGCCGGTTGCAGCGCAGGGACAGCAGGTGACCGTCGCATGGCCGCGGGCCGTGGAGCGCGTCATTGATGCATGAGGCAATATCTTGCGGCCGTGCCTCCGCTGGACTTCTGCTAGAACCGCTTGCCGGCCGTGAGTCCGCCGTCCATCAGCCACACGGATCCGGTGGCGAACGCCGCGTCTTGGCTCGCGGCATAAGCGATCAGTGAGGCAACCTCTCGCGGAACGGCGGTGCGTCTCAAGGGCGCGTAGTTTGTCCACTGGGCAAACGCCGCCTCCTGGTCTTGGGCCGCCGCTACCGATTGCGCCATCATGTCGGTGGCAACTGGCCCAGGGCATATGCACAAGGCGCGCACCTCGGGAGCGAGTTCAATTGCGAGCGCCTTGGTGAGCCCGATCAGCGCCCCTTTTGAAGCGCAATAGGTGCCTCCGCCCGCGACTCCCAGAAATCCCGCGTCTGAAGCCACATTGATTATCAGGCCCTGGCGGCGCTTCAAACCATCCAGCAGCAGCCGCGACAGGAGCCAGGGAGCGCTGAGATTGACATCCATCGTCCGGGCCCAGCTTCCCGCGTCAAGCTTCTCGACCGCCTGCTCTTCGTAAATGCCGGCGCAATTTATGAGGACATCGATTTCTCCCGCACTCTCCGCAAGCCGGGCAATGTCGGTACGCGAGGAGAGATCGGCGGTAATGCCTCTCACAAGCGTCGGTGCAATTTCGAGACGGGCCACCGCAGCCTCCACATCCTCGCGGTTTCGTCCGTGAAGAATGACTTCTGCACCCTGCGCGGCAAGATATTCCGCCGTGGCGCGTCCAATGCCACGCGTCGATCCGGTAATGAGTATCCGCTTGGGCATGGCGCTCACACCGCCTTCCAGACACGGCCCGCCGTGCTTCCGCCATCGAAAGCGATAGACGAACCCGTCATGAAAGCCGTGAGCGGCGACACCAATGTGATGGCGAAGCTTGCCACTTCTTCGGGCGAGGCAATGCGCCCGAGCGGGTGATACTCGTTGAACGCCGCGTAGTACTCCTCGGGGCTGCCGCTCGCGGCGGCACATTCCTGCATCAGTTCCGTATCCATGGTGCCGGGGCACAGCGCGTTGACGCGAATTCCGTGCTCCGCCAGCTCGATGGCCAGCGCCCGCGTCAGCGCGACAAGGCCGTGTTTGGCCGAGACATAGGCCACATTGTTGGGAATGGCATGGAGCCCGAGTTCCGACGCCACATTGAGAACCACGCCTCTCGATTGACGCAAGGCCGGGAAGGCCCGTGCCACGACAAGATGTGGGGCGCGCAGGTTGATGGCGAGATGCAAGTCCCAGAGCGCATCAGTGGTTTCTGCAATGGTGTTTTCAATGTTGATAGCGGCATTGTTTATGACGATGTCGAGATGCCCCAGGCCCGCCAGCGCCCGGTCAACGCACAACGCCGGGCCCTCGATGCTGCTTAAATCGGCTGCTGCGGAAACGGCACGTTCACCCAACTCGGCCAGAGCGGCGCCGAGGTGGGGTTCCGACTTGTCATTGAGTGCGACACGGCATCCTTTCGCCACCAAGGCCCGGGCCATGGCGAGGCCCAGCCCCCTTCCCGCGCCAGTGATCAGAGCTGCCTTTCCCGCAAATTCCCAATCCATCGTCAACCCTGATAGCGGCTGAAGCGCAACGCCAGCGCGGTAGATCCGATGCTGACGGCAAGAAGGAGCGTAGCGAGCGCATTGATGGTGGGATCAAGCGAGGTGCGCACCAGCCCCCAGACCATCGTCGGCAACGTGTTGCCGCTGCCTATCGTGAAGAAGGTAATTATGAAATCATCAAGCGAAATCGCCAAGGCGATCAGCCCCGCCCCCACCACGGTCGGCTGGATGACCGGTAAGGTGATGGTAAAGAAAGCACGTGACGGCGTGGCCCCAAGATCACGGGCGCTGTCGACGATCGACCAGTCAAAGCTTTGCAACCTTGCATAGAGAATGGCGATGACAAACGGCTGCACCACGACGAGTTGGCCGAGGATTACTGTGAAAAGGCCGAGTTTAATGGGTAAAAGGCGGACAAAAAAGCTCAGCAGCGAAATGCCGATGATGAGCGCGGGGAGCATCATTGGCAGGCTCAGCAGGTATATGAACCGCTCGGAACGCCGGGCCGGCATCCGTGCCAGGGCGAGCGCTGCGAGGGTTCCGCTGGCAACGCTCACAACGCTTACCGCGGCAGCGATGATCATGCTGTTCTGCAGCGCCGGCCAGAAATAGTCGATGCTGAGAAGTTTGCCATACCAGGCGAGAGTGAGGCCCGAAAGCGGCAGGCTGGTGAGGGCCGAAGTATTGAAACTGAACAGCACCACCAGGGCAATGGGAATGAGAAGATATCCCGCGATCAGGAACGCAACGGCAATCCAGATGAAATTGAGGATGCTGGCGCGCGTCATGGTTTGAGGCCCCACACGAGAAGAAACCTGACCGCGGCCACCACCGCCAGGGTTGCGGCCATCGTCGTAAAGGCCAGGGCGCTTCCGAGCGGCCAGTTGAAAGCAATGGAGAACTGGTTCTCGATAAAGGTGCCGATGAGCGCCGCGCCCCCGCCGACAAAGCGCGGAGTCACATAATCGCCTGCCGAGATCAGAAAGCTCAGGGTAAACGCGGTCAGCAGTCCGCCCTGGCACTGTGGCAGCACGACATCGCGCATCACCGATACGGGGCCTGCGCCAAGATCCCGGGCGGCCTCTATCGTGACATCCTTGAGGGATCTCAGGCTGCCATAGATCGGGAGCACGGCGAAGGGCAGCAGGAAATAGGTAAGCGTGATGACGACTCCATTGGCGCTGTAAAGCAGGGCTCCCAGTGGCGCCTCGATTATGCCCAGCAGCAGCAAGGCCTTGTTGAGCACCCCATCAGTGCCGAGGATGCTTTTCCAGGCATAGATTTTGACCAGATAGCCGCCAAACAGCGTAATCAGCGTGAGGAAAAGAAAGAGATTGGCAAAGCGCCCGAGCTTGAAACGGATGGCATAGGCAAACAGGAAGGCCAGAACGGTGGTGGAAATGGCTATTATGCCCGAGATAGCCAGGGTAAATGCCAGCACATCGCCGTATTCGGAGACTGCTTCGACATAGTTTTGCGGCGAAAAATCCGGCCGCATCATCCGCGCACGGACGGTCCAGAAGCTGACGGCGAAGAAATAGGCCAGCGGTGCAATAAACAAGCCGGCGAAAATGGCGCCTGCCGGAACGAGTGCCACCGCATAGGTGCCGCGACGATCACCGCTCAGCCACTTGCGCCATCCCTCCGTCAAGCTTTCCGACCCTTTTTGCAATGACGCTTCAGCCCGGATTCATCTTGACCAGGACATGTTTGTCAAGTTAGCATCGTCTAGCTATTCAAACAAGCGTCCGAAATACCGGAATACAATAAGTTTGGCGCCAAGCCAGAAAAAATCCAACAGGGAGAATCGCAATGAACAAGCAAGTGCAGGGAATGGACAGTTTGATCGAGTTGATCGAGCTTTCCAAGCAGTCCAGACGGGGAATTTTGAAAGGACTTGCAGCCATGGGCGGCGCGGCGGCGCTTGGCTTCACCTCTTCGCCCGCTTATGCCGCCACCACCATGACATGGATGGGCTGGCAGGGTTACGAGACGCCAATCAAGTCGGGCTCTTTTCTCAAGGACAATGACATTGATTTTCAGCCGACATTCATAGCCTCCAACGAAGAGATCATCAGCAAGCTGCAGGCTGGCGGCATCGGCAAGACTGACCTTGTATCCATGTATTTCGGATATCTGCTCCTCATGTATGAAGCGGGAATGATCGAGACGATCGACGAAAGCAGGATCGAATCCTTTGCGAAACTCATTCCCGAATTTACCTCCAACCAGGCAATTCGCGTCGACGGAAAACTGCTGGGTGTCCCGTGGAACTGGGGTTCATTGCCTCTCATGTATGATCCGGCTGTGGTTCCCAACGCGCCTGAAAGCTGGCTGGACATCTTCAAGGATGAATACAAGGGCAAGGTCGCGATGGTCGACGATCCGCTCACCTACCTGCTGATCTGGGGCACCGTGACGACCGGCCGGCCCGATGGCACCCTCATTAAAAAGGACGAGCTTGCGAAACTCATCGATCAGCAGATTCAACTGAAGAAGGAGCACGCGCGCGCCTTCTTCCCGAGCTACGGTGACATGGCCGATGCCTTTGCCCGCAATGAAGTCGTGGTTTCCAATCTTGGCTGGGAAGCGGTCGCAATATGGGCGGAAGCAAAGGGCAAGGAGATCCGTTACACAATTCCAAAAGAAGGCACGGGCCTTTTCATGGATTGCCTCGTTATCCCGAAAGACGCACCCCATGCGGACCTCACTTACAAGATGATAAATCACATTTTGTCGCCCGAACCGCAGAAAGTCTTTGCCACGGAGCAAAGCGCCGGAATTACAAACCTTGATACCGTGCCGACCCTGCCGAAGGAACTGACCGACGCCTACGGCTATTCGTCACTCACCGACAAGCTTACAAAGGCCCGTTTGCAGCCGATGCCGCCGACGGAATCGACCGAATGGGCGACGTATGACGACTTCCTCAAGGAGTATCAGCGCCTGCAAAAGGCATAAGCGCAGCCTTAGGTGCGGCACTTGCAGGATAGCGCAGGCTGGCGATGACCGCTGTTTCCCACGGCGCTTTCGACTACGTCATCGTCGGTGCGGATTCTGCCGGATGCGTGCTGGCGAACCGTTTGTCCGAGGATGGCAGGCATACGGTGGCTTTGATCGAGGCGGGCGGTTCTGACAGGTCATGGCAGATTCAGATGCCGGCCGCGCTCGCCTACCCTTTGGCCGGTGAGCGCTTTCTCTGGCGCTATGAAACGGAAATGGAGCCGCATCTCGCCGGCCGGCAGCTGAACCATCCCCGTGGCCGTGTCCTTGGCGGCACCTCGTCGATCAATGGAATGATGTATGTCCGCGGCCATCCGCTCGATTTTGATCGGTGGCGCGAAGAGGGCTGCAGCGGTTGGTCCTTCGCTGAAGTTCACCCCTATTTCCGGCGGATGGAGGCCTGCGCTTCCGGCGGCGATCCACTTCGCGGAACGGACGGGCCGCTGGCGATCAGGCGCGGCAGTGCCGACGCCACGCCGCTCAACGCGGCATTTTTGGCGGCCGCCCTTGAAGCAGGCTACCCGCAAACCGCGGACATCAATGCAAGCCGGCAGGAAGGGGCTGGCCTCATGGAGCAGACCATACGCGACGGGGTGCGCGAGAACACCGCAAATGCTTACCTCAAACCTGCCCGCGGGCGCGCCAATCTTACGGTTTTCACCCATATGACGGTGCAGCGCGTATTGATCCGAAACAGGCGGGCGGCCGGAGTCCGCGTCCTGTGCGACGGCCGCAATCTCGATATCATTGCTTCAAGTGAAGTCATTCTTGCAGCCGGCGCAATTGGCTCGCCGTTTTTGCTGCTTCATTCGGGAATTGGCCCGGCGGCATCGCTCAAGCAACTGGGAATTGAGGTGGTAGCTGACGTGCCGGCCGTTGGCTGCAACTTGCATGACCATCCCGACGTGGTCCTGCGCTACCTCTGCCCTGAACCTGTAAGCTTGCATCGCACCACTTTAACAAGTGGCAAGATACGGGCGGGCTTCCAGTGGTTCCTGTCGAAGACGGGCCCGGCCGCCACCAATCATTTCGAAGTAGGCGCCTTCATCCGAAGCGAGGCTGGCATCCGTCATCCCGACCTTCAGCTATCATTTCTCCCGCTCGCCCTGGCGCCCGGTGCTGTGCAATCCGACCAAAGCATCGGCGAGGACGGTTTTCAGATTCACATTGATCTCTTGCGGCCCAACAGCCGTGGCGCCCTGGTCCTGAAAAGTTCCGATCCGGCGGAAAAACCTTCGCTTAAGTTCAATTATCTCGCCGATCCCGGCGACCGGAGGCGGCTGGCAAAAGGGCTGATGCTGACCCGTGAGATCATCGGCCAGCAAGCCATGAGGCGTTACCGCGGCCGCGAAATTTCCCCCGGCCCGGATGTTCAATCGGTGGACGGGATTGAGCGTTGGGTGACGGATAACGCCGATACGGCCTACCATCCGGTCGGCACCTGCCGGATGGGCGAAGCAGCTTCGAAACTTGCCGTCGTCGACCCCTTCTGCCGCGTCAAATCTGTTGAGGCCCTGCGTGTGGTCGATGCTTCAATAATGCCGTCGATTGTCAGCGGGAATACAAATGCGGCGACAATCATGATCGCCGAGCGCGCCTCGGACATGATCCGCGGTCTGGCGCCCCAGCCCGCGGTTTCCTTCCAGGCTTGGGAGAATCCGCGCTGGCGTGATGTCCAACGCTGATGGAGATTGCTCAAACATGAAAAAACACGAATTGCCGAAAGGCCGCGCCCCCTGCCCCATCGCAAAAGTTGACGTCTTCCCCCTGGCGCTGTCGCGCGCGGACTCCGATAAACTCGATTCTACTGTCGATACGGTTGTTGTCCGCCTGACCGATGCCGAGGGCCGCACCGGCATAGGCGAAGCCGACGCTCCGCCTGTCGCGGTAAAGGACTACGTTGAAATGCCGACCGGCCATATGTGGAGCCAGAATATTACCAGCCTGCTGATCGGCGCGGACCCAATCGAGGCGGCGGCCATATACGAGAAGCTCTATCAGGCGACACTCTACTCGGGGCGCCGGGGCTTGGGCATTCATGCCCTGTCGGCGGTGGACATCGCGGTGCACGATCTGGCCGGCAAGCAATTGGGGCTTCCGGCTTACAAGCTCTTGGGCGGTGCCCGAAGGGAAAAACTCCGGCCCTATTGCACCATATATCCGGGCCTCGCCAGGGCGGGCCAGACGGTCGATGACCTGATGACAATCATTGCCCGGCAATTTGCGCGCGCCCGCGAGATCGGCTTTCGGGCGGTGAAGATGGAGGTTCTGTTCTACGACCTCGTAAGCGACGCCGAGCTGGTTGAGCTGATCCATCAGGGCCGCAGGATGCTCGGCGATGACATGCTGATGGCGCTTGATTTCGGCTATCGCTGGAACAACTGGCGTGATGCCCAATGGACCCTCGAACGTGTCAGCGATTGCCGCATTCATTTTGCCGAAGCATGCCTGCAGCATGACGATCTTGACGGTCATGCGCGGCTCGCCGCGGTCTCCCCCATGCGCATCTGCGGTGCGGAGTTTGCAGCCACCCGCTTTGAAGTGCGCGAATGGATCGAACGGGGCAAGGTCGATGTGGTGCAGCCTGACATCAGCCGCTGCGGCGGCCTGACGGAAATTCGCCGCATTGCCGAGATGTGTGAACTGAGCGGTGTTGAAGTCATTCCGCACGGCTGGAAAACCGGCATTCTTGCCCATGCCGGATGCCACTTCCAGGCTGCCTGCCCTGCCGCTCCCCTGTTCGAGTTCATTTCCCCCCTGGTGTTCGACAGCCCCTTGCGCCGCGACCTCGTCTGGCCCGAGCCGCTAATTACGGATGGCTACATGGAGCTCCCCTCGGCGCCTGGCCTTGGAATTGAACTCAATCTCGACACTGTCGAACGTTATTTGATCCGGAATTAATGAATGCCTTTTTCAAAGGCGAGAGCGGAACCGATCACCCCTGCATCCTGCTTGAGGGCGGATTGAACAACCGCGGCGTGCCCGTCTAAACCGTTCCATAGGCATTGTCGGATCCTTATCTGCAATTGTTCCCAGTAAGCACCGGCAGCACTGCCCAGGCCACCGCCAATGATGACAGCTTCGGGGTCCAGACAGTTTGCCAGTTGGCCGATTGCCGAACCAAGAACGGCAGTGGCACGGGAAATGATCTCCACAGCCTCCGCATCGCCACGTTCAGCCGCCTCAATGACGTGGCGCGCATCGCCGCCCGGATTCTTTGTGTAGCGGGAAGCAACCGCGGGACCGGAGGAAATTTCTTCGACAATGATTTGCGACAGGGCACCGCAGTTTGAACAGGAGCAAAGAACGGGAGCCGAAGCCAGTACGAGAGCGGCACCGCGGGCCCCGCAATGCGGCACGCCATCGAGCAGCAAAACCGAGCTGATTCCCGTGCCAATCGAAACATAGAGGGCGCTTTTTAAATTGCGCGCGGCTCCGAAACATGCTTCTGCCAATGCCGCGGCGCGCACATCCGAGACGAGATGCACCGGCAATGACAGGTTGAAGTGCCGCTGGAGAGTACGGCCCCGCCATTTGACCAGCGTGTCGCTCCTCACCTGCCCGTCGTTATCAATAATCTCGCAAAGGCCTAAACCAATTCCAAGAAGCGCAATGTCTTCGTTCCTGGCTTTTTCTTCCAGTTTAAGGATCAGCGAACGGACGGTTTGAAAGACATGCTCACCGCCTTTTTGGGGTGCGGTTGGCACAGTATGGCGGTGCGATAGCGTTCCCAAAGCCGTATTGACTATACCGGCTGCGATCTTGGTGCCCCCAATATCAATTCCTATCACATGGGATGATCTTTGGTTCACTTCTGGCTACATTCTCATAACACGGTCAATAGTGCTATTTTGCGTGCGGCAGGTAATTAGGTGCGACGCCAAAGATAAGATCGCAGGCTTCGGTGCCCATGTTAAAGAGCCGGTACCGCGAACCCTCCGGAAGATAAAAGCCATCCCCCGGTGACAGCTCAAACCAGGTTTGCGCCAAGTCCGAATCGACAAGCAATATGTTGAGGCGGCCGGCCTCCAGGTAAATGCCCGCATCGCCCCCATGTTCCAGAACTTCACTTTTTCCGCCAGGCGCCAGGGTTGTCCTTCCAACGGTAAGCTGATCTGTCGATGCAATGAGGCCTGTCAAAACGCGCGGGTCAGCCCCGTTCAACGACCAGAGCCGGTCCTGTTCGCGTAGAACGGTAAAGTGGCCCTTCCGGTCGGCCTCGGCGCGCCCCGCCGGCCAGTTTCCAATAAGGTGATTGCGGGAAAACTTGGACTGGCCCACATAGGGCTTTGTCTGGGCATATTTTCCGGATGTGCCGGTGGACGGCGGCGGCGCAAAATACTCCAGGACACGCAGCTCTTCGCCATGGAGAGCCCACGCATTGTGCCATGTGTCCTTGCGGAAAAAGATGGACTCACCCTTTCTCGCCACCTGCACCTCGCCGGTTTCAGGATTGGCAATCACCATGCCGCCCTGCAAAACATAGAGCACCTCATCGGCGCCAAACACGGTGCGGAAGGATTCCGAATGCCGGAAACCTTCGCCCGCGGGAAACCCGAAAATCAACTGATGAATCTTGCCGCTGGACAGGTAAATCCAGTCATTTACCAGGCCCGCCTCCGCATCTCCCCACAGGTAGCGCGTTGCGTTGGCGTAGGAGATTAAAGTCGGTTCAGTGAAGGTGGGCCGTGGAGACGACTTGTAAGCCATGATCTTCTTTGGTTTCCAGTCCTGGAGTGATCAAAAAATTGTTCATTGAGGCGAGGTTTCGAGAGGTCGTCTTTAGCTTGATAGACACTTGGTGCCAAGCGCAATGAGAGACTATTGCATGCAGCGTCTCCCGTCGAGGGGGCCACGAGCCTGACTGATTTGCCCCGAGGGACTTGGATACTTCCAGTCGTATCCTGCGTGCCATTACCCCCTGGTTATATGTGGTATCATGGAACCGATGGAAATATCCAGTTCGCCGGCTATCCCGCCGCAAGGTCCGGGTGCACTTGAGGCAAGCTAAGCTATGGCTCTTCCATGTTGTTTTGTTTCGCCCAGTCAATGGGGCACAGCGAATAGAAATATTCGCAGCGCCTGCCGGTCATGTCGTAGTCGAGGGTCACGCCCTCGGGCAGCCAGACGATATCGCCGGGATGGCATTCCAGTTCGCCGGCACTGGTGCGCACGATCATCGTGCCCTTATGGATGAAAAGAATTTCATCATAGAGCGTTGTCCAGTGGATGCAGACATCCTCGCCGATCTCCATGCCGCCGCCCATCTGCTTGCTGATGCTGGTGGTGATGGTCCGGGCGGTCTGGGTTACGCCTGATGGCGTAACGCAATCCTTGAACGGAAGCTCGGCGCGCTTGAACAGTTTGGCTTCGGGCATGATTACCTCCTGGGGCTGATGACAGTTGATGTGGTGATGCCGCCCGGCGCCATGGCCGCCAGGGCGCGGACCAGGGGGCCGGGAACCCGGTTTTCCTGTTCGAGCCGGTCCTTGCGGCGGATCGCATGGCGCACCATGTGGGCGCCGATATAGCGGATGGGTTCGGGCGGCAGCCAGCGTTCGGGCGGCCGCACAAGCCCGCAGGACGACCATTCATCTTTCTCGCCAAGGGCAAGGCTGGCAAGAATTTTGGCCGTCACCGGCGTGGTCGCCACGCCATTTCCGGAAAAGCCAAATCCGTAGAAAATATTCGGCGCGCCCGGAAGCGGGCCAAAAAGCGGCAGGCCGCTGCGCGTACGGTCAATGGGCCCACACCAGCTATCGGCATAGGACAGTTCGGCAAAAGCCGGGAAGCCGCGCCTGACACAGTCCCGGATGTCGGCCTCGCGGATTGAACGGCCCTCGAAACGCTTGCTGCCGAGGCCGCCAAATCCGATAATGCCGCCGGTGATGCCGGGCTGAAAGCGGTGATCGGCGGTGGTTCTGAATCCGGTCACGAAGGTTTGGCTGTCGCCCATCAGGGGACGCCGCAGGTAACCCATTTTTTCGAGGAACTCCGGCACCGGCTCGGTTACGGAATCATCGCTGGCAATCACCAGGATCGACGGGCGAAGCTCCGGCACCGATGTTGACCAGGCGTTAAGCGTGAGAATGCAAACCGGTGCCCGCATGGTTCCCCTGGCCGTATGGACAATCGCCGGGTTCTGCCGTTCCAGCCTCACCATCCGTGAATTCTCGAAGATGCGGATGCCCCGGCCCAAGGCCACGCGGCGCAGGCCGCGCACCAGCTTGCCCGGATGAAGCGTTGCCGCGGTGGGGTCATGGATGCCCGCAAGAAAGCGGTCGGTGCCGCAAAGCGCCTTGATCTCCGGCCCCGTCACGCGCCTGAAGGGATGCAGCTCGCTGCTTTCCAGGTTTTCCAAGATGCCGTTCCATGATCCCACGTGCTTTTGGCAGGTGGCGCCCCATATCCAGCCGTCGGGACGAAACTCCGCGTCAATGCCATTGGCCTTGCAAAAGCGTTCGATGTTTCCCGCCGATGCGGCAAAGGCGTGGCCCAGGGCAATGGCGCCTGCCTCGCCGCAGAAGGCTTTCAGCGCGGCAAACTTGGCCCATTGCGACAGCACCATGCCGGAATTCCGCCCGGATGCCCCGCCGCCGCAGATATCGGCTTCGATGATTGCCACATCACAGGACGGATCGCGGTCCTTGAGATCAAGTGCGGTCCACAGGCCAGCCAGGCCGCCGCCGACGATGCAGATGTCGGCGGTTTGATTTCCTTCGAGGACAGGAGCGTCCACCTCGCCCGGCTGAATGGCCTGGCGCAGCCAGAGGCAGCGCCCGTCCCTACGTGTTGGCGTCGTCATCGAGATACTCTCTTGCTTTTGCTGCCAGCGCCTCGGGAAGTGTCAGGGATACGCGCTTGTCGAGATCGAAGTGAACAACCACATGTTCGCTGCTGGCGCGCAGCGCGCCGTCTTCCAGATCAGCCAGTTCATGGCGGAAGCCCAGTGACGAGCGCCCGACGCGGGTCATCGCGGTGGAGATCACCAGCAGGTCGCCCGCCAGGATTTCCCGGCGGTATTCGATGCTCTGCTTTGCGTCGACCCAGCCGCGCCGGCTTTCCTTCAAGTGCCGCGGGCCGCCCATCCGCGCCAGATAGTGAAAGGTCGCGCCGTCAAACAGGGCGCAATAGTGCTGCGTGTTCATGTGCCCCATGGAATCGCAAAGCCATGGATAGGCAACGCCGCGAAATGTTTCGACCATCTTCAAGCTACGCATCTGTCCGGTTTCAGCCATTGTCAGAAGGCAACACGGTCGCCGCCTTTCAGTTTCAGCATCTGGCGGGCCTCCTGCGGGGTCGCCACGTCCAGCGACAATTCAGTTAGAATGCGCCTGATCTTGGCCACCTGCTCGGCATTGCTCTTAGCCAAGGTGCCCGCCCCCAGATAGATGCTGTCCTCAAGCCCCACGCGCACATTGCCGCCCATGGTGGCGCCAATGGTGATCAGGTTCATCTGGTGCCGTCCGGCCGCAAGGATCGACCATTGATAGTCGGAGCCGAACAGCCGGTCAGCGGTGCGGCGCATATGCATCAAATCCTCAGGGTGTGCGCCGATGCCGCCCATCACCCCAAAAATCGTCTGCACGAAGAGTGGCGGTTCCAAAAGTTTGCGGTCCAGATAATAGGCCAGCGTATAGAGGTGGCCCACATCATAGCATTCACATTCAAAGCGCGTGCCGCAGCCCTTGCCGAGCCGTTCGATGAAGGATTCAATCTGCCCGAAGGTGTTGGAAACGATGGTATCGCGCGTCTTCTCGATGTAGGGTTTTTCCCAATCGAATTTCCATTCCTTGATCTTTGCCCCGGCATGGAAAATGCCGAAGTTCATGGATCCCATGTTGAGCGAACAGAGTTCGGGCTGGGCCAGAAGCGGGGCCGCAAGCCGGTCCTCGATGCTCATGCCAAGGGAGCCGCCGGTGGTGATGTTGATAACGGCCTCGCTGTTCTGCTTGATGCGCGGCAGGAACTGCATGAAGATTGCCGGGTCAGGCGTGGGGCGGCCCGTTTCGGGATCGCGCGCGTGCAGATGGATGACGGAAGCGCCCGCTTCCGCCGCGGCGATCGATTCCCGGGCGATTTCATCGGGCGTGATGGGCAGATAGGGCGTCATGCTGGGGGTATGGACCGAGCCGGTGACCGCGCATGTGATGATCACCTTTCTGGCCTTTGATTTTGCTGCCGAAACAGTTTCTTCTGCCATTACGCCCTCCCGCCTCACGTTTGTTTGACAAGCCAATAAAGTTAAGTCTAACATCACAGAGCTTGTGATCACAAGCTAACAGCAGTTGATAAACTGTCAATGGCGGCGAAGAGACAGCCTCTTTGCGAACCAAATGAGGGAGAGTGTAATGAAGGTATTGTCCTATCTAAAACCGTTATTGCTCGGCGCTGGCATTGCCATGTTCACAGCCGGAAGCGCCTCCGCCCAGGAACAGGTTGTTGTCGTCGGCTGGGGTGGCGTCTGGCAGGATGCTTACCGCAAGGCGCTTTTCGAACCGTTCATGAAAGAGACCGGCATCAAGATCGTCGAAGAGGAATTCGGCGGTGAATACGCCAAGATCACCAGCCAGGTTGAAGCCGGCAAGATCGTCTGGGATGTGGTCCCTTTCGAAAGCCCCCAGGTGATCCAGGGCTGCGACGAAGGCATCTTCGAGAAGCTTGACTGGGCCGCCCTGGGTGGCCGCGACAAGCAGATCGATTATGCGGCCCATGACTGCGGCATCGCCTCGGACATCTGGGCCACGGTGATGGCCTATGATGGCGACAAGATCAAGGACGGGCCGAAAAGCTGGGCCGATTTCTGGGATGTGGCCAAATGGCCCGGCAAGCGCGGCGGCTACAAGGATGCGCGCATCATGATCGAAATCGCGCTCATGGCCGATGGCGTCAAAAAGGAAGAGATCTATGATGTACTCCGCTCGCCGGAAGGTTTCGACCGGGCCTTCAAGAAGCTCGACGAACTGAAGCCGCACATTCTCTGGGCCGAGAGCGCTGCCGACGGCATGCAGCGCCTGCTGGCCGGTGACGTGGCCATGAACGTCAACTTCAACGCCCGCGTCACGGGAGCCGCAATTGAAAACAAGCGCAATCTCGTCATCGGCTGGAGTTCCGGCTTCTGGGTCGGCACCGACTATTGGGTGAAAATCGCCAACGGGCCGAACCCTGGGGCAGCCCAGAAACTGCTTGCCTTCTACGCCAAGCCCGAGACCCAGGCAGAACTTGTGAAGCATCTCACCTACGGCGTGCCAACCCTGGCCGCCTATGACCTCATGCCGCAAGAGATCAAGGATTCATTGCCGACGGCGCCCGACAAGGCGGCATCGGCGGCGGTCTACAGCGATGAGTTCTGGGTCGACCACCAGGCCAAGGCGACCGAACGCTTCAACACCTGGGCTTCACAGTAAGCACCGGCGATCAGGCGGGCGTCCGTTTTGGATGGCCCGCCGGTTGCCGCCTGCCGCATATAAGGGATGGAGCGCCCATGACACATTCAGCCTTGGCCCCGGCATTGCGAAACGAGGAGTTGTCGTCGGTGCTGCGCGATGCGGAGGTCCGTTACGTGGCGGCCAATCCCGGCAGCGCAAAACTCAGCGGCGAAGCACAGGGGCATTTGCCCGGCGGCAATACGCGCACGACGGTTCATTATTCGCCCTTTCCCCTTTATATCGCCAGGGGCGAGGGAAGCCGGCTCACCGATGTTGACGGCCACATCTATATCGACTTCATCAATGAATAT
>Ga0307505_10001183_pt1 | contig 22509 bp, 17 predicted proteins | sample 23_S_MG_FD_202183 | JGI IMG/M metagenome (GOLD analysis project Ga0307505, IMG submission 202183) | Soil microbial communities from Populus trichocarpa stands in riparian zone in the Pacific Northwest, United States - 23_S | ecosystem: Environmental > Terrestrial > Soil > Riparian zone > Trees...
TACTTGACCGGGCCGGCGCCGGCGCGTCCGTGTAGCCCGCGCCCCCACCCGAGACCGGCGCGGCCCACCACCACCGGCACGCCGGCGCCGACGCGGCTCCACGGAGCCTCGGTGCCGGCGCGCGCGAACTGGTGGAGCGTCCCCCGGGTTGCTGTCCAGCCAGTGGTGACGACGACGACGAGCTGGCGCGACTCCGCTGGAATGGGCCCCTGCGCGCCGACGGCCGCTGGGAGACCTAGCGCGATCGCGAGCGCGAGCCTGGTCGTCATCCCGCTAGCCGACCGACGTCGCCGCGGATACACGCTGCCAGAACATGAGCACCAGGATGGCGAACCACGTGAGGTGGCCGACTCCGATGGCGGCGGCGATCCGGCGCCGCGTGGCCGGGGCAGCATCCGTGCCCGCGGCGGCGCGCAGCGATCTCCATCCCGGCGCAACCACGGCGAAGTGGAGCGCGATGAGTACCAGGAGAAGGGCGAGGCTCACGTGGATGTTCCACCAGATAGCCCACGAGTAGGTCGAGAACCCGCCGTTGGTGAACACCGCCCCGAGCGCGAACACCAGGGATACGATCAGGAATGTGCCCAGCTGGCGCACTCCGCGCAGTGCGGACAACGCCAGCGCCGGCGCGACTGCCGGCTCGGCGGCGGCGACTGCGCGTGACTCGCCGGACAGCCGCAGCGCCAAGCCGAACCACGCGGCCGCCGTGGCCACGTGCAACACCACGAACGTAACGTGCAGAAGCAGCAAAGCGGTCATCGCGGCTGATAGCATGGCACAGCAAGCTAACGTCCCGCGAGTTGGCCCCTCAGCGGCGTCAGGCCGTAGCCCCCTGGTCGTACAGGCGGCTGAGCAGAATGGCCCGGGCTCTCGCCCAATCACGCTTCACCGTCGGCTCCGAGACGCCCAGCGTAGCAGCGACCTCCTCCACGGTGAGGCCCTCAGTGTATCGCAGGCGGACGACCCGATACAGGCGCTCCGAAACGCGTTCGAGGTATCGCATCGCATCCTCGAGATCGGCGGCATCGAACGCGACCGACGGGGCACGACCGTCCAGCCAGTCGGGGTCGCCGGCGCACTCCGAGCCCGAATCGTTGACAAGGGGCACATGGACTGCTCCACCGCCGTGAATCGCCGCCCGCCCGCGGCGCGCGTGGGATAGCAGGAAGCGGCGCATCGCCTGCGCGCCGGCCGCGATCGCGTGGTGCGTGTCCTTGAAAGGCACGTGCCCAATTTTGAGGTACGCCTGGTTCGCGATCTCCGTGGCCTCGAAGGTCAGGTCCTCCGGCTCCTGGCGCACAATCCGGTGAGCGATCCGCCGCCATGCATCGTAGACCCGCTCGAGCCGCGCTCCTTCCAGGGGGACGCGGGCGGTCGAGCCCGTCGTGGGCGAGCCGTCTGATTTCGGCATCTCGCTCATTTCGAACGACTTGATCTCCGGATGGGTGAACTCGCGCTATGCCCGATAGACATAGACCCCGCGAGCGAATCGCAATGAACGGCGCCGACGCCCGGGAATCAATGGCGGGCTTAATGATGCGCACCATACGATCCTCTCATATTGCGTCATCTGCGGACGGCTTCGGATGAACCTCAATGCGGACGACTGGACTGTCATCGAGGACATTCTTGACAAGCTCGAGAACGTCCCGGAGGAGGAGCGCGACGCTGAGCTAGCGAGGCTGTGCGACGGCCGCGCAGCGATCGAGGAGGACGTGAGGCGCGTCTCGACGGCCCAGCAGTTCTGCGACGCGATCGACTTCTTGGGTGATGGCGCGGCTACAGAGCCACCGGCCGACGACCAGGAGCCGATGCCGGAGACGATCGGGTCGTTCCGGGTCGAGCGGCGGGTCGGTCGCGGAGGGTATGGAACCGTATACCTGGCGACGAGGGGCGGCGTCGGACCGCGAGTGGCTGTGAAGCTGCTCCGGGGTTGGGTTGGGGACAAGGGATACGGTCGATTCCAGCGCGAGCAGCAACTTCTGGCGTCGCTTGAGCACCCGGCGATACCGCTGCTGATTGAGGGCGGCATTTCCGACGACGGGCACCCCTACTTCGCTATGGAGTTCGTCGACGGCGAGCCGATCACGGAGTACGTCAGCCGCACCCGTGCCGGGCTCCGTCAGCGACTGGAGCTATTCCTGCAGGCGTGCGAGGCGATGCGGTACGCGCACTCGCGGCTCGTGGTGCATCGCGACATCAAGCCGCAGAACGTGCTGGTGGCCGGTGGCGGCAGGAAGCCGCTCGTTAAGGTTGTGGACTTCGGCATCGCCGCGCCGGTGGAGGCCGGGGACGACCGCATCACGCAGTCAGGCCCGCCGGCGCCGATGACGGTGGCGTACGCCGCGCCGGAGCAGCTGCGCGGAGAGCGCGCTGAGCCACGCACGGACGTGTGGGGATTGGGCGTATTGCTCTTCGTGCTGCTGACGGGGCGGATGCCCTACCGGCCGGCGCGGCGCACGCGCGCTGCCATCGAGCACGCCGTTCTGCACACTGCATTCCCGCGCCCGTCGACCGTGAGCTCGGCTCCATGGGCGCGGAAGCTCCGCGGAGACCTGGACCACGTGACGCTGAAGGCGCTGGCCAAGGAGCCGGAGGAGCGCTACCGGAGCGCGGAAGCGCTGCACGACGACGTGGAGCGCTACCTCCAGGGGCTGCCCGTGGAGGCTCGGCCGTCACTGATCTACGTGTTCTGGCGCACACTCTGGCAGCATCGCGCCGGCGCCGGCGCGATGCTGGCGGTGCTGCTCGCGATAGTCGGGACCTACTCCGTCGGCGCGTCGCGCCAGCGCGCCGCGCTCGACCGCGCCGCCGAGGACCGCGCCGTCGTGGCGGAGGTGCTCACTGAGGTGCTTGGATCGCTAGAGCACACTCCCGACCAGGGGCGTTCGACCGACGAAATGCTCGACCGCGCTGTCGCCGCCGTTCGAGGGCGAGTCGGCGACCGGCCAGAGGTCGAAGCAGAGCTGCTTGCGCTCGTGGGGGATCGGTACGATGCCCTAGGACGCTGGTCTGACTCCCGACGGCTGTACGAGCGGGCCGCATCCCTTGAGGCCGCCAGCCGACCCAACCACGTGGCCTATGCACACGCGTTGCTCGGCTTGGGGGCGGCACTCTTGAGCGAAGACGCGCACCCATCAGCGACTGCTTTTTTCCGCGCGGACACGATCTTAACTCGTGCAACGGGCATTTTTGACGTGCGCCTTGGTCCGACCTCGCCGTCCGCGGCGCTAGTTCTTACGCATCGCTCTCGCTGGCATTATCTAAAAGGGGAATACTCACAGGCCTTAGTCTTTGCGAGCCAGTCTGTGGCGCTCCTTGAGCAAGCCGCCGCCACACCTGGCCGGTGGGACCGGGCTTACGAAATGGCGCGACTCAGCACTCCACCTGGCAAGTGGGGGATCGGACATGGACTTCCGTCGTCATGGGTCCAGCGAGGACTCTGGAGCGCGTTGCTACACCGTGGGAACGCCGAGCTTGCTCTCTCGCGGCCCGCAACTGCAGCCCGGTCTTACCGGCGGGCCGCCACCGGCATGTTTGCAGAGGCGCCCTTCGAACACCACACGGCTTCCGCGATTGACAACTTGGCAGGAGCCTATTGGAGTGCCAATAATCCGGACGCGGCTGAGGCATCCTACCGCCTGAGTCTTTCACTCTATCGTCACGTACATGGCAACAACAGCGTCCACGTTTCTCGCGCCGTGGATGGCATCACGAACTCAAGGTATCTCCGTGGCGACATACAGGGTGCGCGCGTTACGGCAAGGGAGGCGCGACGGATCGCCGTCGCGATCAACGATACGTTGTCGATGGCCCATACAACGGCGACACTCGGATTGATAGAGTATGAACTAGGAAACTTTGCTTCCTCGGTGGCCTTGTACGATTCGGTGCTGCGGCTCCTAGACGCGCCTCGTGCGCACCCGGACCTCGGGGTGTACGCCGTGACAGCGCGTGCAGGTAGGGCGTCGGCGCTAGCATCGATCGGGAGGATTGATGAGGCGGAAACAGATGCCCGTGCGGCATTGGCGGCGGCGGCTCAACTGCCGGCGAGTCGCAGGACAAGTGCACAAGTGGCCTACGCGATCGTACGGGCTGCCCAAGGCGATTACCAAATGGCCACCGATACACTAGAGGCCGCGCTTCGTCACTTATGGGAACCACCTATGCGCTCCAATCCGCGCATACATGCGCGTCGCATTGAAGCATTGCTGACTACATACCGTCGCGAGTCTGCACGTTCCCGCGATCGTTAGAACTCATGTGTCTATGACGCAACGTCGCCAACCGCCACTCCGATCTGGACCCGAGTGGTGTCGTCAGCGCCCCACGCGAGCGGGACGTGTGTCGTGTGCACCGCCAGCTGCACGCGTGTGCCAAAGCGAGGGCTGGATTCAACTGACAACTCCACGCCCATCAGGCGTGCTAGCCTACCCACGATGAAAAGACCCAGGCCATTCCCTTCATATCCCCGTCCCTCACCTGTGGACTCCTGTTTGAATTCATCGAACAGATACGGAATGAATTGCGCTTCGATGCCACGGCCACTGTCGGCAATGGTTACGAGCGCCTTGTTTTGAACAACCTCGAGGTCGACTTGCACGTATCCCGAATCTGTAAACTTGATTGCGTTGTCAAGTATGTGACCTACGATCGTTCGGAACCGCTGCCTGTCTACCTCAATCACGATGGGCGACGCCGTATCAAGCGCCTCCTCCCCATAGCGAGCATTGAGCGTGAGCCCCTTTGCGGCTGCCTGATCGTTGCAGTCCGAAATAACGCCCAGCACGAGATGGACCAAGTCTAGGCGCTCGGGTAGAAGCTCCATTCGGCCAGCTCTGAGCGCGGCTGCATCCATCAGATCCTGTACTGTACTGTTGAGCCGTCGAGCACCGCTCAGGATAAAGCCGGCGGTCTCTCGTACCTCCTCAGGAGTGTCGGTGCCGTCGAACTCAGCCAACAGGTCAGCGTATCCTAGAATCGCGGTTAGCGGAGTGCGCAGCTCATGGCTGGCGTTCGCAAGCATCTGGTCCTTCAGTTTGTCTGCTTCTTGGAGCTGCAGGTTCAAACCGGCTAGGTGGTCTGCTCTGTTTTTCTCGGCTTGAGCGCGCCTGACATGGACGCGAATCCTCAGTACCGAGACACTTACGACTAGGCCCACCAACAGTGCGGCGGCCGTCGTGCGAGCCCACCACGTCTCGAACCATCTCGGCGTAACGCGTAGTTCAATGCTGGAGGCCGAGGTACGTATGCCTTGGGCCGTCATCGCCTCCACCTCGAATCGGTAGGTACCCGGTTCAAGGTTGGTGAACTCGCGAGAGGTACTATTTGTCCATGCCGTCCAGTTCAAGTCGCTCCCCCTCAGCCGCGTACGATATCTATTGCCGTCCACACCATTGAAGGCCGGCGTTGCGAACTCGAACCTAATCGGGTCTCTCGCGGATTGGACGGTTAGCCCCGCGACCTCTCCCCGAATGCCTGCGCGCGCGTCCCAGCGATCAACGGAAGTCAGCCGACCCCATAGAACCACCGAACTCGCCGCCGAGTATCGAGTGTTGAGCGCAGGTGTGGCCTGGTAGCGCAGGAGGCCAGTTTCCGTACCAACCCACACAGTGGTGCCCTCAGTGTAAACGGACCGGAGCGCATCTCTTAGGGTTCGGAGTGCCGCAGGGGTAACCTCACGCCATCTTGATCTGACGTGCTGATAGGCGCGAACGGCACCGCCCCGAGACACCCATAGTCGTCCCGCCTGGTCCGTGCTCCACGCCAGCGCACGCGTCGTGTCGTCGCCTCGAACAATACGTGTCAGCTCCTCGTCACTGCGCAGAGTCCATGTTTCGTCCGGGCGCCAAACAACGGTATTGGTGACAATAGCTATGCCGTTTAGATTACCCAGCGATGCCCCCCCCAATGGATACGAGTGTGTCACTTCAAACGCATCGTTGATGCCACTTAGTCTTTTCATCACAATAACGCTGTCTCTCGTTGCTACCCAAACGTTTCCATCAGGTTGCTCTACGATGCTTTGCACCGAGCCGGAAATATGCGCGACTCGTGATGGGTCTCGCCACCCGCGGTTAGTCCAACGAAGCGCATAGACGCCATTTGGGGTGCCAAGTAGCACGCGAGAGCTATCGGAAGCGCTCTGCACCATGTCTACGACAGGCCCTTCCCATAGGAGACGATTCGTACCTGACGCCAGAATCTCGTAAACCCCCGACGTGGTGGCGACGAGTACCCCGTCATTGACAACCAGCAGCACGCGCGCCTCGTCCCTGATTCCTACTGATTCGAAGTGCGCCGGAGCGCCAACTGTGCGGGGCATGCCCAGGCGATAGACTCCCGATTCCGTGGCGGCATACAGGTGTCCATTGACACGTTGCAGGTCATATACGCTGCCGGGTAGCCCTAGGTCGGCGTCAAAAAACGATAGCGGTGCGAGTGCATCGAAACGCGCGATGCCACTTCCCATAGCCAGCCAAAGGCCGCCCTGTATGTCGACTTCGAGATCCAGTACTAGATCACGCGTCGTGAGCCCGGCAGCGATTCCGAGCCATTGCAGTATCGCCCCATCCTCGTTTACAAGTAGCACGCCGCCCCCAAGCGTGCCGAGCGCATATGCCCCTGGCGTGACCTCGGCACCATCGTAAACGCCATGCTGCTCTAGGAACTCCTCCACACCGGGACCTAGTGACAGTGGACTTCGCACACCGTTGTCGAGAATGTCCAAGCCTGTACTGGATGCAATGAGCAGGCCGCCGCTTGGGCGCACAAATAACGCACGAATCCTGTCGGTCGCGTATAGATGACCACCGGCGACACTTATTAGTTGATTTGTGTCTTGATTGTATCTTTGAAGTCCGACACCATCCTGTCTAACCAACAATTGCTCTCTGCCGTAAATGCCAACGACAAACGTCTTGTGGAATCGATTCTCAGGCGTAGTTGATGCAATCTGTTGTATGTCTGTGCCTCGAAGCCAGAAGAGTCCTAATGTAGTTTGGAAAGCAATATTCTCCCCGATAGATAGTGTCGACCATACATCCTCGTCATGAAGGCGGTCGCGTCCCAGCAGCTCTACATAGGTCGCATTGCCCGCGCCACTCGAGGCTATGTAGCCCAGCGTTCCGATACCACCGACGTAGAGTCGCCCGTCCGCGCCCACGGCGAGTGAACGCACCGTCTCACCTGGCAGCGATAGTCGACTCCAGCGAACTCCGTCAAAACGGAGCAGTCCCTCTGTGTTGCCCACCCATACGACGCCATCAGGCGTTTGAACTACGGCCCAGTTCTGCCGGTGAGCTTCGTAGTCACGGGCTGTGAACCGAGCCGCGAAGTAGGGCCGTCCGGCCTCGCGGCCGTTGCGTTGGGTCCATTGCTCGCCGGCAAATCCCTGCGCCCGCGCATCCGGCGTCGCGATTACCAGCAGCATCGCTACGATGCTGCGAACGAGGCCTCTCGAACGCGTGACCAGAGGTCTGGAAGTCGTGACTTTTAAGCGTCCGGGATGCAACGCCCGTGGGGGGCTGGGGCCGTTGTGTATCGCCCGGCGCAGCGAGGTCAATCAATAAGTTGGGACGGAGGGCTTGCTTCTTTCCTTTCGCGTACGTTAATTAAGTGAGTCCCAAGTCAATTCCCATGAAGGCTCTCGTTTCTCTCTTCCTTGCAGCCGCCCTCGCACTGGCAGTTGTGACGCCTCTTGCCGCCGCTGGGGGTGAGAATGGCGGTGGTCACAATGACCGAGCGCGCCTAGACTAGAGTGTGGAGACAGTGCACCACTCGGGCCCGATCCGACGCGGTTGTAGCTCAGGACCCTAACCGAAACCGTGAAAGCGCGGTTGCGGTTAGGGTGTTGTCCTGTACCTAGAATTCGCGACGGCGTTACCAAGTGAAGGGCCTCTAAGAGCACTGGAACGTATCCACCGGTCCGACGCCAGAAGCACAACACCGGTTGGACCCCCTCGAGACTGCCCGCAGTGTTCCTTGGAGCGAAAGGGATCTCACTTGACCCCAGCGCTCATCTGGAGCATGCGCTCGATGGGTCGCAGCGCGGCGAGGCGCGTTGCCTCGTCCATCACGAGCTCGGGGCGCTCGTGCTTCAGGCAGAGGTAGACCTTCTCGAGCGTGTTGAGCTTCATGTGCGGGCAGTCGTTGCACGCGCAGCCCGAGTCTGGCGGCGCCGGCACCAGCGTCTTCCCGGGGCTGTCCTTCTGCATCGTGTGCAGAATCCCGGCCTCCGTGGCCACGATGATCGTCTGCGCCGGCGAGTCCGCGGCGTAGCGCCGAAGCGACGACGTGCTCCCGATGTAGTCCGCCAGGCGCAGCACGGGCTCCTCGCACTCGGGGTGCGCGATCACCGGCGCGTCGGGGTATCGGGTCTTCAGGCGGATGAGCCGCTGCTCGGAAAAGATCTCGTGGACGATGCACGCGCCGTCCCAGAGCACCATCTCGCGGCCAGTGACCTTCGAGATGTACCGCCCGAGATTCCGGTCCGGCGCGAAGATGGTCGGCTGGTCCTCGGGGATCTGCCGGACGATATGCTCGGCGTTCGACGACGTGACGATGATGTCGGAGAGCGCCTTGATACCGGCCGAGCAGTTGACGTAGGACACCACCAGGTGGTCGGGATGCCGGGCCTTGAAGGCCGCGAAGAGGTCCGGGGGGCAGGAGTCGGACAGCGAGCAGCCGGCGTTCAGGTCCGGCAGGATGACCTTCCGCGAGGGGTTGAGGATCTTGGCCGTCTCGGCCATGAAGTGCACGCCGGCGAAAACGATGATGTCGGCGTCGGTCTTCTCGGCCTCGCGCGCGAGCCCCAGCGAGTCCCCGATGTAGTCGGCGATGTCCTGGATGTCGGGCTCCTGGTAGTAATGCGCCAGGAGCACGGCGTTCTTCTCGCGCTTTAGCCGGTCTATCCCCTCGAACAGATCGAGGGTAGGATCCACGTCCTCCTGGATGAATCCATAGCGCCGCACCTCGTGGTCAAGGACGTCGAGGACGTTGAGCGCGTCGAGCATCGTGTCGGGCATGCCGGCGGGGGTTGCGGGGCAAACGTAGACACGCCGGCGATGGTCCGCGCCAAACGGGGAAGTCCGTGCGAACGCCTCGCCGCGCTGCGTCGCCGTCGGGCGGACCGTTCGCCGCTAACGCGTCACCGGGCTTGCCGACGGCCGATTACCCCGAGGGGGACGGCAATGTGCCTTGCACGGCGGGCTGCCGGCGCGCAAGTTGGCTAAACGACCAACCCTCCGTCCTGAATGACTGTTCGCTACGTGGTCGCCACGCTGGCCCTGGCGAGCGCGAGCGCCGTCGCGCAAGCCCCTGGAGAGTGCCAACTCGGCCGCGCGCAGCGCGACATCGACGTCGGAGAGGTCGTTGCGCGAGTGTTCAACACCGGCAGCCTGTTCTTCGGCAACACCAGCCAGGCGCACTACCTCGTACCGCGGGCGACCGGCCGCACGCCGATGTTCGCGGCCGGCCTCTGGGTAGGCGGCCTCGTCGACGGCGAGCTGCGCGTCGCGGGGGCCACTTACTCCGATTTCGAATTCTGGCCCGGACCCCTGGACGCCGCCACTGGCCGGCCGCCGAATCCGGCCGACTGCTCGGCCTACGACAGGATCTGGAAAGTCTCCCGCGGCGATGTCGAACATTACTACCGGACCGGCGTGGCGACCGACGATCTCGCCGACTGGCCGTACGAATTGGGCGCACCGGTATTCGACGGCGACGGGGACCCCGACAACTACGACCCGGCCGGCGGCGACCAGCCGGCGATCTCCGGCGACCAGACGCTCTGGTGGGTGATGAACGATGTCGGCAACGTGCATGCCAGCTCGCTCACGCTGCCCGTCGGCCTCGAGGTTCATGCGAGCGCCTTCGCCTTCGGCAACGGGCCGGCCGCTCTCCGGCAGGCGACGTTTTACAGGTTCGGGGTCACGAACCGGAGCGAGCGCCTCCTCGCGGACGCCTACCTGGGCTTCTGGGCCGACCCTGACCTCGGCGACGCCTCGGACGACTGGGTGGGGAGCGACACCCTCCGTGATTTCGGCTACGTGTACAACGCCGACAACCAGGACGCCAGCGGTGCCGGCGGCAGCTACGGCGCGAACCCCCCGGCCTCCGGCGTGCAGGTGCTGCAGGGTCCCGTCCTCCTTCCCAACGGGAGAGACGACGATAGAGATGGGGAGATCGACGAGCCCGGCGAACGTGCAGGAATGACCACGTTCATGCACTTCCTGAACGGCGCTGCGGTACCTCAACGCGACCCGACCGATGGAGTGGAGATGAATCACCTCATGCGGGGCCGCTGGACGGACGGCACACCGCTAACCGAGGGCGGCAGTGGGTTGAATCCGGGGAGCAGCCGCTTCACCACATTCGCACTGCCGGGCGACCCGGTGACGAACCGCTTCTGGAGCGCGCGTTGCCCGGGGAGTCCCACGGTTTGCGGCACTCCGCTCGGCCCTGGAAACTGGAAATTCGTGGTCGGCGCTGGTCCATTCGAGCTTGCGCCTGGGGAGACGGATGAGGTCCTGATCGGCCTGATATTCGGCCAGGGTTCGGACAACTTCGACTCGGTCACGGCGCTGCGCGCAGCGTCCACGGTGGTGCGCAACGCCCACGACGCCGGCTACCTGGACCCGCGCCCAGTCCCAGGCTTCGACGGCCCGCCGGCGCCGCCGGCATCGGTACAGATCCGCCGGCCGGCGCCGAACCCGTTCACCGAGAGCGCCGCTATCCGCATATCGCTGCCAGATGACGCCGTCCTGCGCGTCGCGCTGGTGGACGTGCTCGGCCGGGAGGTCGCCGTGCTGGCCGACGGCCCGCTCGAGGCCGGCCCGCACGACGTGCCCCTGAACGGTGCCGCGCTCCGGCCGGGCGTCTACGTCGCGCGCGTGTGGGTCAACGGCCAGTCGGTCGCCGCGCTCCCGCTCACCCGGCTGTAGCCGCGCACCAGTCGCCCTCAGCGCTTATGTACCCGCGCCGCACGCTCCTCCTCCTCGCTCTGCTCCCGGCAGGCGCGCTCGCCCAGGCACCCGGCGAATGCGCCCTCGGCCGCGCGCAGCGAGACATCGACGTCGGAGACGTCGTTGCGCGGGTGTTCAACACCGGTAGCCTGTTCTTCGGCAACTCCAGCCAGGCGCACTACTTAGTTCCGCGAGCTACGAACCGGACGCCCATCTTCGCCGGAGGTATCTGGGTGGGCGGCCTTGTCGACGATCAGCTCCGCGTCGCGGGGGCGACGTACGCAGACTTCGAGTTCTGGCCGGGGCCAATCGACCCGACAACCGGCCGGCCGCCGAGTCCCGCGGATTGCTCTGGCTACGACCGCATCTGGCGCGTCTCCCGTGGCGACATCGAGCAGTACTACCTGACCGGCGAGGCCACGGAGGACCTCGCCGAGTGGCCTTACCACCTGGGCGCGCCGGTGTTCGACGGCGACGGAGACGCGGACAACTACGACCTGGCCGGCGGCGACCAGCCGGCGATCTCCGGCGACCAGCCGCTCTGGTGGGTGATGAACGATGTCGGCAATGTGCACGAGAACACGCAGGTGCCGCCCATCGGGCTGGAGCTTCAGGTGAGCGCTTTCGGATTCGGCGGTGGGCCGGACGCCCTGCGGCGGGCACCTTCTACCGGCTTCGGCTAACCAACCGCGGCCCGGAAGCGTTCACGGATGCCTTCCTCAGCTTTTTCGCAGATCCTGATCTGGGGGACGCCGGCGACGACTATGTCGGTAGCGACACCCTGCGCGACCTCGGTTTCGTCTACAATTCGGACAACCAGGACGGCACCGGAACCGGTGGATCCTACGGTCTCGCGCCGCCGGCCTTCGGCACGCAGGTCCTCCAGGGAGCGGTGACTCCGCCGAACGGTCGCGACGACGATCGGGACGGCGAAGTGGACGAGGCCGGTGAACGCGCCGGTATGAGCGCTTACATGTTCTTCATCGGCGGTGTCGCGTATCCACAGCTCGACCCGAGCGACGGATTCCAGATCTACCAGGTAATGCAGGCGCGGTGGGTAGACGGGACACCCCTGACCATCGGAGGCCATGGACTCAATCCGGGCAGTGGGCTGATCACTGCCCACGCGTTCGCCGGGGATCCGGTAGCAAACCGATTCTGGAGTGAGCGGTGCCCCCAGAGCGCGGCCAATTGCGGAACACCAAATCAGGCCGGTGACAGGCGGTACGTGGTGACCACGGGGCCCTTCGAGCTCGCGGCCGGCGCGTCGGACGAGATTCTTCTCGCCCTGGTCTTCGGGCAGGGGAGCGACAACCTCGCCTCCATCACCGCGCTGCGGGTCGCCGCGACCATCACGCGTAACGCGTACGACGCCGGCTACCTGGACCCGCGCCCCGTCCCAGGCTTCGATGGCCCGCCGGCGCCGCCGGCATCGGTACAGATCCGCCGGCCGGCGCCGAACCCGTTCACCGAGAGCGCCGCTATCCGCATATCGCTGCCAGATGACGCCGTCCTGCGCGTCGCGCTGGTGGACGTGCTCGGCCGGGAGGTCGCCGTGCTGGCCGAGGGATCGCACGCGGCCGGCGCGCACGCGGTCGCCGTTTACGGTGCGACACTGGCGCCCGGCGTGTACGTCGCGCGCGTGTGGGTCAACGGCGAGTCGGCCGGCGCGCTCCCGCTTACCCGGCGCTAACGCCGACGGCGTGCCGGCGCCGCCCGTCGGACGCTTCGGCGGTCGTGCCCGGCACTTCGTCGCCTCCCCCCAGGAGCGGCCTACAGTGACAAGCCGGCGTAACCCGCCTGCACTCGCACCTCGATCGGCCCCGTCGCGCACGCCGCCCTAGTGTCGCGTGCGGTCGGCTGGCGCCCCGCTGTCCGCGCGGCCCTATCGGTACTCCTCCGTCGCGTCGTGCAGGCGGCCGGCGTCGAGGCGCAGGACGCGGTCGGCGCGCGAGGCGAGCGCCGGGTTGTGCGTCACGATCACCAGCGCGTGCTCGCGGTTGCCGGCCTCGCCGGCCTCGACGAGCCGGCGCAGCTCGTCGTGGAGGTGCTCGGCGGTCTTCGTGTCGAGGTTGCCCGTCGGCTCGTCGGCCAGGACGAGTCCCGGCCGGTTCATCAGCGCGCGCGCGACGGCCACGCGCTGCTGCTCCCCGCCGGAGAGCTGCGCCGGCCGGTGCTCGGCGCGGTCGGTCAGGCCGAAGCGCTCCAGCAGATCCGCCGCGCGGGGCCGCGCCTCGCGGAGGCTCGCACCACCGATCAGCGCCGGCATCGCCACGTTCTCCAGCGCCGTGAACTCAGGAAGCAGGTGGTGGAACTGGAAGACGAACCCCACCGCGCGGTTGCGCCAACGGGCCAGAGCCTCGTCGGGCTGGTCGAACACGTTCTGTCCCCGGTAGCTGACCGTTCCCGTCGTAGGCCGGTCGAGGGCTCCCAGGAGGTGCAGCAACGTGCTCTTACCCGATCCGCTCTCGCCGACGATCGCGACCATCTCGCCGGCGCGAACCTCCAGGTAGAGGCCGGACAGAACCTGGAGTGAGCCCCGCGCCGTCGCGTAGTCCTTGACGAGGTCTGTGGCCGCGAGAAGGGCGCCGGCCGGCCGCGCAGCTTCCATCAGGCGGCCTCCTCCTCGCCGCGGTCCAGCCCGTGCTTCCTCAGCAGGTTGTAGAGGTGCGAGCGCTGGATGCCGATCGCTTCCGCCGTGCGGGAGCGGTTTCCACCGAGGTCCTCCAGCTTCCGCGTGAGGAAGATCCGTTCGGCCTCGTCGCGGAAGTCCGATAGCTGGTCGTAGTTGCCGAGCATCGCGAGCAGCGCATCTTGCGGCGTGCCTCCCGGACGGACGTATCGGTCCACGTCGGCCGCGCTGACCGTTTCGCCCTCGGAGAGGATGAGCAGGCGCTCCACCACATTCCGGAGCTCGCGCACGTTGCCGCGCCATTCGAGCCGGCGCAGCCGGTCGAGCGCGCCGGCGTCGAGCGCCTTCACCTCCATGGCGTTCCGGCGCGCGACCTGTCCGAGGAGATGCTCGGCGATCGCAGGGATGTCCTCGCGTCGCTCGCGCAACGGCGGCACATGGATCAAGATCACCGAGAGCCTGTGGTACAGGTCCTCGCGGAAGAGGTGCACGTCCACCTGGCCCAGCAGGTCCTTGTTGGTAGCGGCAAGGACGCGGACGTCTACCGGGATCGATCGGTCGCCACCCACTCGGGTGATCCGGCTCTCCTGCAGCACGCGCAACACCTTGGCCTGCGCGGAGAGGCTCATGTCTCCGATCTCGTCGAGGAAGAGGGTCCCGCCATCCGCCTGCTCGAACTTGCCCACGCGCTGCCGCGTGGCGCCGGTGAAGGAGCCCTTTTCGTGCCCGAAGAGCTCGCTCTCGATGAGTTCGCTCGGGATGGCCGCGCAGTTGACCTCTACGAGCGGTCCCCCCGAACGCTGGCTTTGCGCGTGGACCCACCGCGCAACAAGCTCCTTGCCGGTGCCCGGCTCTCCGGTGATCAGGACCCGCGCCTCCGTCGGAGCCACGCGCTGGATCGTCTCTTTTATCGCGCGGATTGCGGCACTATCCCCGACGATCGGAGTGAGTTCGGCCGACTCGGCGTCGGAGCGCGCCTGCTTCAGCCGCCGGTTCTCCACGACGAGTCGCCCTCGGTCGAGCGCGTTGCGGACGCTCACGAGGAGCCGATTCAGGTCGGGCGGCTTTTCGAGGAAGTCCGCCGCGCCGTAGGACCGGATCGCCTCAACGGCCGTGTCGACGGTCCCGTGACCCGAGATCACGACGATCGGCACGGTCGACTCCTCAGCCGCGAGGGCCTGCAGGACCTCCATGCCGTCGCGCTTGGGCATCTTGATGTCCAGCAGCACGAGGTCCGCCTCACCGGCGCGCGCCTTCGCGAGCACTTCCTCACCATCGGCGGCCTCGTCCACGACGTAGCCCTCGAACTCTAGGATCTCACGGAGCGTCCTCCGGATGCTCGGCTCGTCGTCGGCGATGAGGACCGTCTGGGGCATGCGAATGAGGTGACTGCGCGATGGCGCGATTAAGCGATGGCGCGACTAAGCGACCAGGGGAATACAGCCTGCGTCGCGAGAGTAGTTCCCGGCCCCCGGGCGCGCATCACATCCGCCACGTCCACATCGACCCGGCCTCGCCGCCGTCGCGGCGGCATGCTTGCGCCCTGAACTACTCCGCCGCAGGCGGAGGCGCCACGTCTCCGTCCGTGGCCGGCGCCGGCGCCGGGATCGGCGAGGCAGGCGCCGGCGTCGGGGCCGGCGGAGCGGGCGCAGGCGTCGGGGCCGGCGCCACCGGCACGGCGAGCGGGTCGGCGCCCGGCAGCGTGAGGCCCGGGAACTGCGAGGCCGGAGGCGTGACCGAGGCCGGCGCGGGGGCCGGCGGCGCTGGCCGCGGTGACGGACGCACGCCGGCAGCGGCGAGGGCGTCCAGTCGAGCCAACTCCACCTCAGCGCGGCCGATCACGGTCGACTCCTCGTAGTCCTCATTCTCTACCAGGTCGCGGACGGTCTGGCGCGAGCGGTCCACGTCGCCGGCGGCCTCGAAGGCGCCGGCTGCGGACATCAAGTAGTCCGGCGCCGTCGCCAGCGCGGGGTACGCCGCCGCGGCGCGCAGGTACAGCGCGGCCGCCTCCGCCCACTCGCCGCGCTGCTCGCGAAGACCTGCCTGCGCGGCAAGCGCGCTCGCGCCCAGCAGGTCGTCCTTGGCGTCGTACCGCTCGAAGTAGCGCGCGGCCTCGTCGTACCGGCCGAGCTGGTAGAGCGCGTCGGCCGCGAAGAACGTTGCCAGGTTGCCCGTGTCGGTCGACCCGTACTGGTCGGCGATGGCGAGCAGGCCGGGTTGCGTGTCGGTGCCCTCGAGCGCTGTCTGGTAGTCTCCCGCCTCGTAGGAGGTGAGCACGCCCCCCAGGGCCTCCGCGGCACGCGTGTCCTGGACCTGCGTCCACCACCGCCATCCGACGATTCCGACGATGATGACTCCGAGCACGGCCGCAGCGGCGAGTACGCGCTGGCGATGCACCTCGTAAAAGGAGCGCGCCTGGAATGTGGCCGTCGCGAGCTGGTCCTCGCGGAGCTCCTCCTTCCTCTCGTGAGCAGCGCTACGAGGCGCCTTGAGCATCGACATGGCGTAGCGGCAGCGTGCGCCGCGGGTGGGTGCGCGTGCGGGACCCCTGTTGGTGCCCGAGCCCCGCGAATCTACCCGGCCGCGCCTCCGACCCGCAATGCGCGGCGCGGTCTCTGATGCGCCCACACGGGCCGGAGGGGCCTCTTGCCGCCGTTTTCACCGAACCGGTCGGGGGCGCCGGGGTAACGTCGAAGGCCCCTCCGCCTATCCAAGCCCATGGCCATCACGATCGGGATCAACGGCTTCGGCCGCATCGGACGGCTGGTACTGCGCTCCATCCTCGAGCGCGGCGATCAGGATCAGTTCGACGTCGTCGCCGTGAATGACCTGACCGACGCGCCCACGCTCGCGCACCTGTTCAAGTACGACTCGGTGCACGGCCGCATCTCGGGCGACGTCCGCTCGGAAGGGACGGACCTTGTCGTGGGCAAGGACCGCTTCCGCGTGCTGGCTGAGAAGGACCCGGCCGCGCTGCCCTGGGGCGACCTCGGCTGCGACATCGTGGTAGAGTCCACCGGACGCTTCACCGATCGCGAGAAGGCGTCGCTGCACCTGCAGGCCGGCGCGAAGAAGGTGGTCATCTCCGCGCCTGCGAAAAACCCGGACGCGACAATCGTGCTCGGTGTGAACGACGACGCGTTGACGGGCGAGGAGAAGCTCATCTCCAACGCCTCGTGCACTACCAACTGTCTCGCGCCGATGGTGAAGATCCTCGACGACGCGTTCGGCGTGGAGCACGGCTTCATGACGACGGTCCACGCCTACACGGCAGACCAGAACCTTCAGGACGGCCCGCACAAGGACCTCCGCCGCGCCCGCGCGGCCGCGCTCTCGATCGTGCCCACCACCACAGGCGCGGCGCGCGCCGTGGGTGAGGTTCTCCCCCACTTGAAGGGCAAGCTGGACGGGTTCGCGCTGCGCGTCCCCGTGCCGGACGGCTCACTCACCGACCTGACCGCGATCGTGCGCGGCACGCCGTCGGTCGACGAGATCAACTCCGCCTTCCGCAACGCGGCCGCCTCCGGTCCTCTCGCCGGGATCGTCGAGTACAGCGAGGAGCCGCTCGTTTCAGCCGACATCGTGCACAACCCGTCGTCCTGCATCTTCGACTCCGAGTCCACCATGGCCGCGGGATCCCTGGTCAAGGTCATTGGCTGGTACGACAACGAATGGGGCTATGCGAACCGGACCGTGGACCTGGTGTTGAGGGTGGGCCAGAGATAGGTTCCGGTAGATGGAATGGTGTATGGTGTATGGTATGGTGGCACACTCGTTCCGAATCTGACCCAACTACGAACGACGAACTACTAACACGCACCGTAGCGCCATTGCTCTCCCTCGACGACCTCGACCTCGCCGGCAAGCGCGTTCTCACGCGCGTCGACTTCAACGTGCCGATCGAAGACGGGGAGGTCGGGGACGACACGCGGATCAGGGAGGCGCTGCCGACCATCCGGCACATCCTCGATGAGGGCGGACGGCCGATCCTGATGTCGCACCTCGGTCGGCCGAAGGGGGCGCCGGACCCGAAGTACTCGCTCCGCCCGGTGGCGCGCCGGCTGGAGGAGTTGCTCGGCTCCCCGGTTTTCTTCTGCCAGGCCACGGTTGGGCCGGAGGCGCAGACGTGCATCGCGGGGGCGCCGGCCGGCGCCGTTGTGCTGCTCGAGAACACTCGCTTCCTGCCGGGGGAGACAGCGAACGACGAGGCGCTGGCGCGCCAGATGGCCGCCATGGCCGACGTCTTCGTATCCGACGCCTTCGGCAGCGTACACCGCGCCCACGCATCCACGGTCGGCGTCGCGCGCTACGCGCCGGCGACGGCGGCGGGCCTGCTCCTCGAACGCGAACTAGACTTCCTGTCGCGCGCTCTCGAGCGACCTGAACGACCGTTCGTCGCCGTCATTGGCGGGGCCAAGGTATCCGACAAGCTCGCGGTAATAGAGGCCCTGCTGGAGAAGGCGGACCGCCTGCTCGTGGGCGGCGCCATGGCGTATACGTTCCTGCGCGCCCGCGGCGAGGCGACCGGCACATCTCTCGTGGAGGAGGACCGGCTCGACTGGGCACGCGGCGTGCTAAAGGCCGAGGGAGGCCGAATCGAGCTCCCCGACGACCACGTGGTGGCGGACCGGCTCGCCGACGACGCGGTGCCGGAAATCGCCGATGGCAATATCCCCGATGGCCGCATGGGCCTCGACATCGGCCCCGAGACGCGCCGGCGCTATGCCGATATCGTCGCCGGCGCACGGACCGTGATCTGGAACGGCCCCATGGGCGTCTTCGAGGTCGACGCCTTCGCCGGCGGCACCCGCGCCGTTGCGCAGGCCATGGCACGCGCCACCGAGGCCGGCGCCCTGACGATCGTCGGCGGCGGCGACTCCGTGGCCGCGATCACCGAGGCCGACCTGGCCGGCGCAGTCAGCCACGTCTCCACTGGCGGCGGCGCGATGCTGGAGTTCGTGGAGGGGAATTCTCTGCCCGGTGTCGCGGTGCTGGAGCAGCGGTGAGCCGACCGCGCTATCGACAGCGCGAACACATATGCAGATTCAGGACTCACTAGCCGCCGTTTCCGAGCGTGTACGCGTCGAGGCGGTCGACATCACAGGAGCTCTACTAGACCCGAACCTGTGGTTCGGCATTGCCACGCGGGCCTTTCGCATTGCGGCGATCGTAGGCCTCGCCCTGCTGACGCTCGCAGTGCTGCGACGCCTGCGACGCCGCGCCGTCAATCGCGTCCGCGACCGACCCCCCAACGACGTACGACGCCAGCGCACCCTCACGCTCGCCGGATTGTTTGGCTCGACATCCCGCTACGTGGTTTGGGGCATCGCGGCCATCATGGTGCTGGCGGAGACCGGGCTCAACGTCGGCCCCCTGCTGGCCGGCGCCGGCGTCGCCGGGCTTGCGATCGGCTTCGGCGCGCAGACGCTGGTTAAAGACGTCATCTCCGGCATCTTCCTCCTGTTCGACCAGACGATCCGTGTCGGCGACCTCATCACCTTCGGCGGCGAGACTGGTGCTGTCGAGTACATCGGCCTCCGGCTGATAAAGATGCGCAAGTTCGATGGAGAGCTGGTGATGATCCCAGCCGGCGAGCTGCGGACATTCGGCAACAAGTCCGTGGGCTTCGCCAGGGCCATCGTCGAGGTGGGACTCAGTTACGAGGCCGACGTCGAAGAGGTGCTCACCGCGTTGGATCAGGTGGCCACCGAATGGGCATCGGACGACGTGAACCGCTCCATTATGTTGGACGAGCGCCCGGAGGTGCAGTCGATCATGGCGCTCGGCGACTCCGCGATCACCGCCCGGATCGTCGTGCAGGTGCTGCCGGGCGAACAGTTCCAGGCCGAGCGCGCGCTGCGCCGGCTGGTCAAGCGCCGTTTCGACGAGCTCGGCGTCGAGATTCCCTTCCCGCGCCGCACCGTGTACGTGCGACGCGAGGGCGCCGGCGCCGGTGACGACCTGGAGGACGGCGCTGCCGCCGGCGCGTAGCACGGTAGAGCGCATTCGGCGTGCCGGGTGTCAGGCGAAGGTCAGCGCCCCCTCGACGACATCGAACGACCCAACAGCCTGGTCGACGTCGGCGAAGCAGGCGAGAGTATCGGAAACGCGGGTCAGCGTAATCAAGCTGAATGTCCTCGCGTTGGCCTCCACGCCGGCGATCCGGAGATCGCCTCCCAGCGCGCGGTGCGTTCGCGCTTCCGCGAGAACGACGCCGACGGCCGAGGTGTCGATGTGCGTCGCATGACCGAGGTCGAGTACGACGTTCGTGATGCCGTTGGCGCGCGCGTCGGAAAGGGTGTCGCGCAGGACGGCGTGGTCGTACCCGAGGAAGTCGCCGCGCGGAGTGATGACGACCGCGCGTTCGGTGCCGGTGACGTTCAGTCTCATACCAGGAGGGGTGCGGGTGATTGCGTTGCAGTGGTGGCGAGCTACGACCTGTCCTTCCCGCGGTTACGCTTCATGGACGCTTCGCACACCCATCAGCCCCGCCCCGGTGATGCGCCGGGCCTATAATCGTTGCGAGAATCGCCCCAGACCGCCGTGGAAACCGCACCGCGCTTTGACGTCGCCTCCCTACCCGCCATCCGGCAGCCGGACCGCGTGCTGATGACGACGCCCGACCACTTCGACGTCGAGTACGTCATCAACCCGCACATGGCAGGCAACGTCGGAGCGGTGGATAAGGCGCGCGCGCGCGCTCAGTGGGAGGAGCTACGCGATACCTACGAGCGACTCGACTTGACGGTGAGCACGGTCGCCGGCGCGGAGGGGCAGCCGGACATGGTCTTCTGCGCTAATCAGACGCTGCCTTACGTCAAGCCCGGCGGTTCGCGGGGCGTGGTGTTGAGCCGCATGTTCGCGCCGCAGCGACGTGATGAGGTGCCGCACTACGCCCGATTCTTCGAGTCCGAGGGCTACCGTGTGGACGAGCTGCCCTTCGACCCCGACGCGCCGGGCCAGAGCTTCGAGGGCATGGGCGACGGACTCTGGCACCCAGGCCGGTTCCTGCTGTGGGGCGGATACGGCTTCCGGACGGACAGCGTCGTTTACGACCACCTGGCGGACGAGTACGGCTTCCCGGTCATCCCGTTGAGGCTGACAGATCCCGACTTCTACCACCTCGATACCTGCCTCGCGCCCCTCAGCGAGTCCACCGCGCTCATCTACGCCGGCGCGTTCGACGCCGAGGGCCTCGACGCGATCCGCGAACACTTCCGGCACGTCATCGAGGCGCCCGAGGATGAAGCGCGCCGGCTGTTCGCGTGCAACGCCCACTGCCCCGACGGCCGCCATGTGATCATCCAGCGCGGCTGCCAGGAAACAAACCACCGCCTCCGCAGCGCCGGCTTCGATCCCATCGAGGTTGACACCGACGAGTATTTGAAGTCCGGCGGGTCGGTGTTCTGTATGAAGGTCATGTTTTGGTGATTGGGGATTGGGGATTGGGGATTTGCAACCCAACGCGCAACACGCAACACGCAACACGCACCACGCAAAACTCAACACCCAACACGTAACACCCACCTCCCACCATGCCGCAGCTCGTCGAAGCCCACATGACCCTCACGCTCGACGGGTTCGGAACCGGCGAGAACCAGCGGCTCGAGGCGCCATTCGGTGACGGCGTTGGGGAGGATCTGCACCGGTGGATGTTCGAGGATGGGGCAAACAACCGGGCGGAGCGAGACGCGATCGTGGATTACGGCGCTTTCGTCATGGGCCGCAACATGTTCGACCCCGGGCGCGGACCCTGGGACCCCGAATGGCGCGGCTGGTGGGGCCCCAATCCGCCCTATCACCGGCCGGTGTTCGTGGTGACGCACCACCCGCGACCGTCACTCGAAATGGAAGGCGGCACTGTCTTTCACTTCGTATCCGACGGACCGGAGCACGCGCTGGCCCGGGCGCGCGCGGCGGCCGGCGATGCGAACGTGGCCATCGCGGGCGGCGTGCAGACGCTGCGGCATTACCTCAACGCCGGCGCGGTCGACCGGCTGTACCTGACGATCGCAGCCGAACTCATGCATCGCGGTGAGCGCCTGTGGGACGGCCTGACGGCGCGACTCGAGCCGATGTCGGCCCGCCACACGCGGTTCGCGACTCACGTCGCGTATAGAGTCGGGCGATTGTAGAGACGCGATTATCGCATCTGTACGGATTGTGACTTTGCCGGCTATCGGACGCTGGCGCACCCTCGGCCGCTCCGCGGCCTTCCGCCGCGGCACGCACGCGTGACGCGCGCCGCCTGTAATCGGCGAGCCTCTCGGCGCGGCACGATGGAAGCAAACTGTCGCGCACGCGTTAGCAGCCACCGCCCAGCCCAACCGCATGCGTCTCCGTTCCTCCGCCGCCCTGCTCCTCGCCTCGCTGGCGGCGCCCACCGCCGCGCAGCCGGCCCTACGGATCGTCGACCCGGTAGTGATCGTCGGCGGTGAGCGACTGCACGGCGCCGGAGTCGTGCTCGACCAGCCAGCCTTCCGCTATCTGGACATCGTAGTGCCGGCCGGCCGGTTCGTCGTCTCCGACCGGCCGTTCCCGGGCGCCCAACGCGCCGGCGACTTCGACAGCGCGACGCTGGCATTCACGGTCGACGCGAGAAGCGTGCGCGTGCAGAGCGCGGAGCCGATCCTCTCCGTGCCGGGGCTGCATCCCGCGTGGGCGCGGTTCCACGTCGCGCCGGCCGCCGGGCCGCGCGCCCGCGGAGTCCGCTTCTTTGCCAGTTCCGAGCGTGCAACGGCCGGTGTCCGTGCAACGGGCCAGGGCCTGTCCGATGACCCCGCCGTGCTCGCCGAGGCCCGGCGCAACGCTCGCCTGGCCGAGCTCGACGTCGAGCGCGACCGCCTGGAAGCGAACCTCTCCCGCGCACGCGCGGAACGGGACGCCGCCGCCGCCGAGCGCACGCTCCGTACC
>Ga0307505_10001184_pt1 | contig 22481 bp, 22 predicted proteins | sample 23_S_MG_FD_202183 | JGI IMG/M metagenome (GOLD analysis project Ga0307505, IMG submission 202183) | Soil microbial communities from Populus trichocarpa stands in riparian zone in the Pacific Northwest, United States - 23_S | ecosystem: Environmental > Terrestrial > Soil > Riparian zone > Trees...
GGCTCCTCCCTCTCCCCTGAAGGGGAGAGGGCAAGTGCTACCGCTCCGCCGGGCTGGTCGTCTCGAGCCCCTTGGTGAACATCAGCCGTTCGAGCCGGTAGTCGGGATCGCGCACCATCCGGCGCATGCCCTCCAGCGCTTCCTCCAACCGCGCCCCGCCGCCGCAGGCGTGGAACACGAAGTCCTTGTAGACGCAGGCCATCGGGCTGGTCTTGTCGAGGAAGATCCGTCGCCGCTCCTCGGCCCAGGTGTCGAGCAGCGCCGGGTCGGCGCCCTGGCGCACCACCGCCGCCAGCGTCGGCCACAGCGCGAAGGCGTCGAACAGGCCGGTGGTCAGGCCGAACCCGCCGGTGGGATTGGTGACGTGCGCGGCGTCGCCGGCCAGCATCACACGGCCGCGGCGGAAGCTTTCGGCGCAGCGCTGGTGCATCTTGTAGGGCGAGGACTGGACCAGCTCGTGGCCGCCTTCTCCCGGCAGCAGGTGGCGGTACGCTTCCGGAATGCGTTCGAGATAGCTCTCTTCGGGCAGCGCCGCGTCCTCCATGAAAGTGCAGCGCCACAGCCCGTCGCGGGTGATCTTGACGATCACCGCGCCCCATTCGTCGTCCACGACCATGGTCGATTGCCAGTAGCCGCCGCTCTCGAAATCGTGGCGCACGTTGGTGGCGACGAAGCGTTCGGGCCAGGTCATGCCGTCGAACGCCAGGCCGAGCGCCTTGCGCACCGCGCTGCTCGCTCCGTCGGCGCCGATGACGTAGCGCGCGCGCAGCTCGACCTCGCCCTCCGGCCCCTCAGCCCGGACAGTGACGCCGTCCGCGTCTTGCGACAGCCCGGTGAAGGGCGTTCGCCAATGGATCGCGGCATGGGGCATGGCTTCGAGCCGGGCGAGGCAGATCTCGGCCAGCCGATCCTGCCCGAGCTGGATGTTGTAGGGATAGGGTGTGACCTTGCCGACCACGCCGATGTCGTATTCCAGGCGCTCGCCGGTCTTCCTGACCAGCCACAGGTAGTCGTCCTTGGTATAGCCGATCCGCGCGGCCTCCTCGCGGATGCCGATCCGCTCCAGACCATCGAGCATCGACCAGTGATAGACGCAGGAGCGCGGGGACGAGATGATCGTCGGCCCGGCCTCGATCAGGCACACGCTCACGCCGGCCTGCGCCAGGCCGAGCGCGGTCACGAAGCCGGTCGGCCCGCCGCCGACCACGATCACGTCGTGCATCGCATCCTCCTCGACGGACCCATGCCCGAGCGATCGTCAGCGCGCAAAGCACCTTTCGCCCGCCCGTCCTTCCGCCTAGCAGTAACGCCCGTTAGAGTCGCAAGGGCTCGGCAAGGAGAGAGACTTGGGGCACTTCGATTTCCACGAGACGATCGACGCGCGCGGCGGCTCCTTCACGCTGCGCGGCATCTGCGACGAGCAGTTCGCGCCGGTATTCGAGGCCTTCGCCGACAACTTCCGCGAGGAGGAAGAGCTCGGCGCGGCGTGCTCGGTTGTCATCGATGGCGAAACGGTGGTCGACCTGTGGGGCGGCTGGGCGCGCGCCGACCGCTCGCAGGAGTGGGACCGGCACGCGACCGTGTGCATGATGAGCGTCGCCAAGGGCGTGACCGGGATCTGCTTCAACATGGCGATCGACCGCGGGTTGATCGACCCGGACGAGCGCATCGCCACTTACTGGCCCGAGTTCGCCCAGCACGGGAAAGAGGACATCACCGTGCGCATGGTGCTCGACCATACCGCGGGCATCCCGGTGCTGACCGACGACGTGATGTACCCGGGCGGGTTCTACGATTTCGACGCCTACATCCGCGCGCTCGAAGTGCAGCACCCGCTGTGGCAGCCGGGCACCCGCGCCGCCTACCATGTTCACAACCAGGGCTTCCTGCTCGGCGAGATCATGCGCCGCGTCACGGGCCAGACGATCGGCCCGTTCCTCAAGGACAACGTCACCCGCCCGCTCGGCGCCGAGTACTGGATCGGCGGAATGGACGAGCAGCAGCAGGCGCATGTCGCCGAAGTGCTGCCCAACACCGGCGCGCGGCTGTTCGCGGCCAAGGACGCGGCGGTGCCCGACAAGCCGGACACGCCCGAAGGCTGGCAGGACGGCGCGGTGCTGCGCAGCTTCGCCTTCCTGCAGAACCCGGCCGAGCCGTGGTACGACACGATGAACAGTCCGCGCTGGCGCGAAGTCGAGATCGCCAGCGGCTCGGGCCACGGCAACGCGCGCGGCGTCGCCCGCATCTACGGCGCGACGGTCGGCGAGGTCGACGGCGTGTCGCTGATGTCGAAGGACCGTCTCGAGGCGATGATCACCGAGCAGCACAACCAGACCGAGCTGCTGCAGGAGCGCCCCTACCACCAGGCGATGGGCGTGCTGCTCAACACGCCCGAGGCGGTCTGGATGGGTCCCAACATGCGCAGCTTCGGCCACCACGGCCTCGGCGGCTCGATCGGCTTCGGCGACCCGGACGCAAAGCTCGGCTTCTCCTATTGCTGCAACCAGATGCACGCGGTCGGCACCAACGGCCCGCGCGCGCGGCGACTGATCGACGCGATTTATGAGGTGGCGGGGTGAGCCTGCGTCACCTTCATCGTCATCCCGGAGTTGGTCCGGGATCCATCGTGCCTCACGGCGCGGACAGTGCGGGCGGACAGATGGACCCTGAAACAAGTTCAGGGTGACGAATTGGTATTGGAGACGGAGTGAAATGGACCAGGGACTTTACGACAAGGGCATGACAATCCGCCGCGAGGTGCTCGGCGACGCCTATGTCGACCGCGCGCTGGCGAAGTCGGGCGAGTTCAACGATCCGCTGCAGGAGCTGGTCACGACGTACTGCTGGGGCTGGTGCTGGGGCCGGGAGGGGCTCGAACGGCGCGACCGCAGCCTGATCAACCTGGCGATGATCGCGGTGCTCAACCGCGGCCACGAGCTCAAGGCCCACGTTCGCGGCGCGCTCAACAACGGGCTCAGCCGCGAGGAAATCCGCGAGGTGCTGCTGCAGGTCGGCATCTACGGCGGCATCCCGGCGACGGTCGACAGCTTCCGCCTCGCCAACGAGGCCTTTGCCGAGATCGACGCCGAAGGCGCGGAGGAGCTCGGCTGATGGACGATCTCGCTCGCCTGCTGATCGAACGCGAATGCGGCCGGCTGCCGCTGCTGTTCGCGCGCTATGCCGACAACGGCGACCATGCCAGCCTCGCCCAGCTGTTCACCGAGGACTGCGAGTTCGCGCGGCCGTTCCAGCCCGACCACCCGTTCCATGGCCGCGACCGCGTGCAGGCGATCTTCCGCGACCGGCCGCCGATCCTGGTGCGGCACCTCGTCAGCAACGTCATGGTCGAAGTGGTCAGCGAGACCGAGGCGCGCGGCAGCAACTACCTGGCGATGCTCTCCAGCCACGCCTCGACCGAGCCGCCGCAGGAAGCCGGCGCGCTCTATGTCGGCGGGTTCGAGGACCACTACGTCAGGACCGCGGAGGGCTGGAGATTCAAGAGCCGCTACGGCCGCGTGGTGCTGCACCAGGGCGGCGCCATGCCGAACATCCCTCCCCCCAGCGACGAAGCGAGAGGACTCAAATGACCATCAAGGCCAAGAACGCCAACGAGCAGCTGGTGCTCGATTTCTTCGCGGTGCTGTCCTCGGGCGACCTCGAGGCGCTGCGCCAGTTCTTCCACGACAAGTCCGTCTGGCACCCCAAGGTCAAGGGCATCGCCGGCGCCGGCGAGCACGTCGGCATGGCGATCATCGATCTGTTTCTCGCCCCGGTGCGCGGGATGTTCGAGGCGGGCGATCCCAAGGTCCACGTCACCAACCTGTTCTCCGACGGCGGCATCGTCGGGGTGGAGTCCTATTCCACCGGCAAGACGCTCGACGGCAAGATCTACGAAAACGACTACGCCTGGGTCTTCCACGTCTCTGACGGCAAGATCGACCGCCTCCACGAATACATGGACAGCCATTACACCGCCAAGCTGTTCGGGATGGAATAATGGCCCGTTTCGACGGCCAGCCGATCCTGATTTCGGGCGCCGGGCGCGGGCTCGGCGAAGGGATCGCGCGCCATCTGGCAGCGGAGGGCGCGCTTGTCGGCGTCGCGGACGTCAACGGCGAGACCGCGCGCGGCGTCACGGGGGCGATCGGCGCGGCAGGCGGCAAGGCCTTCGCCTACGAGGCCGACCTCGGACGGCGGCAGGCGTTTTTCGACGTCGCCGAGGCCTTCGCCAGGGACGCCGGTCCGCTGCGCGCAGTGATCAACAACGCCTCGGTGCTGGTCTACGAGCCGATCGAGAACGTGACCGAGGAAACGCTCGACAGGATGCTGTCCGCGGGGCTGAAGTCGGTGTTCTGGGGCGTGCAGGCGTTCCTCGCGCACCGCGACGAGAGCCAGTCCGGCAACATCCTCAACTACTCCTCGCCGGTCGCCTATCGCGGGCGGCCGAATACCGGCGCCTACACCACGATCAAGGCCGGCATCGCCGGGCTGACGAAAGTGCTCGCCGGCGAACTCGGTCCGCGCGGCATCCGCGTCAACGCGATCGCGCCGGGCAGCGTGCCGACGCCGGCGACCGAAGGCTTCGTGACGCCCGAGCAGTACGAGCAACGGGCGAAGAACATCCCCTTGCGCCGCAACGGCACGCCCGACGACGTCGCCAAGGCCGTGGCTTTCCTGCTCTCCGACGAAGCCGCGTTCGTCAACGGCGCCATGCTTGCCGTCGACGGCGGCATCATCGCGGCGGGGTGAGCGTGACGCGAGGTAGTCGAGAATGGGGCTGTCTTTGTAGGATTTGTTCTGCCAGCGTTCGGTCCATGTCGCGTCCCTCCCGCAGCTCCCAGGCCGTCGCGCGATCCGCGCGGGACCTGCCCATGGGCACCGCGAACATTGGGACCATTCGCGCCCGGAGCGCGCCGGCATGACCGCCGTCTGGCCGGAACGGCTCGACAAGGTGCGCGATGTCATCCTCGCCGATATCGCGCGCGGCGACTATTTCGGCGCGGTGCTGACCGTCGGGCGCGGGGGCGAGACGGTGTTCGCCGAGGCGCTCGGGGCTGAGGACGGCGCGGGCGAACGGCCGCTCGAGTACGACAGCGTCTTCTCGATCTTCTCGGTCACCAAGGCATTCACCAACGTGCTGGTGCTGAAGGCCATCGAGGAAGGCCGCTTCGCGCTCACCACCAAGGTCCGCGAGGTGCTGCCCGAGTTCACCGGCGCGCCGCGCGAGGATGCGACATTCTATCACCTGCTCACCCACACCGCCGGCATGCCCGGCGTGTGGTCCCCGAAGCCGGGCATGTACCTCGACCGGCTCGACGAGCTGTTCGAGGCCTCGATCGAGCACGTCCACGGCGAGGTCCCCCCCGGCACGCGGTGCGATTATTCGCCGCTGGTCAATCACGTTCTGATGGGCACCGCGCTGGTGCGGACCGATTCCAAGCGCCGCGACTACCGGACGCTGCTGCGCGAGGACCTGTTCGCGCCGCTCGGCATGGACAGCACCTCGATGGGATTGCGACCCGACCTGAAGGACCGGCACGTCAGGCCCGACATGCGCGGCACGGTCCCGATCCAGCACCTCAGCCGCACCCTGCCCGGCGACCACGCGCTGTTCGAGGATCCGGACGTCGAGGCCCCCCACGTCGGCTGCGCCTCGACCAGCGGCGATCTCTACCGGTTCGCCGAAATGCTCCGCCGCGGCGGCGAGCTCGACGGCGTGCGGCTTCTCTCGCCGGCCACGCTCGCGCTGGCGCGGCAGGTGCACACGGGCGACATGCCGAACCAGCTCTACAAGCGCGTGGCCGAGAGCGCCGGGTGGGAAGTGCCCCCCGCGAACCAGGGGATCGGCTTCCAGGTGCGCGGCGCGGGGGTGTTCCACCACCTGTTCGGCACGCTGGCGAGCCCGGAGACGCACGGCAACTACGGCGCGGGCAGCACGCTATTCTGGGTCGACCCGGCGGCCGACGTCAGCTTCGCGCTGTGCAGCGCCGGGGTGATGACCCAGGCCGCCAACATCGAGCGCTGCCAGAAATTGAGCGACTTGGCGCTGAGCGCGATGGTGTGAGCATGCCAACCCCTTCTTCCCCCGTCATCCTGAACTTGTTTCAGGATCCATTGCGCCTCACCGCGCTGTCCGTGCGGGTTGAGAAATGGACCCTGAAACAAGTTCAGGGTGACGAGCGAGGGTATCATTGATGAGCGACGCGGACATCATCGTCATCGGCTCGGGTCACAACGGCCTCGTCGCCGCGGCTTATCTTGCGGTGGCGGGCCGCAAGGTGCTCGTGCTCGAGCGCAACGAGTGGTTCGGGGGCGGGGTCGTCAGCCGCGAGCTGACGCTGCCCGGCTTCCGTCACGACCAGCATTCGATGAGCCACATCTTCATCCAGGGCAATCCGCTGCTGCTGCACGACGAGCTCGGCCTCAAGCGCAAGTACGGGCTGCAGTACGTCTTCCCCGACGTGCCGATGATGAGCGTGTGGGAGGACGGAACCACGCTGCCGCTGCACCGCGACCCGGCGAAATCTGCCGAAGCGATCCGCAAGTTCTCGGCCAAGGATGCGGACACCTTCCTCGAGCTGTCGCGCCAGGCCGCCGAGTGGCTGCCGATGATCCAGGCCGGGCTCTACTCGCCGCCGATGCCGGTCGGCGCGCAGACCGCGATGATGGACCAGAGCGCCGAGGGCCGCGAGATCATGCGCACGATCGGCATGAGCACTTTCGACCTCATGGAAGAGCTGTTCGAGCACGACAGGGTCAAGGCCCACTTCGGCCGGGTCGCGGGCGAGAACCTGGTCAGCCCCGACGAGAAGGCCACCGGGATCGGCGCTTACGTGTTCCTCGGCTTCCTCGAGAAGTTCGGCTTCGGCGTTCCGGTCGGCGGGTCGGGCAAGCTGACCGATGCGCTGATCGCCTGCATCGAGGACCATGGCGGCGCGGTGAGGAACAACGCCCAGGTCCGCGAGGTGGTGACCGACGGCACGCGCGCGACCGGCGTGGTGCTCGACAGCGGCGAGCGGCTGTCGTGCATCGACGGCGTGATCGGCGCGATCCACCCGCACGTGCTGCCCGAGATGGTCCCGGCGCTAGCGGCGAGCGTGGCCAAGAATGCGCTGCGCACGCACATCACTCCGGCCGCCTGCTTCACCGTCCACGCCGCGCTCGACGCGCCGCTCCGGTTCAAGGCCGGCGACCTCTCGGCGGTGATGTACGAGCTGATGCCCGCCGAATACGAGGACCTGCGCCGCGCTTTCGACGAGCTGCGCTACGGCCAGATGTCGCCCACGCCGCTGGTCGGGGTCGGCCAGCTGACCCAGCACGATCCGTCGCGCGCGCCCGAAGGCAAGGCGATCTTCCACGCCTGGGACTACGTGCCTTACGAGCGTCCCGACGGCCGGAGCTGGGACGATGCCAAGCGCGAGTTCGCCGACGGGATCATCGCGCGGATGGCGGGCTACATCGACAACGTCCCCGACGTCGTGCTCGAGTACCACTGCGACAGCCCGGTCGACATGGAGCGGACCAGCCCGAGCTTCCTGCGCGGCGATCTCCACGGCATCGCCACCACCACCTACCAGTCGGGCAGCCACCGCCCGACGCCCGAACTCGGCCAGTACCGCGTGCCCGGGGTCGAGCGGCTCTATCTCGTCGGCCCGTTCCAGCACCCCGGCGGCGGGGTGTTCGGCGCCGGGCGCGCGACCGCGATGGTCATGGCCGAAGACCTCGGCATCGAGTTCGACCGGATTTCGGTCGCGTGATAAATCCTCAGCTCCCCTCCCGAGTCGCCCCGGACTTGTTCCGGGGTCCCGCTGGCGGCCCGCGCCGTCCTCCCGAAGGAAGCTGGGCCCCGGAACAAGTCCGGAATGACAGCATGGGACTGGGCCGGTGAAGATCTACGCCGCCGACAAGTCCGAGCTGATGCAGGTCACCAAGGTCGAGCGCCAGGGCGACAACCTGGTGCTCAAGGGCAAGGTGTTCGGCACGATGCCGATGGCCGCCACGCTGACGCCGGAGGAAGCGCGCGAGTTCCGCAAGCTGCTGACGCCGAAGCTGGTGTGGTTCCTGCTCACGCTGCCGTTTCGCAAGGGAGGGAAATGATGCGCCACGAAGGCAAATCGATCGTCGTCACCGGCGCGGCCGGCGCGATCGGGTTCGCGACCTGCGAGATACTCTACCGCGAAGGCGCCGAACTCGTCCTGGTCGATGTCGACGAGCCGGGCCTCGCGGCGCGCATGGAGCAGCTCGCGGGCATGCGCGATCCCGGGCGGCGGCAGACGGTCATCTCGTGCCTGGCGGATGTCTCCGACGAAGCGGCAACCCAGAGCTACGTGAAGGCGGCGATGGACAATTTCGGCCGCATCGACGGGTTCTTCAACAACGCCGGGATCGAGGGCACGCTCGCCCCGACCCACGAGTACGACGTCGACGAGTTCGACAAGGTGCTGCGCGTCAACCTGCGCGGCATGTTCCTCGGCCTGCGCCACGTGCTCCCGCACATGGTCGCAGCGGGGAAGGGCGCGGTGGTCAATACCGCCTCGATCGGCTCCGAACGCGGCCTGGCGGGCGCTTGTGCGTACAATGCCGCCAAGCACGGCGCGGTCGGGCTGACCCGCACCGCGGCGAGCGAGGTGGCGCAGAAGGGCGTGCGGGTGAACTGCGTCATGCCCGGGGTGATCGAGACCCCGCTGCTGGTCGGCATGCTCGAGCAGATGTTCGACGACGTCCAGGCCGGCATGGACAAGCTCGGCCAGGTCGCCACGCTCAACCGCGTCGGCCAGCCGCGCGAGGTCGGCGAGGTGGTCGGCTTCCTGCTTTCGGACGAGGCCAGCTACGTCAACGGCGCCAAGTGGGAGATCGACGGCGGCGCGCTGGCGACGATCCGCAACGACATCTGACGTGGAACGCCCGGCCGCGCGCGCGGTTCAATGGGAATGACTCACGATCCTGCCGCAGCCGAAATCCGCGCTTGCGCAGAGCGGCACGCGCTGAGCGACGATCAGGCGCGCCAGCTCCTCACCGAGCACGGGCACGACGAAAGCCGCCTCTCGGAGGCGCTCGAAAGCCTCAAGCACTTCCTCAAGGCGCCGTCCTAGCGGCGGTCGGCGACCGCCCGTTGATGCCGTCGACGTTGTAGCTGGCGACGATCACCCCGGACGCCACCGCGCTCACCGCGGCGACGGGTTCCCGCAAGGGTGGGCGCTCAGGGCTTGTCGTAGTGGAACGGGGCGATCACCGGCTCCGGATAGGCCTCGTAGTCGAGGCTCGGCGGCCGGTCGGGCGCCAGCCCCTCGACCGAGCGCAGCAGCTTGACCCCGCCGCGGTGCCAGCCCTCGTCGTACTCGCAGTAGAAATTGACCACGCCGTGGAGGCTGGCGATGCGCCACTTGCCGTCCTCGCGAAGATAGCTGTTCTCGTAGGTCGCCTCGCCCCAGCGGCCTTCCTTGCCGAGCATGCCGACCATCATCAGCGTGCGCCAGCGGCCCCTGGCGGTGCCGGCCTCGCTGTCGATGTGCAGCACGGGCTGGAGCTGCATGTGGTTGTAGACCGTGCCGTAGCCGTAAGCCGGCAGGTGGCGCAGGTATTCGCGCACCCGCTCGCGCCCGACGTAGACCCCGCGCCCGGCGATCTCGAGCGTGCCGCCGGCCGCGAACAGCTCGGCCGCGTCGTCCCACAGCCCCTTGTCGACGTAATAGCCGTAGGCGCCTTGCAGGTTGACCAGCTCGCGGTAGTCCTCGGCCGCCTGCGCGTGCCGTTCGAGCCGCTCGATCCGTTCGAGCAGTGCCGCCATCTCGGTCATCGATCCCCTCCCGCAAGCGTCAGAACCAGCGGCGTTTCGGCCTCGCTTCGGGCACTCCGTCGCCGTCGGCATCGGTCACGACGGTGCGCGGCGCGCTCGTCGCGCCTTCGGCAATGCCCTCCGCGCGGGCGGCGCGCAACTCGGCGTCGTAGGTCTTGCGCCGCGCGCGCATGTAATCGTAGCTGCCGCGCATCTGGCCGTAGGCGAAGACCATCAGCAGCCCGCCCATGATGGCGAGGTTCTTGAGCGCGAGCGTGCCCTGCAGCGGGTCGGCGAACTGGTTGTGGAAGAAGAAGATCGTCAGGCCGACGAAGGCGAACAGGACGATCGCGGCCAGCCGCGTCATCAGCCCGACCGCCAGCATCAGACCGGCGACGACCTCGAACACCCCGGTCGGCAGCGCCAGCGATTCGGGCAGGTTGGTGCCCGCGAGCATCTGCGCGGTGGGTCCGGGATCGGCGACCTTCTGCAGGCCCGAGACGATGAACATCGCCGCCAGCAGCAGGCGGCCGACGACGGCGGCGATCATGGACATGGCGTTACTCCCCTTGGCGGCTCTCCCGGCCGCGACGGACTAACGCATGTGAAGCCGAACGGTGCCGGTCACAGCTTGGGAAGCGTCACGCCGCGCTGGCCCATGTACTTGCCGGCGCGGTCGGCGTAGCTGGTCTCGCACGGCTCGTTGCCTTGCAGGAACAGGAACTGGCAGGCCCCCTCGTTGGCGTAGATCTTCGCGGGGAGCGGCGTTGTGTTGGAGAATTCCAGCGTCACGTGGCCTTCCCAGCCGGGCTCGAGCGGGGTCACGTTCACGATGATGCCGCAGCGTGCATAGGTGCTCTTGCCGAGGCAGATCACCAGCACGTCGCGCGGCACGCGGAAGTATTCGACCGTGCGGGCCAGCGCGAAACTGTTCGGTGGGATGATGCAGACGTCGGTCTTGCGGTCGACGAAGCTGTCGGGATCGAACGCCTTGGGGTCGACGACCGAGGAGTTGACGTTGGTGAAGATCTTGAAGTCCTCGGCCACGCGGGCGTCGTAGCCGTAGGACGACAGGCCGTAGGAAATGCATCCGTCGCGGCGCTGCGCTTCGACGAAGGGCTCGATCATGCCCTCGTTCTGCGCCTTCTCGCGAATCCACTTGTCGCTCAGAATTGCCATGGTTCAGGGATTCCGGAGCGGGCCCGGCGGGGCAAGGGCGGGGCCTACTTTATCCCCCTCCCCTTCAGGGGAGGGGTTAGGGGAGGGGAATGTCGCAGGGCGCAGCAACAGGCCCCGCCCCCCACCCCCTCCCTGAAGGGAAGGGGGCCTAGCCTCCCGCCAGCAAGCTCGCATTCCCGCCCGCCGCCGTGGTGTCGATCGTGGTCACCCGCTCGGTGGCGAAACGGATCACGTAATTCGGCCCGCCCGCCTTGGGTCCCGTGCCCGACAGCCCCTCGCCCCCGAACGGCTGGCTACCGACGACCGCGCCGATCTGGTTGCGGTTGACGTAGAAGTTGCCCGCGCGGGCGCGGCTCTCGACCAGGCGGCGGGTGGCGTCGATGCGGCTGTGCAGGCCGAGCGTGAGGCCGTAGCCGGTGGCGTTGATCTGCTCGATGACCTGTTCGAGCTGATCGGAGGCGAAGCGGGTGACGTGGAGGACCGGGCCGAAGTTTTCGCGCTGGAGGTCGGCGATTGAATCGATCTCGACGATCGCCGGGGCGACAAAGGTACCGCGCTCGCAGCCGGGCGGCAGCTCGCGCTGCCAGACCTTGCGGCCCCCGGCGCGCATCGCGGCGATGTGGTCGTCGAGCGCGGCCTTCGCCTCGGCGTCTATCACCGGGCCGACATCAGTCGCGAGCTCCGCCGGATCGCCGATCGTCAGCGCCTCGAAGCCGCCGCGGATCATCGCCAGCGTAGTGTCGGCGGCGACGTCCTGCAGGTACAGCACGCGCAGCGCCGAGCAGCGCTGGCCGGCGCTCTGGAACGCCGAGCTCATGACGTCACGCGTGACTTGCTCGGGCAGGGCGGAAGAATCGACGATCAGTGCGTTCTGGCCGCCGGTCTCGGCGATCAGCACGGCGATCGGGGCGTCGCGGGCGGCCAGCGCGCGGTTGATGATTCGCGCGGTCTCGGTCGAGCCGGTGAAGGCGACGCCGGCCACGCGCGGGTCCGACGTCAGCGCGGCGCCGACCCTGCCGTCACCAGTGGCAAGCTGGATGACGTCGTCGGGAATCCCCGCCTCGTGGCACAGCCTGACAGCGAGCGCGGCGATCAGCGGAGTCTGCTCGGCCGGCTTGGCGATCACCGTGTTGCCCGCCGCGACCGCCGCCGAGGCCATGCCGATGAAGATCGCCAGCGGGAAGTTCCAAGGACTGATCGTCGCGAACACGCCGCGGCCGTGCAGCCTCAGCAGGTTCTGTTCGCCGGTCGGACCGGGCAGCGGCTGCGGCGCGGAGAACAGCATCCGAGCCTCGCACGCGTAGTAGCGCAGGAAGTCGACCGCCTCGCGCAGCTCGAGCACCGCGTCGGTCGGCGTCTTGCCCGCCTCGCGCTGGCACAGCGAGATGATTTCGGCGGCGTGAGCTTCGAACAGGTCGGAGGCCTTGATCAGCAGGCCGGCCCGCTCCGCCCCGCCGAGCGCGTCCCACGCCGGCTGGGCGGCTTGGGCGCGGGCGAGCATCAGGGCGATGTCGGCGGGCGAGGCGTCGAGCGAGTGGCCGACGAGGGCTCCGTGCTGTGGCGAACGGATTTCTTGAATCTCCCCCTCCCCTTCGGGGGAGGGGGCCGGGGGGCGGGGGCTGTCACCGACCGGCGTACCATGCCTCTCTCCCAACCCTCTCCCCTGAAGGGGAGAGGGCTTTGCGAGCGCCGTAGGAACCGCCGCCCACTCGCGCCCTTTCAGCGCCTCCAGCTCCGCCAGCAACGGCTCGCGCACCAACGGATCGGCGAGGTCGATCCCGGCGCTGTTGCGGCGGTTGGGATAGATGTCCGCGGGCAGCGGGATCGATGGGTTGCGGCGCGGCTTGAGCGCGGCGAGGTCCGCCACCGGATCGGTCGTCAGCTCGGCGACCGGAATGTCGGCATCGGCCATGCGGTTGACGAAGCTGGAGTTGGCGCCGTTCTCGAGCAGGCGGCGGACGAGATAGGCCAGCAGATCCTTGTGCCCACCGACCGGCGCATAGATACGGACCCGCGTCGCGCTGTCGCCCTCCATGTCGGCGAGCGTCTCGTAGACCTGTTCGCCCATCCCGTGGAGGCGCTGGAACTCGAACTCGCGCGTTCCTTGTCGGCCTACCGCTTCGCTACTTGAGGCCAGATGGCCCGCCAGCGCCTTGATCGTCCCTATCGTATAGGCGTTGTGCGTGGCGAAGGCGGGGTAGATCACGTCCGCCGCCGAAAGCAGCCTGGTCGCGCAAGCGAGGTAGGAGACGTCGGTCGCGACCTTGCGGGTGAAGACCGGATAGTCCGGATAGCCGCCGACTTGCGTGAGCTTGATCTCGGCGTCCCAGTAGGCGCCCTTGACCAGCCGCACCATCAGCCGCCGGTTGTGGCGGCGGGCGAGCGCGGCGACCCAGTCGCACAGCGGCACGGCGCGCTTCTGGTAAGCCTGGAGCGCGAGCCCGAACCCTTGCCAGCCATTGGCGAACAGCGAGTCGTCGGCGACCAGCGCCTCGATGACGTCCAGCGACAGCTCGAGCCGCTCGGCCTCTTCGGCATCGATAGTGAAGTGGATGTCCGCCGCGCTCGCCACCAGCGCCAGCTCGCGCACGATCGGCACCAGCGCCGCCTTCGCCGCCTCGCCGTGGAGGAAGTCGTATTTCGGGTAGAGCGCCGAAAGCTTGACCGAGATGCCCGGGCTGGCGCGCATCCCCGCGCCGCCCTCGCGCGCCAGCCGATCGATCGCACTGGCGTAGGAGCGCCGATAGCGTTCGGCATCGGCGAAAGTCATCGCCGCTTCGCCGAGCATGTCGAAGCTGTGCGTCAGGCCTTGCTTGCGCTCAGGCGCGGCGCGTTTGAGCGCCTCGTCGATCGTCCGCCCGAATACGAACTGGCCGCCGAGGATGCGCATCGCCTGCAGCGTCGCCTGGCGGATCACCGGCTCGCCGAGCCGCCCGGCCGCGCGGCGCAACGCGCCCGCGAAGCCCGCATCGTTGCGCGTCCCGCCGCGCAGCACTTCGCCGGTCAGCATCAGCGAGAAGGTCGCCGCGTTGACGAAGGTCGAATCCGAATCGCCGAGGTGCTCGGACCAGTCGACTCCGGCCAGCTTGTCGTGGATCAGCGCGTCGGCGGTTTCCGTATCGGGCACGCGCAGCAGCGCCTCGGCGAGGCACATCAGCGCTACGCCTTCCTCGGTTCCGAGACCGTAGGCGGCGAGGAAAGCGTCGAGCCCGCCGGCCTTGCGCGCCCGCGCTCCCTCGATCAGCCGCGCGGCGAGCGCGGCGGCTTCGACATGGCCGGCGGCAGCCGGCGCCGCCTGGCGCAGCCGCTCCGCGATGCAGGCGGCTTCGTCCTGACGGTAGACGGCGCGAAGGGCGGAGCGGTCGATGGCCATCGGCCGCGCACTGCACCCGGTTTCAGCTGTTATCAAGCGCCCCCCAGCCCCCTCCGTCACCCTGAACTTGTTTCAGGGCCCATTTATCCGAAAGCACGGAGCAAGGATTCAAGGCACGACTCCGCCGCTCGATCGGAGCAACCCGAGGTCGCGAGGTGGCGCTCCGCGGGCCTGCTCCGGGAGTGTCGCACGATGGGTGCTGAAACAAGTTCAGCATGACGAATGAAGTGACGAGGTCGCCTCGAATTAGGCGGAACTTCAGTCCGCCAGCCACTCATAGCGGAACGCCTCTCCGTCGCGCTTCACGTACCCTGCCGAGGTGCGGCGGAAGTGCGCCGGGAAGCACAGCGTGTCGGTGCCGGCCAACCGCTCCATCGTCGCCTTGCGTACCTGGCAGGCCGCAACTCCATCGGTGTCGAAGGCGAACGGCAGGTCGTGGCGGATCAGCTGGACCGGATGGTGGATCACGTCGCCCCAGAAGATCCCCGCCGGCCCGCCGGCCTGGGCGTTGACCGTGCAGCAGCCGGGCGAATGACCGAACGCCGGCTCGAGCCAGACGCCGTCGCCGATCTCGCGGTGCGCGACCGAATCCTCGTCGACGATGTCGCCCTGGCCGGCCTCCATCACCGGTACGATCGAATCGACGAAAGCGGCGTTGTGCAGCGCCTCGCCTTCCGGATCGTTCTTGAAATACTCGAAGTCGCGCCGCCCGAACACGTAGCGGGCGTTGGGAAAGGTCGGCACCCACTTGCCGTTGTCGAGCCGGGTGTTCCAGCCGACGTGGTCGAAATGCAGGTGCGTGCACATCACCATGTCGATATCCGCGGGCGCGAAGCCGGCGCGCTTGAGGTTGCCGAGGTAGTCGGTGTCGAGCTGATGCACCTCGGGCAGGTCGCGGCTCTTGTGGTTGCCGCAGCAGGTGTCGATCAGGATCGCCTTGCCGTCGATCTCGATCACCCACGAATGGACCGAGAAGGTCATGAAGCTGGTCTCGGGATCCGCGGTGATCTCGTCGGGCTGGTCGTACCAGGTCATCAGCCGCTTGAGGTCGTCGGCGGTCGTGCCGGGCAGCTGGCCGAGCAGCGGCACGGGTGAGTCCATCTCGTGGACCTTGTGGACGCGCATCCGCCCGAGCTCGATCGGCTTCATTGCTCTCTCCCGCCGGCTGCTCTAGCCGGTCCGCGAGCCTTTTTGGGGGATGCGATGCGGCAGGGCAATGGAGATGCGGGCTATCCGGTCCACGCCAACGGCACCGTTGCCGACGCGATCGCCGCCGTGCTCAAGCGCGAAGGCGTCGACGTGGTGTTCGGCTACCCGCGCAACCAGATCCTCGAGGCCGCTGCGCGGATCGACATCCGCACGGTGATCGTCCGCCAGGAGCGCACCGGGCTGCACATGGCCGACGCGCTCAGCCGCATGACCAAGGGCGGGCGGATGGGCGTGTTCGTGATGCAGCAGGGCCCGGGGGCGGAAAACGCTTTCGGCGGCGTCGCGCAGGCTTTCGCCGACTCCGTGCCGGTGCTGGTCATGCCGCAGGGCTACGCGCTTTCCCAGGCGCATGTGCCGCACAACTTCAACTCGGTGCGCTCGATGGCCAGCGTCGCCAAGCATGCCGAGCCGCTGACCAGTCCCGACCAGGTCGGGCCGGTGTTGCGCCGTGCGTTCGCGATGCTGCGCAACGGGCGGCCGCAGCCGGTGGTGGTCGAGCTGCCCTACGACGTTCTGGCGATGCCGTTCGAAGGCGAGCTGGATTATGCGCCCGGCAAGGCCGTGACCTCTCGGCCCGCCCAGTCGGACATCGAGGCAGCGGCCGAGGCCCTGATCGCGGCCGCCAATCCGGCGATCTACGCCGGGCAGGGCGTGCACTGGTCGGAGGCCTACGACGAGCTGCGCGCGTTCGCCGAGCACCTGGCGATTCCCGTGATGACCAGCCTGCCGGGCAAGAGCTGCTTCGACGAGACCCACCCGCTGGCGCTCGGCTCGGGCGGCAACGGCATCAACGGATGCGTCAGGAAGTGGCTCGACGAGTGCGATGTGCTGTTCGGCGTCGGCTGCAGCTTGACCGCGACCTCGTTCGGACTGGCGATTCCCGAGGGCAAGCGGGTGATCCACTCGACCCTCGACCCGCTCGACATCGACAAGTCGGTGCCGAGCGAGCTGGCGCTGGTCGGCGACGCCGGGCTGACGCTGGCGGCGCTGTTCGAGGCGGTGAAGCGCAGGGTGCCCGAAGCCCGCGATGCTGGCGCCGTGGCGCAGCGCATCAAGGATACCGAGGAGGAGTGGTTCGCCAAGTGGCAGGCCAAATGCACCCAGGAGACCAGTCCGCTCTCGCCTTATCGCGTCTTATGGGATCTGCAGCAGACGGTCGACGTCGCGAACACGATCATCACACACGACGCCGGGTCCCCGCGCGACCAGCTGGTGCCGTTCTGGAAGAGCCGAAGCCTGCACGGCTACATCGGCTGGGGCAAGTCGACCCAGCTCGGCTACGGTCTCGGGCTGGCGATGGGCGCCAAGCTCGCCTGCCCCGGCAAGCTGTGCATCAACGTCTGGGGCGACGCGGCGATCGGCTTTACCGGCACCGACCTCGAAACCGCGGCGCGCGAGCGCATCCCGATCCTCTCGATCCTGCTCAACAATCACGCGATGGCGATCGAGCTGCCGGTCATGCCGGTCGCCACCGACAAGTACCGCGCCACCGATATCTCCGGCGACTACGCGATGTTCGCGCGCTCGCTCGGCTGCCACGGCGAGCGAGTGACCGAGGCCGCCGAGATCGTGCCCGCCCTGCGCCGCGCCCTCGCCGCCATCGAGGCAGGACAGCCCGCGCTGGTCGAGTTCATCACCGAGCAGGAAACGGTCATCTCCCGCGGCTGATACGTAACGGGGCCTTAACCACATTGCGGCCATAGCCGGCGTTCCGGAACGAGGGACGGGGTGCAATGGACGATCTGCTGGCGGAATTCGTCGCCGAGACGCGCGAGATGCTCGCCGCGCTCGCGGGCGAGATCGTCGCCTGGGAATCCGACCCGTCCGACCGCGCCCGACTCGATACCATCTTCCGCTTCGTCCACACGGTAAAGGGCAACTGCGGCTTCTTCGACTTTCCCCGGCTCGAGGCGCTCAGCCACGCCGCCGAGGATGCGCTCTCCGACGTGCGCGCCGACCGCCGCGCCGCCGACCGCCGGCTGGTCGACGCGGTGCTGGCGGTGATCGACCGCATCGGCGTCATGATCGAGGAAATCGAGCGCGGCGAGCCGCTTTCCGAAGCCGCCGACGACCTCCTCATCGCCGCGCTCAACGGCACGGCCGACGAAGCCGAGCTGCAGCTGGTCCAGGCGGTCGGCGGCGTGACGGCCAGCGCCTCGGCCGCGGAGCAGCGCACGATCCGCCTGCCCGTCGAGCTGATCGACCAGGTGATGAGCGGCGTGTCGGAAATGGTCCTGGCCCGCAACGACATCGCCCGCCGCATCCAGCAGGGCGGCGCCGAGACCGGGATCGAGGCGCCGTTCTCGCGGCTCTCGGCGCTGATCACCGAAGTCCGCGACGCGATCACCCGCACCCGCATGCGCCGAATCGAGGGACTGTTCGCGACCTTCCCGCGGCTGGTCCGCGACCTGTCCGCCGAGCTCGGCAAGCAGATCTTCATCGAGCTCGAGAACGGCGAGGTCGAACTCGACCGCGAGATGATCGAGCTGATCCGCGATCCGCTGCTGCACATCATCCGCAACGCGGTCGACCACGGCATCGAATCGCCCGCCGACCGCCTCGCCGCCGGCAAGCGCGAAGCCGGGATGCTGACAGTCTCGGCGCGGCAGACCGGCAACACCATCCACATCGGCATCATGGACGACGGCCGCGGCATCGATTGCGCGCGGCTTGCCGTCAAGGCCGTGGCGGCGGGCCTCTATACCGAGGAAGAGATCGCCGCGATGAGCCGCGAGCGGAAGATCGAGCTGATCTACGAGCCCGGCCTGTCGACCGCCGACGCGGTTACGGCGATTTCGGGGCGCGGCGTCGGCATGGACGTGGTGCGGGCCAACATCGAGAAGTTCGGCGGCACGCTGGAGATCGAATCGCTTCCGGGCGAAGGCACGCGGTTCCTGATCTGCGTCCCGCTCACGCTCAGCATCCTGCCCAGCCTGACCGTCGAAACCTGCGGCCAGACTTTCGCGATCCCCCGCTCCTACGTCGAGGAAATCGTCAGCACCGCCGGCGGCCAGCTCGAGTTCGCCCAGGTCGGCGAACTGCGCTACGTGACCTTCCGCGAGCGTCGGCTCGCCTGCGTCTCGCTCGGCACCTCGCTCGGGCTCGAGGAGTCCGCGGCGGAAGCTCAGCTGTTCGTGATCCTGCGGCTCGGCTGGGGCGATCTCTATGCGCTCGCGGTCGACCGGATCTTCGATCACCACGAGCTGGTGATCAAGCCGCTCTCGCCCGGCATCATGCAAAGCGGCCTGTTCGTCGGCTGCACCCAGCTCGACGACGGCACGCCGGTGCTGGTGCTCGACGTCACCGCGATCGGTCACGCCGCCGGCATCCCGCGCGAGCTGCATCGCCCCACGGCCTCCGCCGCCCGCGGCGCTTCGCGCACCGAGCGCGAGGGTCTGCGGGTGATCCTGTTCCGCGCCCTGTGCGGCGAGCGGCGCGCGATCGCGATGAGCGCGGTCGAGCAGGTCGAGCGCGCCGATGCGAGCGCGATCCGCAATTCCGGGCCCGACGCGCAGATCGTCATGGGCGAAGAGATCCTGCCGCTGGTCGGCGTGCCCGGAGGCATCGAGCTGCCCGAACGGCTTACCGTGCTGCGGCTCGGCGACGGCGGCGAGCCGATCGCCTACGCGGCGCGCGAGGTGCTCGACATCGCCACGCTGTCGGGTGTGCTCAAGCGCGTCGGCGGCAAGCCGACGGTGGTCGGCGTCACCCTGGTCGACGGCGAGACCGCCGAGCTGGTCGATTGCCATGCGCTGTTCGCCGCCCACGCCGCACAGGGCGCGGTGGCCCATTCGCTGACCTGCAAGCTCGCCGGCGAGGACGGCTGGATGCGCAATTTCCTCGGCCCGATCATCGAGGCCGCCGGCTATCGCCTGGTCGAAGGCGACGAAGCCGCCGACATCGCCTTCGTCGATCCGAGCTCCGGCGCGGAGGCCGAAGGTACGGCCCGCAAGGCCATTCACCTGCGCAGCACGCCGGGCGAGGCGGGAGGCGCCGACAGCATCTACCGCTACGACCGCGCCGGCCTGATGGCCGCGCTGATGCGCGCCGGCGAGGAGCTCGCGGCATGAACGAGATGCTTCTGGTAGTGATGCTCGCCGGGCGCCGCGCCGCGTTGCCCGCGATCGAGGTCAACTCGGTCATCGAGCTGAGCGAAGTCACGCCGGTTCCGCGCGCGGCCGCTCACGTGGCCGGCATTGCCGCGCTGCGCAGCCGGCCGCTGACGGTGATCGATTGCGCCGCAGCGCTCGGGCTCGGGGCGGAAACGACCGACTGGCGCCGGCAGCGCGCGGTGGTCGTCGAGCACGACGGGCATCTTTACGGGCTGCTGGTCGAGGCCGCCGACGATATCGTCGCCGCGCTCGACGATCCGCGTCCGCTCGGCGCCGACCCCGGCCCGGGCTGGCAGGCCGCCGCGCTCGGCCGGGTCGAGACCGAAACCGGCGCGGTGCTGCTGCTCGATATCGGGGCGCTTATCGGCGGTCCGGGCGAAAGCCTGGCGGCTTAAGCCAAAGGTTACCCTTTTTGGGTATGCCGCATGATGACAATGAAACACACGGGAATGGGCGCATGAAACACTGCCTGATCGTCGATGACTCGCGAGTGATCCGCAAGGTCTCGCGGCACATCGTCGAGAGCTTCGAATTCGAAGTCAGCGAAGCCGAGAACGGCCAGGATGCGCTCGCCAAGTGCGAAGAAGGCATGCCCGATCTGATTCTGCTCGACTGGAACATGCCGGTGATGAACGGCATCGAGTTCATCTTCGAGCTGCGTCGTCTCGAAGGCGGCGATCAGCCGAAAGTCGTGTTCTGCACCACCGAGAACGACGTCGCGCATATCCGCGAAGCGATCGAGGCCGGCGCCGACGAATACGTGATGAAGCCGTTCGATCACGACACCTTGCAGATGAAGCTGCAGCTCATCGGCGCAGCCTGAGGTATTTGCACGATGGGTGCCGCGCCTCAGATCGCGGTTCGCGAAAGGACCGGCCCCGGGGCCGATCCGGTGCGGGTCCTGGTGGTCGACGATTCCCCGACGGTCCGCGCGGTCTTCGCCCGGCTGATCGGTGAGGAAGCCGATCTCGTGCTCGCCGCCGCCGAAGAAAGCGCCGAGGGCGCCCTGGCCAAGCTGGTACAGAGCGCACCGGACGTCATCCTGCTCGATCTCGACATGCCCGGAATGGGCGGGCTCGACGCCATCCCGCGGATGATCGAGCTGGCCGCGCCGGCGCGCATCCTGGTGGTATCCTCGCTGACCGTGCGCGGCGCCGAGCACACGCTCGCCGCGCTCTCGCTCGGCGCAGCCGATACGCTCGCCAAGCCGCGCCCGGGGCAGTTCGACCAGGAATACCGCGCCACGCTGCTGCGCAAGATCCGCCTGCTCGGTCGGGTCGCCAAGCGCGCCCGCGTCAAGTCGTCGGTACCCGCGCAGTCGCTGCGGCCCGCGGCCAAGGTCGCGCCGCAGCTGCTCGCGGTCGGCGCTTCGACCGGCGGCATCCATGCGCTCGGCCAGCTGCTCGGCTCGCTGCCGGCCAAGGTCAGGATCCCGATCCTGATCACCCAGCACCTGCCGGGCTCGTTCATGGATCCGTTCGTGCGCCAGCTGCAAGCCGCTTCGGGGCGCGGCGCGGTCGTGGCGCACGAAGGCATGGCGCTGCTTCCGGGGCAGATCGTGGTCGCTCCCGGCGACGCTCACCTGACGATCGCGACGAACGCGCGCGGCGAGCCGGTGGTGAAGCTGGAGGATGGGCCCGTGGCCAGCGGATGCAGGCCGTCGGTCGACCCGATGTTCGCCAGCTGCGCTGCCGTCTACGGCCCCCATGCGATGGGCGTCGTGCTTTCCGGGATGGGGCGCGACGGGGCCGACGGCGCGGCGCGCCTCGTGGCCGCCGGCGGCACGATCCTCGCCCAGGACGCGGCCAGCTCGGCGGTCTGGGGCATGCCGGGCGCGGTGGCGGCCGCGGGCCTCGCCTCGGCCGTGCTGCCGCCCGAACAGATTGCCGCGCGCATCGTCGCCGCGATGGGTGCGCCATGATCGACCAGAGCGAAAACGCGCTCGGCATCGTCGCGGGCCTGCTCGAGGCGCGCACCGGGCAGAAGCTGACCAAGGACCGCCTGTGGCGGGTCGGCACGGCGCTGGCCGGCGTGCTGCGGCACAACGGCCTCGAATCGCTCGAAGAGCTCGCGGCCCGGCTTGCCCGGCCGAACCAGGGCGTGCTGGCGCAGGAAGTCGTCGAGGCGCTGCTCAACAACGAAACCTATTTCTTCCGTGATCGTGCGATGTTCGACCAGCTCGCCGTCAGCGTGCTGCCGGCGCTGGCGCAGCGGCGCGAGCGGACCCGGCGGCTGTCGGTCTGGTCGGTCGGCTGCTCGACCGGACAGGAAACCTATTCGCTGGCCATGCTGTTCGCGGAGCAGCCGGCCCGCTGGCGCGACTGGACGATCGACATCATCGGCACAGACGTCGCGCGGGCGGTGATCTACGGCGCTCGAGAGGGCAACTTCTCGCAGTTCCAGATCCAGCGCGGGCTCGGCGTCGCGCAGATGGTGCGCTTCTTCGAGGAGACGCGGACCGGGTGGCGCGCCACCGAGGATCTGCGCCGGATGGCCCGCTTCGAAACGCACAACCTGCTCGATCCGGCGCCCGAACCGGGCCGATTCGACCTGATCCTGTGCCGCAACGTGCTGCTCTACTTCGACCGCGACACCCGCGGGCGCGCCTTCGCCCGGCTCGCGGGCGCGATGGCGTCCGACGGCCTGCTGATGCTCGGCGCCGGCGAGACCACCGTGGGCCAGACCGATGTGCTGGTGCCGGAAAAGGGCAATACCGGCTTTCATCATCTCGCGGCCGGGCTGCCCGTGCAGCCGGCGGCCGCGATGCGTCCGGCGGCCGCGCGCGGCTTCGGCCTCGCCGGGAGAAGGTAAATCCGGAGTTACCCAACCTTAA
>Ga0307505_10001185_pt1 | contig 22470 bp, 16 predicted proteins | sample 23_S_MG_FD_202183 | JGI IMG/M metagenome (GOLD analysis project Ga0307505, IMG submission 202183) | Soil microbial communities from Populus trichocarpa stands in riparian zone in the Pacific Northwest, United States - 23_S | ecosystem: Environmental > Terrestrial > Soil > Riparian zone > Trees...
GCTGGGGTGAGTCCCGGCAAACGCCTCGCTTCTCCAAACGTTTCGGGTCGAGCGCGATCGAGCCGCTCGACAACCTCATGCGACAATCCGCTGATGCCGCCAAAGAACATGTCGCGTGGAATCCTCAAAGTGTCGTGCTGATAAAGCTTCGCAATTGTCGCCTTTTGGGATTGAAGGTAACCGTCGTAGAGCGAATCCGCCAACACTGAATTCAGATCGGCTTCGCTCACCGGTTTCAACTCTCCCGGCAGCAATGACAGGATCAAATCCGCGGATACCCGGGGACGCTTCGCCAATTGCGCCAGAGTGATCATGTCGCCCAGATCCGCTCCCAGCAGCGCGCTTACCGCGGTATACCGCGCGTCCGAGCGGCGCAAGCGGGTCCCATCGAGCGCGGTTCGTAGAATGGCGAGCCGAGCCTGCCGCGAGTTGAAGCGTTCCCAATCCGAATCTCCGACTAGCCCCAGCTCCCTCCCATACCGCTCGAGCCTTTCGTCAGCGTTGTCATAACGTAGCGCCAGGCGATATTCAGCCCGCGATGTGAAAATCCGGTATGGCTCGTCAACGCCTTGCTTGATCAGGTCTTCGATAAGGACACCGATATAGGACTCCTCGCGGCGCAGCCGGATCGATTGCCGGTCTTGCGTATACAGCGCCGCGTTTATTCCAGCCACGAGGCCCTGGCACGCGGCTTCTTCATAACCGGTTGTTCCGTTGATCTGTCCGGCATGGAAAAGGCCCGGCAAACGCGATGCCTGTAAATCCGGTCCCAGCTCGCGCGGATCGACGAAGTCGTACTCGATCGCATAACCGGGTCGAATAATCCGGGCTTCGTCAAGACCCGGTATCATTCTCACCAACTCCTGCTGCAGCTCCGCGGGCAATGAGGTCGAGAAGCCGTTCATGTAGACCTCGTTTGTGTCGTGCCCTTCCGGTTCGAGGAAAAGCTGGTGCCGCGACTTATCGGAAAACTTAACTACCTTGTCTTCGATCGACGGGCAATATCGCGGCCCGACGCCTTGAATGGTTCCAGAATAGAGCGGCGACTCCGCCAGATTTTCCCGGATCGCGTCGTGAACTTCGGGAGTGGTGTACCCGATGTGACACTGGATCTGTTTCTGTTCGATCTGATCCGTCGAGAAGGAGAACGGCACAGGAACCTCGTCACCGGGCTGCGGTTCAAACGCGTCCCAATCAATCGTTCTGCCGTCCAGTCGCGGCGGTGTCCCGGTTTTCAACCGTCCCACGGGAAAACCGAGGCGCTTCAGGGCCTCCGATAGTTCGACTGCTGCGGGTTCGCCCGCGCGTCCGCCTCGATAGGTGCGGCGGCCAGTATGAATAAGGCCGTTAAGGAACGTACCCGTCGCCACGACAACCGCACCGGCGCCAAAACGGCGTCCGTCCTCGAGCTCCACACCGACAAGCTTACCGTTGTGAAGAACAAAGTCGACGACCTTGCCCTGCCGCAGATGAAGGTTCGACGTGGCTTCGAGCGTCCGTCGCATCTCGCTGCGGTAACGCAACCGATCCGCTTGCGCTCGTGGAGACTGCACTGCGGGTCCACGCGACCGATTCAGTAGCCGGAACTGAATTCCGGTGCGATCGATTACTCTTCCCATGATTCCGCCGAGCGCGTCGATCTCTCGCACCAAGTGGCCTTTCGCGATGCCGCCAATCGCGGGATTACACGACATCTGACCGACCAGATCGAGGTTGAGAGTGATCAGACCTGTTTCCGCGCCAAGGCGCGCTGCCGCAGACGCGGCTTCACACCCGGCGTGGCCGGCGCCAATCACGATGACATCAAAACGCTCGTCGAACATCACTTACTTCCCAATACAGAACGTCGCGAAGATCTCCGACAGTATATCTTCGGTCGTGGTTTCTCCCGTGATCTGCCCCAACAATTTCAGCGCATTGTGCAGCGGGGCTAACACTAACTCTTCACTGTGACGATCGCGAAAGCACGCTCGCGCCAACTCTAGCTCTCGTTTCGCACTGCACAGCAGATCATAATGCCGCGCATTCGTGATCAATAAACTTCCGTTCTCAGCACCGGCGCTATTCAACTTCGCAAGGATCGCAGAGTGCAGCGCCGAAAGTCCTTCTCTGGTTCGCGCCGATACATTAATCGGTTCATCATCCTCAACACAACGCGCCAGTGGTTTGAATGAAGGTAAGTCGCTCTTGTTCAGCACAACCAGGCGAGGTACATCAACGGTCCGCTTCAACAACCTCTCGTCTTCTGGTCCAACTTCATTAGAACCGTCAAGGACCACCAGAACAAGATCGGCATCGCCCATCGCACGATGCGTTCTCTCGATCCCGAGCGACTCAACATTGTCACTCGTCTCCCGCAGTCCTGCTGTGTCGGTGAGCACAACCGGCACGCCGCCGATGTCGATCGCTTCCGAGAGCGTATCTCTCGTCGTACCTGGAACCTCGGTAACGATCGCTCGTTCGCTTCTCACTAAACTATTGAATAGACTAGACTTACCGACATTCGGGCGTCCCGCTATAGCAATCCTCGCCCCATCTTGCAGGAGTCGTCCGGCACTATAGCTCTGACTCAATCGCTCGACGCCGGCAGTTACAGTACTAAGAATCTCTTCAACCTGATTTACCTGCGGCGCGGGCAGATCGTCTTCGACAAACTCAAGTGCTGACTCCAACAATACAATGACATGGACCAGTTTCTCTTTGAACGGATCGAGTGTTTTCGAGAGCTCTCCGTTCAACTGTCGCGCTGCTTGCATCACCGCGGCATCAGTCTGTGCCGCGATCAAATCTCGAATCGCTTCTGCCTGGGCCAGGTTGATCTTTCCGTTACTCAACGCACGAAGCGTGAACTCTCCCGGTCCAGCCAACGTCGCACCAGACTCGAGCGTCGCATCGATGATGCGTCGCACGATCGCCGGCGATCCGTGACAACTAATCTCTACGACGTCTTCACCGGTTAACGAGTGTGGTCCAGGGAAACAAGTGAGCAGCACCTGGTCCAACACCTCATCCCCAACTCTCAACTTCGTCAGCGTCGCACACCGCGGCTCAAACGAATCGACCCGCGCCATCTCCTGCGCAATCGCGATCGCTTCTGGTCCACTCAAACGAATTACAGCCAAGGCACCGCGGCCCCTTGGAGTGGATAGTGCAACGACAGTACTCATCACAAATTGTAGGGAGAACTAGCGAGCTGGCGGGTTTAGCGCTCTACGAGTTCTTGGGCGCGGAACTCTTGCGAACAATTCTTAACTTCCGTTCCGAGCCTTCGCCGATCGACTCGGTAGACAAATCCTCACTATCGGCAAGTGTAAGGTGAATGATACGCCGCTCGTTCGCGCTCATCGGCTCAAACGTAAACGCGATTCCAGTTTGGCGCACACGATTCGCAGCGAAATTCGCCATCGTTTGCAGCTCAGCCTCGCGCGTGGCGCGAAATCCATTGACATCGCAAACTAGTCGCGTGCTTCCGGCGAGACTGCGGCTAAAGACCTGATTGATCAAGTGTTGCAACGCTTCCAGCAGCTCACCGGTTTGCGCTTGCAGCAGTTCGGAATCTTTGCCCTCGATGTCCAGCACTTCGCCGGCAACGCCCTGCTTCACCGTCACACGCAACTGTAGCCCGGTCGATTCAAACACGTCCTCGAGATATTGCGCTGCCTGTTGCGTAACTTCAGTCATTATTATCCCTACGTTCGCGCCGTTGCTGAATCAACCTGCTTTTTTCGCGGCGGTACCTTCTTTGCCGGCGGCGGTGTTTCAACTGGATCATCGTCCGTCTTGGTCCAACGGTTGATCAAGAACTGTTGTGTGAAACCGACGATATTGCCCACCAACCAATATAAAACCAAGCCCGACGGCGCGCTCCACAAAATGTAAAGCATGAAGACCGGCATGCCTATCGCCATCATCTTTCTTTGGAGCGGATCCGCAGATGGCGCCGGGGTCACCAATTGTAGCACCACCATCGTGCCGGTCATGAGAATAGGCAGGATGTGAATCATGTACGGCTCGGCGGCCGACAGATCCGGAATCCACAAAAAGCTCGCCTGGCGAAAGTCGAGCGAGATGGTGATCGCGCGATACAGAGCAAACAGGAACGGCATCTGAATCAGCAGAGGCAAACATCCACCGAGCGGATTGCCTTCCTTCATCAGTCGCAGTTGCTCCATCTGCAACTCTTTCATCCGCGGATCATTCTGCTTCAGTCCCTTGAGCTTCTCTTGCAGCTCTTTCATTCGCGGCGCGAGTTTTTGCGCCTTCTTCATCGCCTTCGACGAGCGCCACTTCAACGGGAAGAAGAGCGAATAGATAACGATCGTGAAGAGAATGATCGCGAGGCCGTAACTGTTAGTTAGCCTGTAGAGATAAGTGATCGCTTCGAGAATCGGCACGGCCAGCGGACGCGACAACCAACCGAGATAACCGTAGTCGATCAAACCCTCGAGATCGATCGGACGCTCAACTGCTTTACCAATTAGCTCACTCGCACTGGTAAGCAGATAGTGATCCTTCGGACCAGCGTAAATAACTGTGGGCGAACCATCTGCCGGCAGAGGTACAAAAGCCGTAACCAGGTACCACTTTTCCGCAGCGCCACCATTCGGCTTGTGCTCGTAAGCAACAGTGCGATATTCAAGTCCCTCAACTTTATTCCGCGGCACCGCCACCATTGCAAAGTACGTGTCGGCTACACCCGCCCAATCAACCGCACCATTCAAGCTCAGGCGATCCGGACTACTACTGTTTGCATTAATCGAGGCCGCGAGATGTCGTTCGAGTTTACCTCCAACATAGGCAACACCCTCCGGAGCGACCGAGTAAAACGTGTGATGAGTGATTCCCTGATCGCCGATACTCGGACCGATCGTCGCCTTCACCTGTGGAACGATCGCATCACGTTTTACCTGCACTGACAGATCGGTTTCATACTGATCCCCATGAAAGGTGATCGTCTTTCGAACCTGGAGCCCGTTGGAACCCTCGAGAATAAAAGTGAGCTGCTTCGTCTCACCATCCGCGAGATTCAACTCCACGTCGCCATTCGAAACATCGGCGCCTTCGACGCGGTACATCGATGAAGCCAGCAACGAGTCGAGCGTTGCGTCGCCTGTTTGCAACTGCAACGGTACGAGACGAGGCTGTCGCTTCAGTCCTTCCGGCGAGATCAGTTCGAGCGGCTTTTTGTCACTCTTGTGACCGGCAACTGAATAAATCTCGGACTTGCTGTTCTTGTTCTTTTTTATGACCCAACTGATCGGCTCGGCGCCGCGCGTATCAAACTTCGCGTCGAAAAGATCTGTCTTGATCGTGATCGTGCGCTGTGGAGCTTCGGCAACGGTTGTTACGGGCGCATCAGCCGGAGCAGCGGGCGCCGGCGATTGCGTTGCGTTAACAGTGGCCGATGGCGACGGACTTGGTGTCGCTCCTGCCTGTTGATCTTTAGGCGGCGCAGGAGCGGGGTAAAAAAAAGTCCACAGAAATAGAATTGCTGAAGAGAGTATTAAAGCAAGTAGAAGTCGTCGTTGTTGCATTTGGTGGACGTCTTACATAACCGGCTATTTAACCGGATCGTAGCCTCCGGGATTGAATGGATGGCAACGAAGCAGTCGCCGGACAGCCAACAGTGATCCCCGCGCTGCGCCATAGCGGGAAATCGCGTCAACTGCATATTCCGAACAAGTGGGAATGAATCGGCACGAAGGAGGTAGCAGTGGAGATATTGCCAACTTATAAAATCTGAGAAATGAGATCAGAACCGTCTTCACACAACCATCGCTTACTTGACAGGATCCCGATGTTCCAGTCTGCCAACCTTCTCAATTATTCCCTCTAACTCCTCACGCGGCGCATTTAGCTTTTGACTCAACACTGCGGGTTTCGCGTTCAAAACCCAATCGTAATTCTTTGTCAGCGCACTTAACGACGGTTCATTCGATCGAAAAGTTTCACGGAGTAAACGCTTGGCTCGATTTCGCTGTACAGCTTTTCCGAGCGCCTTTTTCGAAGCGGTCACTCCCAGGCGATGATTCAATGCGTCGTTCATCAGCACAAATACGGTGATGAATACGCCGTCGTACCGTTTACCGTTCCTGTAGACGTGCTGGAATTCTCCCGAGTCTCGCAAGTGCTTCCGCATGTCTAACGACGCAAATGCAGTTCTTAGTAATGCGCTGGAGTAAGTCGCTTTCTTCCTTTGGCGCGGCGTCTCTTCAGTACGAGGCGTCCGTTCTTGGTAGCCATGCGGGCGCGAAAACCATGGGTCTTCGCCCGGCGTCTATTATTAGGTTGAAAAGTGCGCTTAGACATAGTGATGAATCTCCTCTAAAACGAAAACGCTAAGACTAATCTTCGCCAGAAGTTATGTCAAGAAAACGCGAGGTGTTTGGCTCGCCCGGGAGTTATATCTGCACGAAAACCGTACTCGGAACCTCGTTTTACGTTCTGTTGAGCGTCGCGTGGATATATAACTTTCTGCCGCTTGATTGAGTCGAAAGTTCTGTGTTAGGCTCCGCACGCTTTAAGACTGACCGCCCTGTAAACAGTTGATACTACAAGACTTTAAAGCGTTACTTTAAGCCGGAGGACTTTTTCCGCAACCTGTGGAAAACCTTGTGGAAAAGTCTTCGGCACTGGTTGTTAGGCCGGCGGACAAGGGGACTGGGAGAGGTAGACGTTAGAGTTCTGCGGATAGGCTTACCGCCGGCGGCGTATGGTTCTATTACGGGGCTTTTAGTCAATTGAGAACCTTCCCTTCACGTTTTTCAGATGAACACTTCTGTCGATAGTAATGTTTGGGGCCGTATTCTTCTTTCCCTCGAGGGCAGACTCAATCAGCAAACTCTAGAAACATGGTTTCGTCCAATCCAGTTCGAACGGCTCGATAGTTCGCAACACATCATTCATTTGCGAGCGCCGAATCAGATCGTGAAGGACTGGGTCGTAAAGAACTATGCGCAGGCGCTTGACGAGTCGCTCAACGAACAACTGCTCGACGGGTATTCAGTCGGTTGGGTTGTGGGAAAAGTTCCGGAGTGGACTCCGGAGACTGCGGCGTCTTCGGCAGAACAATCCACTGGAAACATCAGCGCCGAAGTTATAAGTGAGCCGTCGCTTGATGTAGGTCAGCCTGCTTTATCTGAACCTTCGCTTAGTTCCAAGTACACTTACGAAAGTTTTGTCGTTGGTTCGTGCAATCAGTTTGCGCACGCTGCGTCGCTCGCCGTTGCCGAAGCGCCTGGTCGAACTTACAACCCGCTTTATCTCTACGGCGGCGTGGGTTTGGGCAAAACGCACCTGATGCACGCGTGCGGCCACGCCATCAAATCCCGGAATAAACATCTCAAACTCTGCTACATCTCGTCAGAACGATTCATGAACGATCTGATCAACGCGATTCGTTACGACAAAACGCAGAGCTTTCGTGAGAAGTATCGCTCCGTCGACGTGCTTCTGATCGACGACGTGCAGTTTATGGCCGGCAAGGAACGCACGCAGGAAGAATTCTTCCACACGTTCAACGCGCTCTACGATCAGCAAAAACAGATCGTGATCAGTTCTGATTGTCCGCCGCGAGAAATACCGACGCTCGAAGAGCGTCTTCACTCTCGTTTTGAATGGGGATTAATCGCTGATATCGAACCGCCGGATCTTGAAACGAAGATCGCGATTATCAAACGTAAAGGCGATCAGATCGGCGTCAGCATTCCTAACGACGTTGCAATGTTCATCGCCGGCCGAGTGAAGAGCAACGTTCGTGAGTTGGAAGGATCGCTGATCCGTTTGATAGCGATCTCTTCGTTGCGTGGTGAGCCGATTACAAAGATCCTGGCCCAGGATGCGATTCGAAATTTTGCGAAAGAAGAAGAGCCTGGTGTAATCACGATCCAGCAGATTCAGAAGTTGGTCGCGTCGACGTACAAGTTAACCATTGAAGAGTTAGTGTCCAAGAACAACGCGCGCAATATTTCACATCCGCGGCAAGTGGCGATGTATCTTTGCAAGCATTTAACGAAACATAGTTTCCCGGAGATCGGCCGGGCGTTCGGTGGTAAACATCACACCACCGTCATGCACTCTGTGGAAAAGATCGAATCGCTGGTGGCGACGGATTCGACGTTGCAACGGCTAATTACCGAGCTCTCGGAGTCGTTACAGAAATAACTTTTCCACATTTTCACAGGTCCCACCGGGAACGTTTTGTGGAAATGTGTTAAGGTTTCGTCACCGCTGATTTTTTCCGAAACTCGAGCCGAAACTTAAAAAAGTTTCCACAGCGCTTGAACGGTGCTAAGCAGGCAGTCGTAAAGGGTTTAGCTGGTTTTCCACATTTTCACAGCCACCTACTACTGCTACTAGATCTTTAAATATTTAGTTTTAAATAGTTGGAGTAGAAACCAATGCAATTCGTCGTCAGCAAACAGAACCTGCAGAAAGAACTCGGATTCGTGCAAGGCGTAGTTGAGAAGAAGAACACGATTCCCGTCCTCTCAAATATTCTCATTGAGTCAGTCGGCGAAAGCACGATTCGCATCACGGGAACAGATCTCGATGTGACGGTTCGCTGTGACATGGACGCCGAAGAGATCACTACGCCGGGTTCGATGTGCGTGCAGGCGCGAAAGCTTTTTGAAATTGCTCGACTGTTACCTGACGCGCCCGTAAGTTTCAAAAAAGAAGATAACGAATGGGTGACGGTGAAATGTGATCGAGCGCGCTTCAAGATGGTTGGCGTCGCGCGCGACGCTTTTCCGGAAGTGCCATCGTTCAAATCGGCGCCGACTAAACTCCCGGCAAACATAATCAAGACCTTCATCGATCGCACAATCTTCGCCATCACTCAGGAAGAATCACGTTACACACTTTCCGGCGCGAAGTTTGTGCTTGATGAGTCAGGCGCGAAGATGGTTACCACTGATGGCCACCGGCTCGCTTATGTCGAGAAAAAGATCGCGAGAAATGGATCGAACGAAACGATCGACACGCTGATTCCCCGCAAGACTCTCGCTGAACTCACGAAACTAACAGCCAGTTTCGACGAAGATATCAGTCTCGGAATGGATGAGAATCACATCTACTTCCAGGTCGGACCACGCCTTCTGATTTCTCGCATGCTCTACGGTCAGTTTCCGAACTACGAAATGGTGATGCCGAAGAATAACGATAAATCGGTCGAGTTCAACAGTAGCTTGTTGAATCATGCAATTCGCCGCGTGGCCCTGATGGCCGACGAAAGATCGCACGCGATTCGTTTCCATCTCGAGCCCAATCAACTCGTCATTAGCTCGCAAAACGCCGAAGAAGGCGAAGCAAACGAAACCCTGCAAACCGACTACGCCGGCGACGTCACCGACATCGGTTTCAACGCCCAATACCTGCAAGAATTTCTCAACGTCGTTGGCGACGCAAAGATCGCCTTCGAGTTCAAAGACGGCAACTCACAAGCAGAATTGCATCCATCCGAGAACGGCGATTTCGACTACAAGTATGTGGTGATGCCGATGCGCATTTGAGTTAATATCCCGGAATGCTGCTCGCTGCAATTGAAGCGACAAATTTCAGGAATCTTAGTGGAAAGATTGAGTGGGGACCCCGTCTCAACATCATCTACGGAAATAATGGTCAGGGTAAGACCAACTGGTTGGAAGCAATTCATATCCTGGCCCGCACAAAATCCTTTCGCACGCAACGACTCCAGGAAGCAATCAGATTTAACGAGAACCTCGCGGTAATTCGCGGCAAGGTAACAACTGGCGTGGATCTCGAAAGAGATCTACAAGTCACACTGCAGGAAAACTCCAAAACGATCTTCGTTAACGGCAAACGAGAAACCCTCACTCGTTATCTCACTCAACTTCAAGTTTTCTCGTTCACCGCAGCGGATCTGGAAGTCGTGCGCGGCGTGCCTGAGGCGCGACGAAGGTTCCTGGACCGCGGTATCTCGTCACTCAGACCCGCGTATCTGAAAACGATTGCTGACTACAGCAAAGTAATCAAACAGAAGAACCGCGTGTTGCAGCTCGCGAATGAAGGCGAGTTCAGTTTAGAGAAGACTGAAGATCTGCTTGCGCCATGGAACGAGCAATTGGTCCGTCTCGCAATGGAAATACATCGTGAACGCGAACAGTATGTTGCTGGTCTAAATGCTGTTCTCGAGCGCCAACTCTTCGATCGCCGCGACATTCATACGCGTTACGTTTCATCGCTCGAAGGCAAGGGTGATTTGACGGATTACGAGTCGCTGCTGCGCTCCAGAATGGCGCTTCGGCTGGCGGCGGAAGTGGCGTCGGGACATGCTCTTATCGGTCCGCACCGGGACGATTGGGAGATTCAATTGGACGGCCGTGAAATTAGGGTTTACGGAAGCTCCGGACAACAGCGTAGCGCATTGTTACTATTAGACTTAGCAGCGATTTCGTTGTATAATTCCACAGCAAATCATCATCCGGTTTTCGTTATCGACGATGTAGATGCCGAACTGGATGAGGGGAGGATTAGACACCTTCTGGAATACCTTGAAAATCGCACCCAAACCTTCATCACAACCTCAAAGCGGAGTCATGTCGAAGGGTTCTTTTCAAGGGCGAATGTATATGAAATCGAAGACGGCCAGGTTCGAAGCAGTCAGACCACAACTGACGTTTCGGCCAAATCCATCTTTGCTTAATTTGATAAGGCTAATAGAGCTGGGTAGTTAGGAGAGTTAGATTGTCAACAGCAGGACCAACGGAACCAAGAGATCCAAAAGACACCAAGAAGAGCGGCCAGGCGTACGACGGGTCCTCGATCACCATTCTTGAGGGCCGGGAAGCCGTTCGTAAGCGGCCGGCGATGTACATCGGCTCGACGGGCGAGATCGGCCTTCACCATCTTGTTTATGAAGTGGTCGACAATTCGATTGACGAAGCGCTGGCTGGATATTGCGATACGGTTGAGGTAGCGATTCATTTAGACAATTCGATCACGGTTATTGATAACGGACGTGGCATTCCGGTCGACGATATAAAGAAAGAAAAGAGGTCGGCGGCTGAGGTCGTAATGACCAAGCTTCATGCCGGCGGCAAGTTTGATTCAAACGCTTATAAAGTTTCCGGCGGTCTGCATGGTGTCGGTGTATCGTGCGTCAACTTCCTTTCGGAAGCCCTGCACCTCGAGATCTGGCGCGATAATAAAACCTACGAGCAGGAGTACACTCGCGGTATTCCCGTAGCTCCGCTCAGTCAGACCGGCAAAACTCGCAAACGCGGCACGAAGATCACCTTCAAACCCGATTCGCAGATATTTACCGAGACTTCTTTCAGTTTCGACAAACTGTCAGAGCGGCTCCGTGAGAAGGCCTTTCTCAACAAGGGAATTCGAATCACGATCAAGGACGAGCGTGAAGAGCCCGAGCGGTCGCACGAGTTTTATTACAAGGGCGGCATCGCCGAGTTTGTGAAGCACCTGAACAAGAACAAGTCGACGCTTCACGACAAGCCGATCTATTTCGAGAAAGAATCGGACATTCTTTCGATCGAAGTGGCCATTCAATACAACGACGGCTACGACGAAAAGGTCTATTCGTTTGCCAACAACATCAACACGGTCGACGGCGGCACACACCTCTCGGGTTTTCGTTCTTCGTTCACCAGAACGATCAACGCCTATGCGCAGTCCTCTGGCCTGGCAAAGAACTTCAAAAGCTCTCTGACTGGCGACGACGTGCGCGAGGGATTGGTCGCGGTAATTTCAGTAAAACTGCCGCAGCCGCAGTTTGAAGGCCAGACCAAAGGAAAACTTAATTCTGACGTGAAGGGCGCGGTTGAGTCGTTTCTGAACGATCGCCTGACCGAATTCTTCGAGCAGAATCCGCCTATAGCGCGAAAGATTGTCGGTAAGGCACTCGATGCCGCACGCGCTCGCGAAGCGGCGCGTAAGGCGCGGGAAATCGTCCGCAAGGGCGCAATGGGCTCCAGCATGTTGCCGGGCAAACTGGCTGACTGTCAGGAACGCGACCCGGCGCTCTCCGAGATCTACATCGTTGAGGGCGATTCCGCCGGTGGCTCTGCCAAACAGGGCCGCGATCGAAAGAACCAGGCCATCCTCCCGTTGAAGGGCAAGATTCTCAACGTCGAGAAAGCCCGTTTCGACAAGATGCTCGGCCACAGCGAAATCAAATCGCTCATCACCGCCCTTGGGACCGGAATCGGCAAAGACGACTTCGATCTCAGCAAGCTGCGTTATCACAAGATCATCCTGATGACCGACGCGGACGTCGACGGCTCGCACATCCGCACACTCCTTTTGACCTTCTTCTACCGGCAGATGCCGGCGTTGGTCGAGAACGGCCACGTCTACATCGCTCAACCCCCGCTGTTTAAGGTAAAACGAGGGAAGAAGGAGGAGTACATCAAAGACGAAGGCTCGATGACTCGTTACCTGATGCGTCAAGCCACGAATGATATGAGCGTGAAATCTGTCGGCGCAAACCAGGCGATTGACGGAGGCGAGCTGGCTCGATCGCTGGAGCGGATGGTCGATTTTAAACATTACTGTGAGCGTGCCACGCGTCGTATCAGTGGCGACTCCCAGATGCTGAGCATCCTCCTCGAATCTCTTGGCGGGCGTAAAGGAATTCTGCGGAAAGAAGGACTGACGCTGCGCAACGTTTTTCAGGATGGCGATCTGATGGCGAAAGTCGAAGGCGCTCTGCACAAAGCGGGCTTCAAAACCGAATTGACGCCCGACGAGGAGCACGGCCTCTGGGAGATTGAAACAGTCACCAGCACCGGCATAAACATCATTATCGATTGGAACTTCGCGAGCTACGTCGAATTCCAAAAGGCAGTCGAGCTCTACAAGTCGCTCGAAGACGAACTGGCGGCGCCGTTCGTGTCCGGCGAAAACGGAAGCAGCGAGGAAGTTCCCACTCGCGAAGCGCTGCTCGAAAAGGTTCTGGCGGCGGCGAAGAAAGACCTGTCTATCCAGCGCTACAAGGGCTTGGGCGAGATGAATCCGGAGCAGCTTTGGGAAACCACGATGAATCCCGAAAAGCGGACGCTGCTGGAAGTCAGAATTGACGACGCGGTGGAAACTGACGAGATCTTCACTGTGCTGATGGGCGACGCTGTCGAACCGCGCCGGAAGTTCATCGAAGACAACGCGCTCGATGTGAGAAACCTGGACGTCTAACCCGTTTCGACCTCACGAAACCGATCAACCTTGAATCGCCAAAGCTTGACGGGTGTATCGCCAGGTATACCCGCCTTGCGCGAGGCGATCTCGACCTGCTGTTCCGCCGTGTCAACGCCCGGAATATCCGGCAATAACAAACCACGCCGCGAGCTCGTTGTATCTTCTACAATCACGCCAAAGACTGCCGGATCGAGTTTCTCAAAAACCGTCTCTTCCGCGGGCAGCAGCACATCAACCGAGTAGCGCAAATTCGGCAGTTCATCTTCGCTAACCGGGTCGAACCGCGGATCGTTCATGGCGGCGCTGATCGAATTGGCGATGATCTCCTGGGCCAAACTTTCTTTTGCGGGTTCGATAGTTCCAATGCATCCGCGCAACTCGCCGTCGAGTGTCTTGAGGCAAACAAAACAAGGAGCACGCGCGGACAATAACCCTCCCGCTTCTTGCGGCGCCGGTAAAATTTCTCCCGAACGAATAAACGCTTCGACCGCTTCTCTCGCCAATCGCGGCAAATCGTTCCGTTTAGATTCCGCGCGCTGATTGATCAACTGCGCCACGAGATACCCAACGCCGAACGGCGCCTCGTAATTCATCACTTCGCATGACATTGGCACACCTGTGCCCGCGCCAATCGCCACGAGCATCGATCTGAATCCGCACTCACCAGCGAGCTTCCGCAGGTTGTAATCGATCTCGACGATCCCCTGTGGATCGTTTGCGCGCAGCGCGGCGAGAACCCGCTCGTCAAAGACGTGTGCATTGGGATTAAATCCCGCAGGAGCGTTTGGTGCGAGCCGGTGACTCAAGTCGCCACTGGCAATAAAACCAATCGACCGGCCAAGAGCATCGGCGGCCTTCTTAATGCAACGGCCAAAACAAATGTGATCGTCGTTCGAGAGGAAGCTGTAGCCGAGCGCTACCACCTTTCCTTGCCAGCCGTTTCGCAGAAGGAAATAAAGCGGCACGGCGATGCCGTGATCGAGATCCGTGCTGGGCAAAGTGGAAACGCGATAGTTCTCGCAAGCGGCGGAAACGGTGATGGCTGCGAGTAGCTCACGATCGAGTGGAACGGACACACTCGTTTCAGGCGCATGAAAGTTGGCGAAGTCGCCGTAGATTTCCGGTCCTTCGTAAGCGACAAAGGAGTCGATCTCGAGCGGCGCGTGCGGCGAGATCAGAATGACGGTCTGGGCGCCACTGGCGATCAGCCGCTCCGTGAGCTGAGCCATAGCTTCGATCGAATGGCGCACGGCGGCTATCGACTCGCGTCCGACCTCTGGCACCATGATAGGCGGATGCGGGGCAATGCCGGAGAAGACTAGGCAACTGCTCTCGTTTGTCATTTTATGCGCGCTTTCGCGATTTGAGAGGGACGACTGTTATTCTAGCGCCGACGGGCGACTGTCACAATTAAGATGAGCGCATTCGATCTGCTTATAGTCGGCGCCGGGCCAGCCGGGTCCTTTGCGGCTGAACTACTTGGGAGCCGCGGCGTGAAGGTCGCGCTGTTTGATGGCCGCCGGCCCACCGAGCCGAAGGCCTGCGGCGGTGGTGTGACGGCAAAGGCGTTAAAAGCCTGGCCCAACCTGTTGAATGCTGTCGGTCGCTCGATTGACGAGCTCGATCTCTACTCGCCTTCCGGCAAGAGACTCCATCTGCAATTAGAAGAACCGTTCGCGGTTTACTCGCGTGTTGTCTTTGACGGCTACTTACGCGAACGCGCGCGCGATGCGGGCGCGCAAGTATTCGCGGAAAAGGTCTCGGCCAGGAAAATCGTAAAGACCGAGAACGACTGGCGCATTTCGAGCGATTCAGATGAGTGGTCTGGTTCCGTGTTGATCGGAGCTGACGGCGCCAACAGCGGCATCGCCAGGAAGCTCGCTGGTCCACTTGCGCCTTCTGACATGGAAGTCGCTTTTGGTTATCGCGCGCCGTTGCCCGCGGACGGAACGGCGCCAACCGTAGTTGCGTTCCTGCCGCGTTGGGTCGGATACGCGTGGGCGTTTCCACGTCCCGATCATCTCTCCTTCGGCATCGCGACAACGCAGGACGCCTTCGAACATCGGCCACTCGACGATCTGCTGTGGCGCTTCATGATCGGTTACTACCAGCAACGTGAAGACGCCAAAGTCAACTTCTGGAAAAACGAAACAGCTTCGAGTCAAACAGAAGGTATCGGCAATCATCTTCGTTCAACGGCCGAACGTTACGCCGCACGCATTCCGGGTCTTTCAGCCACGACGTGGGACAGCAGAACCGTCTGCGGCGCCGACTGGGCTTTGCTCGGCGACGCCGCGGGTTTCGCGGATCCGGTGACCGGCGAAGGCATCTATTACGCGTTACGTTCGGCGGAACTATTCGCCGAGGCTTACTTGCGCGGAGATGTGCAGAGTTACGAAACAAGTTGGCGCAAAGACTTCGGCGCTGAATTGCGTCGCGCGGCCCAGATGCGCCGGCGCTTCTACGGAAACTTCTTTGGCGCGCCATTCACCGAACGCATGATCGAGTTTGCGAAAGGCCATCGCGGAGTTAAACGCGTGTTGGGAGATCTGGTGGCGGGCGAACAAGGCTACGTCGGTTTGAAGAAGAAGCTGCTCAAAAGCGCACTGCGGCCCGTCTGACAAATGCAACTACTCCGCTACCTTTTCATACCGTTGTTCGTTGCGACGCTGCTCACACCCGGTCAGGCGTTTGCGCAACGAGTAAAGCAACCACAACGAGTAAAGCAGCCGAAAGAAGTCATTGAGGCTTATCGCGTCTGCAATCGATTTCAGCAGTTGTTCGCGGAAGATCTGGATTTCAATCGTGCTTACGAAGAGACGTTCACGAAAGACCCGGCGCGCCGGCGAGCGATCGCCATCGCCGAAGGAGAGTTTGGCGATCTCGATCTGACAAGCATCGACGACGCAACTCTCATCGCGGTTTACAAGAACCAGATGCAACTACTGTTTTTGACGCTGCTGCTGATAGACGAGAACAAAAAGGAAGCAGCCCTTCCAGCGCGAATCAAGGAAATCTACGATCGAGGGCGACCACGCACAATTGAAGAGTTTCGTTTAGGCGCGGATCTACTAACGCGTGACGTCGCAGAATTGCGAGCTTATCTAACTAACAACCCCGCTGCCGTACAGCGCATCCGCAGTTTCAAAGAGACTCTAAACAAACCGATTGAAGTGCCGGAAACCTACGTCGTTAAGCCAATCACGTTCTACAGCAAAGGACGAGTTCTGAGCAATAAGGAAGAGTACTATCAGATCGGCGACTACGCCGTGATCCGTGAAGGTGCGGACATGAAGATCATCGGTATACGCTTCTTCTCACGGCTTTTCTAATCGTCAAGGCGCGAGCCGTTTGATGGTCCAGGTGTCGTCGGGCTGAAGCTCGTACAAGATTCGATCGTGCAGGCGTCCGACACGGCCTTTCCAAAACTCGATTCTGTCCGGCTTCAAACGAAAACCGCCCCAGTATGCGGGACAATCAATCTCGCGATCGCAGTATTGCTCCGCTAACTCGTGCGCGCGCTGCTCGAGGATTTCTCGCGCCGAGATCACTTCGCTTTGCGGCGACGCCCACGCCCCGATCTGGCTCTCGCGTGGACGAGTCTTGAAATACGCTGCCGACTCCTCAGCGGATGTCTTCGCGACCTTGCCTTCGACGCGCACTTGCCGTTCGAGTTGTGGCCAATAAAACACGAGCGCTGCATAGGGATTGATGTCGAGCTGCCGCGCTTTTGAGCTTTGGTAGTTGGTGAAGAACACAAACCCGCCGGTGTCGACCTGTTTCAACAAAACCATGCGCGCGGTCGGCCGTCCGTCGGGTGTGACGGTCGCGAGGTTCATCGCATCGGGCATTGGCAGCTTCGCGGCGATCGCGTCGTCGAACCAGAGCTGAAATTGTTTGATCGGATCCCGTTCGATCCGGTTCTCGTCTAAGCCTTCCATCATTCATTCTTCGTTTGCCGTGTAGGGTGCGAGCCGTTCGCGCAGTTCAGCCGGAATCGGAACGGTTTCAAATGTATCCTGTTTGACTGCCGCCAGGACGAAATGCGCCGTCGCGATCTGCTCGTCTTCGCCTTTGCGCCGCACTTCAAAATTGAGCTTCATCGACTTATTACCGAAGCGTCCAACGTAAACACTGACTTCCAACAGATCATCAAGCCGCGCGGCGTGACGAAAGTCACACTCGAGATGCACGCGCGGCAACCAGATCTGCAAGTTGTCAAACATCTCGCCGTAGGCAAGCCCGACTTCGCGAAACAGTTCGGTCTCCGCAAACTCGAAGAAGTGAATGTAAGCGCCGTAAAAAATAATGCGCGCTGCGTCGACGTCGCCCCAGCGCACACGCTCTTCAATCGTAAACTTCTTGTGAGTTGTCATCTAAGTTTGAAGAGATTGAATCAGAACTGCTTCAAAAAGCGCGTTAACTCCTCGTTGAACTGTTCCGTGCGCTCGAGGTTCGAAACGTGAGCGGCATTCCCCATCACCACCAGGCGCGAGCCCGCAATCTCGCGATGCATCTTCTCACTATCCTTCACCGGCGTGATCGCATCTTCCTGTCCAACCAGAATCAACGCCGGGCAAGAGATCTGCGATAGCAACGGCGTTTGATCGTCACGTTCCGCCATTCCCAACAACGCACCCGCGGCGCCTTCGGGTTTCGTCTTCAACATCATGTCGCGCACGCGCTTCACCACTTCGGGCCGCTTGCTCACGGTGTCCGGCGTCAAGAGCTTCGGCAACATCGCATCCGCGATCCCGGCCATTCCTTCAGCGAGCGCTTTCTCAGCCTGTTGATGACGCGTTTGTTTTCCTTCTTCCGTATCCGCCTGCGCGCGCGTGTCGGCCAGAATCAACGCCCGAACACGCGACGGAAACTGTTTGTAGAACGCGAGCGCAACGTAACCGCCCATCGACAACCCACCAATCACCGCGCGAGAGATCTCCAGATGGTCCAACAACGCGGCGACGTCCTGCGCCATTCGATTCATCGTTGCCGCGCCCGGCGAAGCATCGCTTTCGCCGTGGCCACGCAAGTCCGGCGTGATCACACGATAACTATTACTCAACGCCGCAACCTGTTCGTTCCACAGCGTTCGGTTGAAAGGATAACCATGCAACAACACGACCGGCAGACCGAGCCCCGCGTCCGTGTAGGCCAACTGAATATCATCCACTTGTATAAACGACATAAGCTAGAAATCTCTGCGCGCCGCGCGCGCGACTACTGAAACCAACTCCCGCAACTCGATCGGCTTCGCCAGATAGATTTGAAAACCTGACGACAACGCTCGCTCGCGATCTTCTTCCTTCGCGTAAGCCGTAATCGCCACAGCCGGAATACTCTGCGTTTCCGCATTCTCCAGCGAGCGCACCTTTTCAATCAGACCGTAACCGTCCTCACCCGGCATCGCAATGTCCGAAACGAGCACGTCCGGCCGGTTCTGCCGGATAGCCTGAATTGCCTCTCCTGCGGAAGATACCGCAGTGACGTTCGCTTGTCGCCTCGTCAACGCGGTCGCCATCAGTTTCAAGGTGTCAGAGTCGTCATCTACGAGCAGCACCTTAACGCCAGACAACATCTGCGTGGCGTACGCCAAAGTCATATCGGTCGCCGGCTCGATTGTCTTAACTTTCGAATCAAGCAACGGCAGCGTGATCGTAAACGTTGCGCCCTGGCCTTCGCCGCGGCTCGCCGCGCGGATCGTGCCGCCATGTATCTCAACCAAGTGACGCGCGATCGCCAAACCGAGTCCGAGCCCGCCGTGATGCCGCGTCGTCGTGCTGTCAGCCTGGCTGAAACGATCGAACACGTACGGCATAAACGCACGCGAGATCCCCTGGCCCGTATCCGTCACACTGATCTCAACCGCCGCATTCGCTTGCGTGACTTTCAACGTCACACGTCCGCCGCTGTTTGTAAACTTCACCGCGTTTAGCAGTAGGTTCCAGATTACTTGCTGCAGCCGGTTGCCATCGCCGGACACCATCGCCAGCGGTGCGCTGTCGATCTGGGTCTCGATTCGTATACCTTTCGCATCCGCGGTCGGACGCACGACGTTGATCGCATTTTGGACCACCGGCACGACTTCGATCGGATGCAGATCGATGTACAAGTTGCCGGTGATGATTCGCGACACGTCGAGTATGTCGTCGACGATCTGCGCCTGCGCCTTCGCATTGCGCCAGATCGTGTCGACAGCCTGTTGCGTCATCGTCTGATCGAGCGCGCCGTCTTCGAGCAGCCGAGCCCAACCGAGAATCGCGGTGAGTGGCGTGCGCAGCTCGTGCGAGACAGTCGCGAGAAACTCATCTTTCAGACGGTTTGATTCTTCAGCGGCTTCGCGCGCGGTGCGTTCGAGTTTCAATAATCGAACGTTTTCAATCGCCACAGCCGTCAGGTTCGCCGCCATGCTCATCGCCGTGGCGTGTTCGTGCCGGTAGGCCTGTTTCTGATAACTCTGCACTTCGATCGTACCGATGATCCGGCCCATCACAGCCATCGGCACCGCCAATGAAGACTCCGGACGCAAACCATCATCCTCGCCAACAATCACCGAAAGATTCGCGCTGGTCGCGCGCATGTAATCGTTGGTTATAACCACTTGCCCAGTGCGTACGGCACGACTGTTTGGACCACTCTCGGTCACCGGCATCGGCGGTAATTGTGAAACGTCCACTTCATCGCCATCGCCCCAGCCGTAACACGCAGTGCGAACGTTGCGAAGCGGATCGTAAAGCGAAACAAAAAAGCCGTTGCAGGGCACAGACACTCTCGTGAACTCACGCAGTCCATGAAAGATCGTGCTCAACTCCCGCGCCGTTCCCAATGCCAGCGATAGACTCGAAATGCGTTCGAGCAGCCGTTCGTATTCCATCAGCGCACGTTCGTTGGCTTCGTTGATCGCCTTTTCCGACTCTCTCACTTCTTCCGCCGACTCTTCAGCACGCGAGCGCGCTCGCACCTCGGCGCGCGTGATCGCAAAAAAGAGAAAACTAAGCAATGCCCCAACGACGAGCGTGTACTTCAACAGTGGCCGGCTCGAACCGAGCTCGAACGAAGGCGTCACCGCATAACTCAATGTCCAAGCACGGCCGGCGACATCAAGCGTATCGCTCTTGGTGAAACGAAGATCGTTCGGAAGTGGTCCAATAGGGGTGCCGTGCAGGAAGGCCGCGCCTTTTATTTCGTCCCCGGCGTAAACCTGAACCGTGACATCATTTCTTGCGGAGGTGATCGGTCCGAGAAAGTCGTCGATTCGATACGGGCTGTAAACATAACCAACGAGCGCCTGACGCCGTTCCTCGACAGAACTGAGTGAAGCTCCATTGCGATAGACTGGGGCATAGATCAGAAAGCCGGGCTGTTCGTCATCATTGTCCGGCTCCTGGACCAGGCGCACTCGTCCTGAAGCCGCAGGCAGGCCCGTGTCGCGTGCTTCCTCCATCGCCTGCCGGCGCACGGGTTCGGCGAACATGTCGTAACCAAGCGCACTCTCGTTTCGATTTCCGGGCGGATAGATATAGATGATCGCGGTGTATTGGTCGCGTCGTCCATCAGGCCAGATCTGGAAGTCTTCCCGCACTGCATGGCGCATCTTTTGGACCAGGTCGTCTTTCTGCGCGGAGATGAAGCTCCGCGAGAACCCAATCCCTTGAATGCCCGGATAGTTCTTCTGCAAGTCGAGCTGCTGCACAAAGCGATGAAACTCGACAGCGGCGACTTCATCACTCGCAGCGAACAGACCGGTTCCAGCGCGCAGCAAAGTAATCGAAGTCTCGACTTTGAGCCTGATTCGATCATGAAGTTCCTGAACGGTCTTTTGAAAGCGGCTTTGGTCCTGTTCGAGAGTGAGTTTGGAAAAGTGGTAATAAACCACGAACGTGAAAACGAGCCCAACTACCAGGATCAAATAAGGCAGGAGAACGCGGTGGCGGCGTGACCGCTGGCTGTAGGCATCCCGAGCTCGTTTCAACTCGCGCATGGAGAGACAAAAATGAGAGGGCGAATTAAGAAACTATCTGACGCGCCGTGTTCGTCGACGCAGAAAATCTATGAGCACAAACTGCGAAAGATTGCCGGGGTTGGCGAAATAAGCCTTGCCATTGGTCATGGCAGACATTTGCTTGACGAACTCGACCAGATAATAATCGCTCGCCAGCATGAATGTGTTGATCATGATACCGGCTTTGCGGCAGGCCTGCACCTCTTTGAACGTCTCGGACATCACCAGCGGATCGCCGCCCATCGAGTTTTTGTACAGACGCCGCGTGGGAGCGCCGCTCTTGCCGGGTCGCGCAGTGTCGGACGATTGGCCGACGAAGCAAGCGGTTGGTTTGCCGTCGGTGACCATCACGATCTGCTTCATCTCTTTGCGTTGCGCCTGTAACAAGCGGCGCGAGAGCCGCAGACCTTCAGCAGTGTTTGTGTGATAAGGCCCGACGTGCGTGGTCGCGAGCTTGGCGAGCGGCAGCTCTTCAGCCGCATCGTGAAAGAGCACAACTTTGAGCGAGTCGCCGGGATATTGCGTGCGGATCAGGTGCGACATCGCGAGCGCGACTTTCTTCGCCGGCGTGAAACGATCCTCGCCGTAAAGAATCATCGAGTGGGAACAGTCGAGCATTACGACTGTCGCGCATGATGATTGATAGTCACACTGGTGAACGTAAAGATCCTGGTACTCGAGATTGAGCGGGACCTTAAGGCCCTCGCGTTGAATTGCGGAGAGCAGCGTGGCGTTGACGTCGAGATTGATCGTGTCGCCGAATTCATATCGCTTGCTGGCCGCTGCGGCCTCGATGCCTGTTGAGAGATAAACCGTGTCGTGACGTCCGGCGGCGCTTTTGCCGAAACTTCCGAGCAGGTTTCGCAGCGTTTTGTAACCAAGAAAATCCAAGCCCTTTTCAGTAACCTCGAAGCGCACCTCGCGGGGCAACGGCTCCGAGAATTCGCCTTGTCCGGCGCCGCCTTGTTGTTGTTGCGCGTTCTCCTGCGGCTGCTCGGCATGAAGCGTTAAGTAGCCTTCTTCGACCAAACGTTCGATCAGTTGGTTCAGCAACTGCTCGAGCAGGGAACCCTGAAACTTGCCTTCGTTCTCGGCGAGCATTTCGCGAACCTGGTGCTCGCTAACCAAACCCTTTTCCATGAGCGCCTGCAGCAGTGCGCGGCGAAGCGCATCGAGCGACGTGTCAGTCTGGCGGCTCTGGCGCGTCCAGTAGTAATCGTCGTCGTAACCCGAATCGAGCAGAGCATCAGACATGCTGTCCATCAACTCGCCGAGGTTGATCGACGACACGTCGA
>Ga0307505_10001186_pt1 | contig 22454 bp, 16 predicted proteins | sample 23_S_MG_FD_202183 | JGI IMG/M metagenome (GOLD analysis project Ga0307505, IMG submission 202183) | Soil microbial communities from Populus trichocarpa stands in riparian zone in the Pacific Northwest, United States - 23_S | ecosystem: Environmental > Terrestrial > Soil > Riparian zone > Trees...
CCGATCCGGTACATCGGATCGTCGGACAGGCAGGTGGTGGCCGCGCACAAGGCCGAGTTCTGCGACGAGCCGCACCTCTTGAGCGATCGGCGAGAGGGGCGGTGCGTTGTCAGCTATGAGACGCCAGGCGGGTGGGTGGCCATCACAAAGGCCATCCTCGCGGAGGTCTTGGGGACGGGGCGCGATGTGAAGATCGTCGGACTGCCCCCTGTGGCCGTCGGAGTGCTGAAGTTGACGTGTCCCAATCTGGTTGTCCAGCTCTGAACAAGCCTCGGGCTCGGTAACACTCTCGGGCTGAAGGACTTGTCCACCGGTTCGAGGACGCGACGCCTGTCTGTCAGCCCCGGTCACGGGTCCGAAGACTCTGGGACAAATCCTGTTGGTGGCTAATCCAAAGAGGTGATAGCATCCTCCCCCGTTCGGGGGACCCTGGGCTACGTTCGTCAATCCGAGGAGGATAGAGGATGCGTGACTACAGTCTCGTCGCCGCCGCGATCCGGGTATCGCTCGCAGCTGCGATCGTTGCAATAGTGCCGGCCCTGGCATGGGCCCAGTCGATTGCCGGCACCGTTCGAGATGCCTCGGGAGCTGTCCTGCCGGGCGTCACCGTCGAGGCCACCAGCCCAGCGCTCATCGAGAAAGTCCGGTCCGTCGTCAGCGACGGGTCCGGCCAGTACCGTGTGGACAGCCTGTCGGCGGGCATCTATGTCGTGACATACACCCTGCCCGGCTTCTCGACGGTACGTCGAGAGGGTGTGCAGGTGCAGACCGGCGTGACGGTCACGCTCAACGCCGACCTGCGGGTGGGTGGCCTCGAGGAAACGATCACGGTCACCGGCGAGACGCCCGTGGTGGACGTGCAGAACAGCACGCGCGTGCAGCAGGTGCTGAGTGACGAAGTGCTGGCGGCGCTGCCGGCCTCACGCGGCTACGGGAACCTGCTGGCCGTATCGTCCGGCATCCAGTCCAACGGCACGCAGAGCGGCGGCACCAACCCCGGGATGATCTTCTTCACGTCGCGCGGCGGACGCAGCAACGAGGGCACCGTGCAGATCGACGGCATGAACGTCGGCTCGGCGTTCAACGGCGGCGGCGTGGCCGGCTTCGGCTACGACACCGTCAACGCGCAGGAAGTGCAGCTCACCGTGGCGGGCGGGTTGGGCGAGGCGGACCGCGGCGGGCCGCAGTTCAACATCATTCCCAAGACCGGCGGCAACAGCTTTAGCGGCACCTTCTTCTCCAATCTGGCCGGTGCCTGGGGGCAGAGCAACAACGTGGACGACCAGTTGCGCTCGTTCGGCATCCCAAGCCCCACCAAGATCATCCGGAACTGGGATACCAGCATGTCGGTGGGCGGGCCCATCAAGCGCGACAAGGTGTGGTTCTACGGTACGGCGCGCACGTTCGGTGAGTACACCGACATCGCTGGCCGCTTCGGGAACCTGAACGCGGGCAACGCGGCGAGGTGGGATTACGTCGCCGACCGCAGTATCACGTCGCGCACGTCCAACAGCCGCAAGAGCCTGGCCGGCCGCGTCACAGCCCAACTGTCGGACCGAAACAAGGTCAGCGCCTCGTTCGACAAGCAGTTCGTCTGCGCCGCCAGCACGTATACCACCGATGGCGAGGGGTGCCGCGTGCGCGGCGACGATTGGGTGGCGGTGTACGGGTTCGGCACGTGGTCACCGGAGTCCACGATGAGCCAGGACGGCCGGGACCACATCATGCAGGCCTCGTACACGGCGCCGGTCACCAACAAGCTCCTGCTGGAGGCGGCGGCCTCGCAGTTCCTGAGCAACTGGAACCCGACCGCGCCGTCCGGCGCGCTTGATCAGGAGCCGTTCATCCCGGTGCAGGAGCAAGCCATTTCCGGCGGCGTGCCCGTGCCCAACATGGTGTACCACGGCTACGCGGGGCTGAACAACAACTACCAGACCCACAACACCTGGCGGGCGTCGGCCTCCTACGTCACCGGCGCGCACAGCATGAAGGTGGGCTATCAGGGGGCCTACGAAGTAACCGATATCTTCGGCGACTTCGCCGCACACGGTCTGCAGTACCGCTTCCTGGGTGGTGTGCCCAATCAGATCACGCAGCGCATCACGCCGTGGCGGCAGGCCAACCGCACGCGCTGGGACGCCTTCTACGTGCAGGATCAGTGGACCCGCAACCGGCTGACGCTGCAGGGCGCGCTGCGCTACGAGAAGGCGTGGAGCTTCTTCCCCGAGGGGCTGAATGGACTGCAGGGCGACAGCCGGTTCGGCGGCGCCAAGCGGACGCTGGGGAGCGCCAAGGGCGTCACGGGTTACAACGACATCGCGCCGCGCATGGGGTTGGCCTACGACGTGTTCGGCAACGGCAAGACGGCCATCAAGGTCAACCTGGCCAAGTACTGGCAGTACGCCGCCAACGACGGCGTGTACATCAACACCAACCCGGCGGCGACCTTCTCGCAGACGGCCGCCCGGGCGTGGAACGACACCAACCGCGACTTCATACCGCAATGCGACCTGAATACCGCGGCTGCGAACGGCGAGTGCGGAGGATTGAATCCCGGCAGCTTCTTCGCGTTCCGCGACAGCGGGTCGGTACTCAGCACGGCGACTGTTGTCAGCCCAGCGCTCCTGAGCGGCTGGAACGTGCGGCCCTATGACTGGCAGTTTGCCGCGTCGGTCCAGCAGCAGGTGCTGCCCCGGGTGTCGGTGGAGTTCGGCTACAGCCGGCGGTCGTGGGGCAACCTGACGTTCACCGACAACCGGGCCGTCGGGCCGGCGGACTTCGACCAGTACCGCTTCACGGTGCCGAATCATCCCGACCTGCCGACCAGCGGCCAGACGTTGAACTACTACATGCTGAAGCCGGCGGCCTTCGGCCTGCAAGACAACTACCATGCGCTGGCCAGCGACTACGGCGACGACCCGGCGTTCTACTGGCAGGGCGTGGAGACGACGGTGAATGCTCGCATGAGCAACGGCCTGACGCTGCAGGGTGGCTTCACCAGCGGCGGTGGCGTGCGCGACCTGTGCGATCTGGCGGCCCAACTCCCCGAGCTGTACTCGCAGCCGCTGGGGATGCTCCAGAACCGGGACGTGGGCTCTTGCCGCGTCGAGGAGCCTTGGCTGGCGGCGTGGCGCGGATTGGCCAACTACGTCGTGCCGAAGGTGGACGTGCAGGTCAGCGCCATCATGCGGTCGCAGCCCAACGTCCTGGCCACCAACGACCCGGGGTCGAACGGCCTGTCGCAAAGCGCCAACTACTTCGAACCGGCGGGCAACGTGGTCGCGCAGCTCGGGCGGCCCGTCGCGGGCAACGCGCCGCAGGTCACGCTGGATCTGGCGCGGCTTGGCGACGTCTACCCGGAGCGTCTCAACACGGTGGACATGCGGGTGTCGAAGATCCTGCGCTTCGGCCGCTACCGCGCCAACGTGGGCTTCGACCTCTACAACCTGTTCAACGCCAACATGGGCACCGCCTTCAACCAGAACTTCGGGACCGACGGGTCCACATGGCTGCGGCCCAACGCCATCTTGAACCCACGGTACGCACGCTTCAACGCGACCGTCGATTTCTAGATCGTCCCGTGAACCCCGTGTCCGGTTGGTCCAGCCATCCGGGCACGGGGTGACCCCCGCGCCAGTCTCCGAGTTCGGCGATTCTTCTCGAGATCAGCTCCAGTGCCGACTGGCCTTGGCTCGCGGCAGAAGCCTTCAGGCCCTCATCCTTTACGTGACCGCGCTTCAAGACCTGCGGCCGCACTGACCTGGGCGGTGGCCGCGTCCGGCGCAGGCCGGCCGCCGCCAGTGCGGCGCCGGTGAACGTGTGGGTGATGGGGTTCACGCTACCCTTCCGACAGGCCCTTGATGTGGCTCAACACCCGTTGGTGAATGCGGTGAACGATGGCGTCGGACCACCAACGCCAGTACGGTCCCGGCTCCAACCCGTGCTGGTACCAGGACGTGCCCTCCAGTAGAGTGTGCCCGTTCGGGAGTTCCTGCAGAATGAAGCGGCCCTTCTTCGAGACGAAGTATCCATGGAGGTGGGTGGGGTGGATGTCACCGTACGGGCTCCACTCCTTAATGGGCGCGGCGCTTTCCACGACGTCGAACGCGAGCTGCTTCGCCGGCTCCCAGACGGTAATGGGCTCCACGAATGAGCCGGTCGAGAAATCGCAGTAGCGAGTCGCACCGACGCCGTCGCCCTCGAGACGCACACGGCGGGGATAGCCGATGCCTGTGCGAAACACCCAATCCGCTGGTTCCGGCATGTCCGTATAGGCGATGACGTGCGTCCAGACCTCCTGCGGGCTGGCCGCGATCTCAATCGACGTGGTGACCTGGTAGACGCTGGGTTCGACGGCGACGTCGTAGCCGGCAGATCCGAGGCCAAGCGGCAGGAGGAGCAGTGCTGCCGAATGTGCGTCGGGCCGGGTGGTCCGCACTTTGAACGACAGCCCGCTGCCCAGCATGCCGAGTGGAAGGGCGAGCGGCAGCGACATCACCATGCAAATCAAACCCTCGACGCCGACCACGATGAAGAACGCGCACCCGATGGCTGCCGTCGCGGCCCCCTGCTTGAGTGCCTGGCGAAGGGTCTTCGCAGGCCGGGTCCATTCGACCAGCGCTCCCATCATCAACGGCAGGAACGCGAAGAGCGCAATGCCGTATGCGCCGATGGTCGACAGGCCGACGGCAACAGCAATCAGCGCCGCCCAGGCGGCCACGACCCACAGGAGCGTCCAGTCGATCTTCATGCGGCCCCCTTCGCGATCTCGATCAGCTCGATCACCGGTCTGCGCAGCCCTCGAGAGAGCGGCAGGTTCGCCAGCCTGAGCAGCAGCACGACGGCTTTGACGGAAATCTCCAGCAGCCTCGTCGTTCGCTTTTGTTTGGTCGATGTATCGGTGAGCCAGAAATAGATGATCCCCATCTGGAACAACCACAGCACGTCCGGCAGATGCGGGGCCAGGTCTCGCGGCACGCTGACGTCCGTCAGGATCCGCCGAAACCACGCCACGTCGGTTTCTCGGATGGCTCGCGTGCTGGCGCTGAAGGGCGACAGGTGGTATTCCGGGTCGGCCCCATTTCTCAGCAACGCCTTCAGGACGGCCCGATTTGGTTGGAAATACTCCAGCTTGACCAGAATCAGGGCCCGCAGTGTCTGTTCTAGGCCGCTGGTTCCGGCGAGCGCCGACTCGAGCAGCGGCTGCATCTCGTCGCACGATCGCTGGTAGAACGCCATCACCATGGCGTCCTTGGAGGGAAAGTGGTGGTACGCCGCTCCCGTGGCCATGCCGGCGGCTGCCGCGATGTCGCGCATCGTGGTTTGATCGAAGCCCCTTGTTCGAAAAAGGGTCAGCGCGGCGTCGAGGATGCGGGCGGCAGTAGTTTGAGACTTGGTGTAGATCATATTTGAACGCGTTCAAAATAATCGGCCAGGCGATGACGACTCGTCAAGGTAAAAAATGAACGTGTTCAAATACAGATAGTCAGACGTGTGGCTGGCGTGAAGAAACGCGCATTGTCCGTGAGTTCCGCGATATCGTCTCGCTCGACGGGTAAGTCGTCGGGCACGGTGATGGAGGTGTGAGATGGGGGAGTGGACTCAGTGGTTGACCCGGCGGACCGTGGGTCTGGCGGCAATCGTCGGGCTCGTCTGGTTTGTCGCGACGATCGGTGGGCAGACGCAGCCTGCGAGTGCCACCCGCCCTGTGACCACGCAAGCGCAGGTCGATCGCTGGCAGACCGAATTGTCGAACTGGGGCCGATGGGGGAAGGACGACGTGCTGGGCGCGGCGAATCTCGTCACGGCTCCCCAACGCCAGCAGGCGATGGCCCTCGCGAAGACCGGTGCCGTCGTGTCGCTCGAACGCCGAGTGGTGCTGTCGCCGAAGCCGGAGGAGTCGAAGGCCGACGACAAGCCGCACGGCATCTCCTTCTACAAGATCCGCTTCAAGACTTTTCCCCCTGGCGACCCGCGCGGCATTGCCGGCTACTCGAGTGACTTGCAGGAGTTTCACGTGCACGGTGGGATGACGCATCTGGACGCCCTGTGTCACAAGAGCGCGGATGGCAAGTTGTACAACGGTCATCCCCTGGCCGAAACCGTCAGCCAGGAGACCGGATGCACGAAGCTCGGGCTCGACGGCCTCCCAGAGGGCATTGTCACGCGCGGCCTGTTGGTCGACATGACCCGCGTCGCGGGCGTTTCTCGACAGCCGGGTGGACGCGTATATCAGCAGGACATCGAGGCGTGGGAGAAGCAGACGGGCATCACCGTGTCGGCTGGAGACGCCCTGTTCGTCTATAACCCCAGCGAGGAAAGCGGCCCTGATGGCCCGCGACGGCACGGCGAGTTCGACATCTCCGTGCTGCCGTGGATGAAGGCGCGCGGCGTGGCGCTGACGAGCGCGGTCGGCGACATCCCAGGAGACCCGCACGCGGATCACCGGCTGCTTCTCGTCGCGATGGGGGTGTACCTTCTGGATGGCGTTCGCCTGGACCAGCTCGCGACCACGGCCGCGCGGCTGAAGCGATGGGAGTTTCTGCTGGTGGTGGCGCCTCTTCAGGTGCCGGGTAGCACCGGCTCGCCAGTGAACCCTCTCGCCATGTTCTGAAAGATCGGCAACCCCCCAGGGTGGGGCATCGCGTCGACGCGCGGCTTCGCGTATCCTCAAGCTTTTGGCCCCGCCTCTGGCGGGGCGCAGAAAACTTGACTCATCTGGTCGGAATTCAAGCGGTCAAGTCTCCTAGGTCAGGTCTCATGGTCATCAGCAGCAGGTTCACGCGGGCGCCACTCGTCGGAGCGGCCACGCTCCTTGGCTTTCTCGCCCTCACGCCTGGTGCGTCCCAGGCACAGACGCCAGGGGCCGCGCCGGCGCGCGTGGTCGACCCGTCGCCCAAGGATCTGGCGCCCCTGGATTTCACGGGCTACTGGGTGTCGGTGGTCACCGAGGACTGGCGGTACCGGATGGTGACGCCGCTGCAAGGGGACTACGGCAGCGTGCCGCTGAACCGCGAGGGCCGTCGCGTGGCCGATACCTGGCGCCCCGAACAGGCGGGTCGCTGCGAGGCCTACGGCGCGGGCGCTGGCATGCGAACGCCCGGACGGCTGCACATCACGTGGGAAGACGACGCGGTGCTGCGTGTGGACACCGACGCCGGCCTGCAGACGCGCCGGCTTCGCATCGGGCCCGCCCCTGCCGCCAGCGGCCAGGTTGCGCCGTCGTGGCAGGGGACGTCGGTGGCCAGCTGGGACGGTCCGCCAGACGTCATCGACGTGTTGCGCACGGGCGGCTTCGACCGGCTCGACAGCGGCATGGGCGCCGCGGCGCGGCGGATGGTGTGGACGCCTCTCAAGGTAGTGACCACGAATCTGCGCGCCGGCTGGCTGCGCGCCAACGGCGTGCCCTACAGCGCCCAGGCGGTCGTGACCGAGCACTTCATGCGGTTCGCGACGTCGGACGGCGCCGAGTGGCTGACGGTGCGGACGGTGGTGGACGACCCCGCCTACCTGGTGCAGCCCTTCATGGTCAGCACCAACTTCAAACGAGAAGCCGATGGGTCGAAGTGGAGTCCGAGGCCGTGCCGTGAGTAGCCGGGCCCTCGTCGTAGTCGGTGTCGTAGTCCTGACGGGGCTGGCCGGCCGGCCCGCCCTGGCGCAGGTGGATTTGAGCGGCACGTGGTCGCCGCGCTACCAGGAGGATTTCTCCGAGCGGGTCCCTGGACCGGAGCTGGGCGACTACACGGCGCTGCCGATCACCGACGGCGCCCGGCGCTACGCGGAAAGCTGGGACCCCGCGCGCATCACGATGCCGGAAGAGCAGTGTCGTGTGCACGTCTCGCCCTACATCTACCGGGGGCCCACCAACATCGCGATCTGGGAGGACCGACAGCCTGGCACACGCGAGCTGATCGCGATCAAGCACCGGATCAGCACGTTCGATCAAGAGCGCACGATTTACATGGACGGCCGTCCGCATCCGCCGGCCTATGCGCCCCACACGTGGATGGGTTTCTCGACGGGTGTGTGGCAAGGCAACATGCTGGTCGTTACGACCACGCACATCAAAAAGGGCTGGCTGCGCCGGAACGGTGTGCCCGAAAGCGACCTGGCGACGCTGACCGAGTTCTTCGTGCGCACGGGCGAGGTGCTGACGCGGATCAGCGAGATCGTCGATCCGGTCTACCTGACCGAGCCGCTCGTCAAGAGCGAGGAGTTCGTGCTGAACACGCAAGGTGTGCCGCACCGGTCGTGGCTGTTCAAGTGCAAGCCGGTAGTCGAGGTGGTACGGCCCGAAGGCGCGGTGCCGCACTACCTGCCCGGGAAGAATCCCTATCTGGCCGAGTACCGCAACCGTTACAAGATGCCCGAGGCCGTGGCCCGCGGTGGCGCGGCGCTGAACTACCCACAGCCAGCGGGCACGGACATGAGCCGCGTGCCGCCCGTGCCCCCTACGCCGAGGCGCAACGCGTCGCCACCGACGATGGCGGCCGCGGGAGAGGTGAAGACGCTGCACGTGCAGGGGGACGTCCACATGCTGGTGTCGGCCGACGGCAACATGGTGGTGCACGCCGGAGCGGAAGGCGTGCTGGTCGTGGATTCGCTGGGCGCGGAGCTGTCGGGCCCGGTGCTGGCGGCCATCCGCCGCGTTTCGGACAAGCCGATTCACTTCATCGTCAACACCCAGGCGGGCGAGGCCCACACCGGCGGCAACGAGGCGCTGGCCAAGGCCGGGCCGACGCGTCCGGAGCGCGTGCCGCTCGGCGGCGGCCTCGGCGGCAACACGGGCGGGGCCACGAGCATCGTCGGGCACGAGAACGTGCTGAATCGCATGAGTGCGGATGCTGCCGGCGGCGGCACCGTTCGACCCCGTTCGGCCTGGCCCAACGACACTTTCTTCAACGACCAGAACGACATCTTCTTCAACGGCGAAGCCGTGCAGGTGCTGCACCAGCCCCGTGCCATCGCCGACGGCGACAGCATCGTCTTCTTCCGGAAGTCCGACGTGATCGTGGCCGGCGACGTGTTCTCGACCACCGGATATCCTGTGTTCGACCGGAGCCAGGGCGGCAGCATCAACGGCGTCATTGCCGCGTTGAACCGCATCATCAAGCTGGCCGTGCCCACCAACAACCAGGAGGGCGGCACGATGATCGTACCCGGCCATGGACGCCTGGGCGACGAGATGGACGTCGTGGAGTACCGCAACATGGTGACGATCGTCCGCGACCGGATCCAGGCCCTGATCGCCGAGGGGAAGACGCTGGAGCTGGTGCGGGCCGCCGAGCCGACCCTGGACTACGACGCGCGTTACGCCGCGGCGTCGGGGCCCGGCTCCACGGCCGCGTTCGTAGCGGCGGTGTACGAGAGCCTGCGCGCCGAGGCTGGCAGGCCTTCCCGATAGGAGGACTGGGGTGGTCAGTCCGGGACGGCCAGCGCTCGCGCGCTGGCGTGCCGAGCCAAGACCGCGCAGCCGGCTGCTGAGACGGCGAACAGCGCAAAGGCGTACACGAACTCGCCCTGCGCGACGGTGGGGAGCACGTTGGCGGGTAGGAACGCGCTGACGCCGTCCCCATCGTTCCAGAGCGTCTTCGGGTATTGCCAGACGAAGACGTCAATGACGACCTGAAGTCCCACGATCGGCCACAGAACCCACCTGGGAGCGATGTTCACGTACATGTACGCAGCAACGGCGAAGAGCGGAACGACCGGCACAAGGAATCGCGCCGCGGGCGACCAGCCTCCCATCCAGCCATGAAGGTTCAAGGCCGGTAGCAACACGGGGACCAGGTAGCACGTGCTCACGATGAGCGCCTCCGCCAGGCCTGCGGCGGGTCGCCTCCTGGAGATCAGTCGAACGCTCAAGAGGAATCCTGCGCCTGCCAGCAGGTAGACCGGCGCATAGGCGAGCAAGCCGAACTCACGGTCGAACAGGAGACCGGTCAGGCGAACGAAGACGCTCTCGACCACGAGAGCCGGTTGCCATGTGCCTCCGAGGGCCGCATGCGGCGTCGTAAGCAGCGTTCCCCACAGGTAGTAGTTGATCCCGGTTCTCATACCGATCCCCACCCCGAGAGCCGTGAGAAACACCACGCAGTCTCGCGGGGTGATTCGGTGACCCTTGAAGGCGCGGAGGGCGAGGAAGGCCAACCCCGCCACCAGGCCAGCGTTGCGCGCGTGGATGAGGAACAGCAGGCCCGCCATCACGCCAAAGCCGGCGGCATGGGTGGCCTGGCGAAAGCCGGAGAACGTGAGCCGACGAAATATCGACAAGGCGACCGTGGCGCTCAGAATCTCCGTGAAGAAAAGAAACGAGTGCGAGAGAAGGGGCGGGGAGAGCGCAAACACGAGAGCCCAGAGCACGGCACGACCTGCGGGGTTGATTTGTGCAAAGCATCGAAACAGCTCGAGGCCGAGCACGGCGGCGACCGCCGCCATCAACAAGCTCATCTGATGTCGCAGCACAAGTCCCGGAGTCAGTCTCACGGCCCGGAGCCAGCCCGCCGGCAGGTGCGTGCCGGAAAGCTGGGCTACCGGGTAGGCGATCGCGACCACCGGAGCGAAGAGGGCCGGCATGCCGACGTCATGGACCGGGCGGAGGGCCCCATTGCGCCAGACGGCATGCTGTTCCGGCTGCAACGTCCCGTTTGTGATCAGGGTCGCATCACGGTAGTCGTTGGCCAGGTCGAGGTCGCGGTCGAAGGCAATGGAGTGCGCGATCAGCAGATAGTGGGGCTCGTCGCCGGAACCGGCGTAGGTGCCGTGCGTGACCAGGCCCCAATTGACGGCCACAATCGCGACGATGACCCACGCGGATCGAGGCGCACGCGAGGGCCACATTCGCTAAGCGTATTCGTATTCAGGGCCGGTACCTCTCCGGGGTGCTCCCGCGCCACCAGCCAGGTATGGCACTTCCCACTGACACGCCGAACGACCGTAGCCGGGATCGGGACCCCAAAACGGGGGATTGTCCGTCGCCCTCGGTCCGTCGAAGACTATTTGTCGCCGGTCGGTGTCTAAAGCGCCAACCACGGAGCGGATGCGGTTGTTCGCTCGGTAGAGCACGGCCCCGCCGCCGTGCGGAGGGAAGCATGCAGCACCCGCCCGGCCGGCCGTGCCCCAGGGCCATACGCCAGCTCACCCCGTCCCTGGCGGTGCTGCTCGCGCTACAGGCGGGGCCCGTCACGGACTTCGTCCCACTCATCGACGCAACCAGGCAGGCCATCGGCGGCGAGGCGCGCATCGGCGCGGTCCGGACGATCGTCATCAACGGTCGGACGCGTCAGGTTCAAGGCAACAACCTCGTGCCCATCGAGTTCGAGATCGCGTGCGAATTTCCCGACAAGTGCGTCCGGCGCGACGAAATTCCCGCTCGCGAGAGTGGGCCCACGACGATCGGCTTCAACGGCAACGAGCTGGTCCAGCTTCCCGTGCCCACGGCCCAGCCCCCGCGCGGTGGGCCGCCGCCGGGACGTGACGGGGCGCCGCCCGGTGGAGGAAGGGCGCCGTCACCAGAGGCGCAGCGTGCCGCACGGCTAGGGACGGTTCAGCAGGACTTCGCCCGCCTGCTCCTGGGCACGTTCGCCGCGCGTCACGGGGCCTTTCCAGTGACGTTTGGTTTCGTCGGCGAGGCGGAGGCGCCGCAGGGCAAAGCCGACGTGCTCGAGGTCAAGGGGCCCGGGAACTTCGCCGCGCGTTTCTTCATCTTCAAGGAGTCGCACTTGCCCGTGATGCTCACGTGGTCGGCGCCGTCACCGGGCGGGCCAGTCGAGAACCGATTGTTCTACGCCGACTACCGCGAGGTGGACGGGCTGAAGCTGCCGTTCCGCCTCCGCCGCGCGGTCGGGGCCGACACCATCGAAGAGACCACGATCGACCGGATCCGCCTGAACACCAAGGTCGACCCGCGTCGATTCGAGGTGCGCCGATGACGGCCAGGTCGCGCGCGCTGATCTCGACCGTCGCGATCCTGGCATTTGCGCCCATGCCAACGCGGGCCCAGGCGGCGCGCAACGGGCGACTGTCGGTGACCGTCGCCGACCAGACTGGGGCCGTGCTGCCCACCGCCGCCGTTCGCCTCGTCCCCCAGGATGCCGCGCCCAGCCAGCCAGAGGTTTCCGCCATCCAGTCGTCCGAGCAAGGCGTGGCGGTCTTTGCGGACGTGCCGCCGGGACGGTACACGCTGGAGGTCGAGTTTCCAGGGTTCGAGAAGAGCCTCACTCGGGACGTGCGGGTCCGGGCCGGCGAGAATCGCCAGTCGGTGGTGATGGTTCTCGAGAAACAGCAAGACTCGGTGACCGTCCGCCAGGACGCGCAGGTGGCCGCCGCGGATCCCCGGGCCCGGTTCGGCTCGGCGCTGACCCGCGAACAGATCGATGCGCTGTCGGACGACCCGCAAGAGATGCGACGTCAACTCTCCGAAATGGTGGGTGGCGATGCCGTCATTCGCATCGACAGCTTCGAGGGCGCGCAGCTGCCGCCGAAGTCCCAGATCCGGTCGATTCGCGTCTCACGCGACGCCTTTGCCGCCGAGTTCCACGCGGCCGGCGGCATCTTCATCGACATCATCACGCAGCCGGGGCAGGGTTCGATGCGCGGCGGCATGCAGATGCGGCTGCGCGACGGCTCCATGAGCGGGCGCAGTCCGTTCACGCCGGTCCGAGGCATGGAACGCACGCAGGACTATCAGCTGTTCCTCGGCGGCGCGTTGATTCGAGACCGTCTGAGCTACAACCTCAACTTCAACGGCACGACCGCTTTCGAAACGCCGAACATCAATGCCGCGCTGCCCGGCGGCATCCGGTCCGAAGCGCTTGCCGTCCGGATGCCGCGCGAGTTCCTCAACGCCAACGCCAACGTGGACTACGCGCTCACCAAGGATCAGGTGCTGCGCATCGGCTTCAATCGCAATTCGAACCTGCTCCGCAACCAGGGGATCGGCCTGTACGACGAGGTGGAGCGGGCGTTCTCGACCGAGAGCTCGAACTACCAGTTCCGGATGCAGGAGGCCGGCCCGCTGGGTCGGCGGTTCTTCATGAACACGCGGCTGTTCGTGTCCTGGAACGACTCGGTGTCCACGTCAGCCGTCGAGGCCCCCACGATTCGCGTGAACGACGCGTTCACTCGAGGCGGCCAGCAGATCTCCGGCGGGCGTCGCACGCGCAATGTGACGTTGGCCTCCGACCTCGATTACGTACGCAGCATCCACTCCGTTCGCATGGGGCTCAACCTCGAAGCCGGGTGGTTCGCCTCGGACTCGTTCTCCAACTACCTGGGCACCTACACGTTCGAGAGCCTCGACGCCTTCAACGAAGGGCGTGCGTTGAGCTTCACCAGGCGCCTCGGCGATCCCAACATCGACTACTTCAATTCGCAAGGCGCCTTGTACATCCAGGACGACATTCGCGTCCGGCCGGGCCTCACGCTCAGCCCTGGATTGCGCTACGAGCTGCAAACCCACGTTCGCGATTTCAACAGCCTGGGGCCGCGGTTCGGTGTGACGTGGTCGCCGTTCAAGCACGGCCGGACGTCGCTGCGCGTCAGCAGTGGGATCTTCTACGACTGGCTGAACGTGAACACCTACGAGCAGACCTTGCGAGTCGACGGGTTTCGCCAGCGCGAGCTCAACATCTCGAATCCGCCGTACCCGGATCTGGGCGCCGTCGAGACCGTGGTGCCGCCCGTCAACCGCTACATGCTGGGCGATGGCGTGCGTCTACCTCGGAACCTCAGGTTCAGCGGTGGAATCGACCAGGCGATTTCGCCGCTCCTGCGCGTGGGCATCACCTACGCGCACGTGCGAGGCACCAGCCTGCAGCGAGGGCTCAACCTGAACCCGGCCGTGGACGGCGTCTCGCCCGACCCGTCGTTCGTGAACGTCGTCGAGGTCACGTCCGATGCCCGTTCACGTCTGGACACCGTCACGGTCAACGTCGACGGAGGCCTTGCGCCGCCCTCGCTGCCGTTTCTGGCCAACTCGGCCCCGCTCGTGGACTGGAAGCGCGTCCGGTTCTTCGGCAACTACACCGTGGGCGGGCTGCGGAACAACACGGATGGGGACTTCAGCCTGGCGCCCGGCGTGACGCTGGACCGCGAATGGGGCTTCGCGCCCCAGGACGTGCGACATCGCCTGAACGTCGGCGTCAATCACCAGATCGTCAGGAACCTCACGAGCAACATCAACGTCAACGCGTCGACGGGCACGCCGTATACGCTGCGCACGGGCGTGGACGACAACGGCGACCTGTCCTTCAACGATCGGCCCGCCGGCGTGGACCGCAATACCGAACGCGCCGCGGCCCAGTGGGCCGTCAACCTCGGTGGAAGCTATGCGATTCCAGTCGGGAAGCGGACGACGCCGCCGCCGCCGGGGTTCCTCATCTCCGTTGTCGGGGGACAGGCACCGACCGTGCAGCAGGTCACGACCGACTGGCGGTACCGCATTCAGTTCTTCGTGCAGGTCCAGAACCTGACCAATCGCGCGAACTACATCGGCTACAGCGGCGTGCTCACGTCGCCCTTCTTCGGCAGGCCCACGTCGGTGGCCAACCCCAGGAAGGTCGATATCGGCCTCAACTTCTCGTTCTAGCGGCCCGTGGTCGCCAGTGGCGAGGCCCTCACGCGACGCGAGGGCCCCGCCCAGGAACCGGCCGTCGCGCGGCTCAGTTGGCGGCGAAGCAGTAGAACAAGCCGGCGCCGCCCGTGCTCACCAGATTCGGCTGGCTGCACCCTCGGCTGGCGTGGGACGAGTTCCAGGATCCGTTGTTGCCCCCTTGCTTGTCGGAGTGCCCGAGTTGGGCCGTCCCGTTGCCATTGCTCGTCCAGTTGTTGCAGGCGTGATCCATGCCGTCGGTGAACGCACGCCCGTCGGGCGTGGACCCGGTCAGCATGTCGTGCCGGTTCGGCATGTCGCCGACGCCATTGACGACCTCGCCCTTCTCGGTCAGGGAGATGGCCTTGCCGACGGCAACGCCAAGCCGCGCCAGCTCCAGCGTGTCGCCATGGAGCTCGGCGACGTTCTGAGCGGCCCGCCGCTGGCCGCCGTAGTTGTACCAGGGACCGTTGCCGATGCGATCACGCGCGTTCACGGCGTCGGGGCCCTGCGTGCTCAAGTACGCGCGCCAGGTCGCGCTGCCGCGTCCGGCCGCCGTGGCCAGCGCCTGGCAGTGAGCGTCCGCGCCCGCAAGGCCGCCCAGGTTGGCACCGTCACCTTTGCCCACGCTGGTGATGAAGAACGACATGGGCGGCGGCGGCGCGGCGGCTTGCTGTGCGGTGACGGCGTAGACGCCGCCACCGACCACGACGGCAAGGGCCACGAAAGAGACGTGCAGTGTTCGCATGGGCGGGATGACTCCTCGATAGAGATACCAGGGTGGCGTCGAATGCGGCCTGAGCCGCAGGCCGACGCCAATTCTACCGTGGGCGCTGAATCCTCTATATTGATGCGGAGAACTCACCTTCGATGGCAGAACCGGCAGGCATCTTTCCCCCCGCGGTCCACGAGGACCCTGTTCGCGTGGCGCTCGATTGTCTGGCGGAGGGTTTCCAGATCATCGATTTCGACTGGAGATACGTGTACGTCAATCCGGCGGCCGCGCGGCACGGCCGGCGCGAGTCGTCGGCGCTCATCGGCAAGGCGATGGTCGATGCATATCCAGGCATCGACCAGACATCCTTGTTTGCGGTCCTTCGCGAGTGCATGGAGGAGCGGATCAGTCGAGATGTCGAGAACCAGTTCACGTTTCCCGACGGCAGTACCCGATGGTTCGAGCTCCGCATCCGACCCGTCCCGGCCGGCATCTGCATCTATTCGGCCGACATCGAGGCCCGCAAGCGTCCACAGTCGATCGGCCAGCGGATCCGCCAGCTCTTTCGTTGAGGGCGTAGCCGTGCGGTGGGCGGGACGCCCGTTCGTGGCTACCTTACCGGGCTGACGCATCTTGCGGAGTTCGCCGACCCCCGAAGACGCGCGACCAAAAGCCACGCTTCTTACTGGGGGTCTCCGGCACGGGTGAGCTGGCGATGGCCGGAGTCCCGTCGGCGACCGACGCCGGTGCGGTGCTGTCGGTCACGACATGGACCGGCGGGGGAGGCGGCAGCGGATCGCCGGAGCCCATATCCAACACCGCGGCAAGCGCGCCGAGCACGCCGCGCCCGACGTGGTTCCCGTGCAGGTCGCAGTGCTCGGTCGGCTCGCTGCCGCTGACGAAGTAATCGGTATACACCTGTGAGCCGTGGCTGCGATTGCCCCGGCGGTCGACGGTGTCGACGCCGGCGCACTCGTGGTTCGCCAGCTTGCCGCTCAAGCGGCACACCGTCGCGGTCGTGATCGCCGCAGGCGCCTGATACCAGTCCGGCGCGTTCCCGTTCGTCGCCCGCACCATGAAACGACCCCACAGCGGCACGGCGAGCTCGGCGGCGTATCCGCCGGCCATGATCGTGCGCGGCTGGTCGTAGCCAATCCACACCCCCGACACCAGGTGTGGCGTGAAGCCGATGAACCATGCGTCGCGATAGTCGTTGGTGGTTCCGGTCTTACCCGCCGCCGGCAGCGTGAAGCCGACGCGGCGCGCCGGCCACGCGGTCCCGCTGTCGATGACATCGGCCAGCATGTTCGTCATCAGGAACGCGGTCGACGCGCTGATGACGCGCTGCGGCGCCGGCGCGTGCTCGTACAGGACCTCGCCGGACCTGGTCTCGACACGGCGGATCAGCGTTGGCACCGGCAGCAGACCCTGATTCGCGAACGCGCCGTAGGCGGCGGTCATCGACATCAAGGTGACGTCGCCGGCGCCGAGTGCCAGGGACGGAACGCTGGGGACGTCGCCCACCCCCATGCGCTTGGCGAGCGCGACGGCTTCCGGAATGCCGACGGTGTCGAGCATGTGGACCGCCGCCAGATTGCTGGACGTCCGAAGCGCCGTTCTCATCGTCATGAACGACGCCGCGAGATGTTCGTCCTCCGGCGTCCATGCGCCCTGCGGCGTCTGGATCGGGGCATCCAGGTCGGTGATCAGGGAGGCGGGGGAGTAGCCGCCTTCGATGGCGGCCGCGTAGACGAACGGTTTGAACGCGGAACCCGCCTGGCGCCTGGCCTGTCTTGCCCGATCGAACGGGCTGGCACCGAAGTCGCGCCCGCCGACCAGTGCCCGTACTTCTCCGGTCTGTGGATCCAGCGCGATCAGGGCGGCCTGCAACGGTTCGGTCGGGGCTGGCGCACCCTTCCGGCGGCGTGCCGCCTGTCGCCCCTCGATCTCCTTCAACGAGCGCTGGACCTCGGCCTCGGCGGCCTTTTGCATCTCGAGATCGATGGTGGTGTAGACCTTCAGGCCGCCTTCGTACACCCGCTCGTGCCCGAAGCGGTCCACCAGCTCACGGCGGACGGCTTCCTTGAAGTACTGGCCGTATGCTTCGGCGCGCCGGAGCGAGTCCTCGAGGACCACTCGCTCCTGCACGGCCTTCTCGTACTCATCGCGGGTGATGACACCCGAGCCCTGCATGACCTTGAGCACGAGATTCCGGCGCGTGGTCGCGCGCGCCAGGTCGGTGGTCGGGGCGTACGCGGACGGAGACTTCACCACGCCGGCCAGCATCGCGGCCTGGGCGATATCGAGGTCGGCCGCCGGCTTGCCGAAGTAGCCCAGGGCCGCTGCCTCGGCGCCGTACAAGCCAGCGCCGAAATACACCTTGTTGAGGTAGAGCTCGAGGATCTCGTCCTTCGAGAACTCCCCCTCGATGCGCCTGGCCAGCACGGCTTCCTTGAACTTTCGGGTGTAGGTCTTCTCGGAGGTCAGGAAGCTCTGACGTGCCAACTGCTGAGTCAGCGTGCTGGCGCCTTGTCCTCGCGTGCCGCTGCGGAGGTTGCTGATCGCCGCGCCGGCGACGCGGACGACGTCGATGCCCTTGTGGTCGTAGAAGCGCTGATCCTCGACGGCGACGATCGCACGGACCAGATGGGGCGAGATGCGCGACAGGGGCACTTCGATGCGCTGTTCGCGGTAGATGGTGAACGCATGCCGGTCGCGGGCGTCCAGGAGCGTCGTCGCCTGCGCCATGGTCGCCATGCCCTGGATCTGCGACTTGTCGGGGAGGGAAGTAACTCCTACCCGGTCATAACAGGCCGCGCCAATGGCCGCGGCGCCCAGCGTCAAGCCGAGCGCGGCAAAAGTCGAGGTAAATCCTTGAAAACGGGTTAGCCGAGCCTTGGGGGAGGCGGCATTGCGCCAGGGCCACGCGTGCATGGCATGGTCCAGTCGCAACGGTCGTGCCAGTCACGCGGCCGAACGGACCGCCCCCGCGGTCGCAATGGGCGTTCGTTGTCAGCGTGGCCCGCGCTGAATCCGGACGTCGCCGTTGAGCGTCTCGAATGACAGCACCGGGCCGCCCGCGCCGACGCGGGTCGTCGTGAAGCCGCGCTGCCGGTAGACGAAGCGAGGCTGGCCGGGACGCCGCGACGGTTCGCGCGCCACGGGCAGATCGACGGTGTCGAAGTCCGTGAAGACGCTACCCCGGAGCGTCTTGTGTCGCAACTCCGCCGCCAAATCGCGGGGCAGGGTGACCGCGATGCTGCCGTTGACCGTCTTGAACAGCGACTCGGACCGCGGGGCGGCGTCGAACGCGGCCTCGATGGCGCCGTTGACCGTGGTGGCGCGGCCCGACCCGCGCATGCCCTTGAGCACGACCCGCCCGTTGACGTTCGAGATGTCGAAGTCGCCCAGGGTGCCGTCCGCCAGAACCTCGCCGCCGTTCACCGTGCACAGGCGAACGCGCACGTCACGCGGTACTCGGATGGTCAGCGTCACCGAGGCGTCGTATTGGCGCCTGTCCCACCAGGCGGTGGATTGCGGCCAGGGGCCCTGTTCCCCGCACGTCGGCGCGCCGCCGTCGCGCGCGGCGATCGCCACGGTCGTGCCCTGCTCCTTGCCCTCGATCACCAGGTTGCGCCGCGCGGTGCGGAGCGCCTCGTCGGTGTCCGCGTCGATCGACGTCGTCGCGTCGAGCCGCACGTCCGTGCCTTCGTCGCCCGTCACCCGAATCGAACCGCTGATCGTCCTGACATCGAGCGTCCGCACGCCCTCGCCCGAGAACTGCAGCCGCCGGCTCTCGGTCCGCTCGTCGTGCAGTGGTGTCTGGCCTCCCGCGTCGGCGCCCAGGCCGAATGCGACCAGCGCCGTCAGCGCGCCCGCAGCCGCTCCTCGGTGCAAAGATCTGTCCATCGGGCTCCCCCTGTCTGGAGGGAAAACACGAGCACGGTGGAAAGGTTACCGACCCTCTGGACCGATCCCAACGGTTTCCTGACGAAGCGTTCAGGGAATCTTCAGTTGTGGCGATCTCAGCGTCCAACTACCGTCTACTACCCTGCGCCGCGCTTCGGAAGGGAAAAGGAGAGGCCATTGAGACAGACTCTGATCGCGCTCGTCGCGGCAATCGTGTGCACGGCGCCGCTCGCGGCGCACGACTTCTGGCTGGCGGCCGAGAATTGGAGCCCGGCGCCGGGGGCGCCGGTCACCGTGACGGCTGGCATCGGCGAGCTGTTTCCCACTCGCACCACCTTTCGCACGCGCGACAACTGGCTGGCCGACTGGCGTGTGATCGATGCCAGCGGCGACGCAGGCATCAAGAGCAACTTCCGGACGAAAGACCTGGTGATGGCGACCGATGTCACCCTGCCCGCGTCCGGGGCGTATCTGGGTGTCGCCGTCGTCTCCGCGCAGACCATCGAGATGAAGGGGCCGGAGTTCACCGACTATCTCAAGGAAGAAGGCCTCGATCAGATCGTCGAGGCCCGCCGCGCCGCCGGTGAGACCGACAAGACCACCAAGGAACGCTACGCGCGTTACGCGAAGATCGCGCTGCGAACGGGAGGCGGCAGCGGAGCGCACCTGTCCAGGCCGGTTGGCCTCAAGGCCGAGTTCGTGCCCGCGACCGACCCCACCGCGGTCCGGGCCGGAGACCCGATCACCGTGCAGCTGCTCGCCGACGGCAAGCCGGTTGCGAACGCCACCGTGGCCGCGGTCACGGCAGGCGCCGGTGGCATCCAGAAGGCGACCACCGACGCCAGCGGCCGCGCAACCTTCAAAGTCGATCGCGAAGGCGCGTGGCTGATCAAGACCATCCACATGGTGAGGCTTGCGCCATCCACCGACGTGGAGTGGGAGAGCTACTGGGTCACCCTGGCATTTCACGCGGCGAGCCGCTGACCTGTCGGGCGGTGGGCGCGCGTGCTATCCTGCCGCCCAGTTGCCATGCCCCCTCGCCGGGGGCCACGAGGTGCCCATGAAACGGACTGTCATTCTTGCTCTTCCACTGGTCCTGGCGAGCGCCGCTGCGTTCGCGCAAGCGCTGCTGCCGCCAGGAGCTAGCCCGCAGTCGTCGCAGGATCCGGGCTACCAGGCGCTCATCGCGACCTGCAAGGTGCCGCCGCCGGCTCCCGCCGCCCGCGGTGGCGGGCCCGGGCGCGCGGGCGGTGCCCCCGCGGCCGCCCCGGCGACATTCCCGCCGCCGCCGGCCGAGTACACGGTGGCGGCGATCCCCGGCGTCATCGCCGCGGGGCAGCGGTGGACGAAGGTGTGGGAGACCGACGGCAACAACGCCGACGGGCTCCTGGCGGAACAGAACGGCGACATGTTGATCGCCCAGAACCACAACAGCGCGGTGGTAAGGCTCGACAAGGCCGGCAAGGTGTCGACGGTCTACTCGGACACCCACACCGGCGGCGCCCTGGCCATGAACAAGAAGGGCGAGCTCTTCATGGTCCAGCGCGGTCTGCGGGCCAACGTGTCGCAGATGGCTCCGACGCGCCGGATTCTCGCCGACAAGCTGCCCAATGGCGACCCGCTCGATTGCCTTGGCGGCGTGATCAACGACCTCACCGCCGACAGCCGCGGCGGCGTGTACTTCACGATGGGCGGCGTGTTCCATGCCGACGCGAAGGGAACCGTCACGCGCTACGGAGAGAACCTCCGGACCAACGGCGTGATGCTCAGCCCCGACGAGCGAACGCTCTACGTGACGAACGGGGGCACCGTCGCGGCCTTCGACGTGCAGGCCGACGGGTCGCTGAGGAACCAGCGCCAGTTCGTCGAGTTGCCGAGCGGTGGTGGCGACGGTCTGAGCGTGGACGGGGAGGGCCGTCTGTATGTCACCGCCGGGCCCGCGCTGCACGTGGTGGCGCCGGACGGGAAGCTCCTCGGCAGCATACCCGCGCCGTACGGGCTGATCACGGCCGCGTTTGGTGGGCCGGACAAGAAGACGGTCTACGCCGTGGTGAGCCTGACTGACCCGAACCGGCTGCAGCACGCGTACGTCTACTCGATTCCGATGCTGGCACAAGGGTATAGGGGCCGCGCGAAATAGGCCCCTTCCCGTTTCACCGACCGGCTGGGCTGGTGCTGAGTCAGCCTGAGCCGGTCGTCAATTCCGGTCTTCAGTCTCCGGTCTCAGCCCTCCAGGCTTGGCGGGCGTGACTGGGAGGCCGGCCTCGATTTCGCGCCGTGCTGCCCGCAATTGCGGCGTCTTGTCGGGCCGCTCCCACGGGTCCAGATGTCATACCGCGAAAGTAATTGCGATTACCGAAAATTTGGTATTGTTTTGGGGCGCCGCGCGGCGATACACCTGAGGGCGCGGCGTGGGCGGCTTTGACCAGGGAGCACAAGATGAGTAATCGTTCGTCCGCGGGATCGTTGACGGTTTTCGGCCTGGGTCTGACCTTGGCGGTGTCGCTGATCAATAGTCCCGCCGAAGGCGGTCAGGGCGCGTCGCAATCGCCCGTCGAGCGTGGCAAGTATCTGGTGGGCATCACTGGCTGCCACGATTGCCACTCCCCGAAGGCGAGTGGAATGACCCCCGACCTCACCCGCGCGTTGTCCGGACGTCCATCGACGACGGCGGTGCCGGCACCGACGAAGGCCGAGGTGCACGCCTCGCTCGACTTCACGGCCTTCGCCGGGCCGTGGGGGCAGACCGTCGCGTCCAACCTGACGCCCGACGCGGCCACCGGGATCGGAACTCGCTACAACGAGGCGTCGTTCATCACCGCCATGCGCACGGGCAAGAAGCCCAACGGCACCCAGATCCAGCCGCCCATGCCGAACGAGGTCTACCAGAACATGACCGACGAGGATCTCAAGGCGATCTGGGCCTACCTGCGCTCGGTGAAGCCGATCAGAAACGCCGTCCTGGTCGGCGTGCCGCCGCCGGCTCCTGCCGCCGGGCAGAAGTAGGCAAGAGCCACCGTACCCTGAATGGGTGAGACGCGCGGATCGCGGCAGGCCAGGTCGCACCCGCTGTTGGCCACGGTATGATCGCTGGCGGTTCGCAACCACCTGCGGGGAGAAGCGTGAACATGAGAGCGAAGTGGTTCCCGGTTTCGTTGACCGTTGCACTCCTGGCCGCGCTTGCCGCGTGGACTGGGTTCGATCCCGTCGCGACCGGCCTCTTCGCGCAGGCCAACCCCG
>Ga0307505_10001187_pt1 | contig 22448 bp, 17 predicted proteins | sample 23_S_MG_FD_202183 | JGI IMG/M metagenome (GOLD analysis project Ga0307505, IMG submission 202183) | Soil microbial communities from Populus trichocarpa stands in riparian zone in the Pacific Northwest, United States - 23_S | ecosystem: Environmental > Terrestrial > Soil > Riparian zone > Trees...
TGCGCCACGGCTCAAGCGCCTGTCGGACCTCATCGACGAAGGCATCGACCTCAAGCGTCGCATCATCGAAGCGCTGCGGCCCTCGCTCCTCGACCACCTCGGCCTCGCCTCGGCGCTGCAGTGGCACGTCGACGACGCCTGCCGCGCCGCCAAGGTCGACTGCCGCATGCGCTTCAGCGACAAGATCGGCCGCCTGCCCCCGGACCTCGAGATCACGCTCTACCGCCTGGTGCAGGAGATGGTGGTCAATGTGGTCAAGCACTCAGGCGCGCAGGGCCTGGAGCTCGACCTGGCCCCGGTGGACGGCGGCTTGCGCCTGGTGGTGCAGGACGACGGAGTGGGAATTCCAGACATGGAAACCGCGCTGCTATCGCACGGTTTCTCGGGGATGGTGCATCGCGTGAAGAGCGTCGGCGGCTCTTTCGACCTCTCGAGCACGCCGGGCAAGGGAACGAGGATCGAGGTCTTCGTACCGCTTTAAGGTTAGGCTGCTTCGCGTCGCTGAGCGGCGCCCACGTCCGCTCCAACGACTGCCCCGCTGGTCTGCCAGCTAGATCAATTTTTCCTGGTGTTGAGCAGCTCGCCCACCAGCCTGGGGATGGTGGCGAAGTCCTTCGACTTGTCGAGGAAGTAGTCGGCGCCGGCCTCGAACGCCGCGACCTTGAGCGCGGGCACGGCGTGGTTGGTGAGCACGACGATGCACGCGGGATTCGAGCCCGTGGCGGCGCGCAGGCGCCGGATCACGCCGAAGCCCGTGCCCTGCGCGAGCTGCAGGTCGACGATGGCGAGGGCGACCGTGTGGCGATCGCACGCGGCGAGCGCCTCGTCCTCGGTGGCCGCCGTCGCGACGACCTCGACGCGATTGGGGACCGTGACCAGCTCCACCAGGCGCTCGGCGATCTGCGGCGAGTCCTCGACCACCAGCGCGTGCATCACTTCCTCGTCGCCGGTGCGGATCTGGAACTCGGGCGGCATGGCCCGAGTCCCGGGCCCGCCTTCCCGCGGTGTCGGTGCGTGCATGTGGGCCGTGGTGGACATGGTCTTCAGGCGATGAGCTGGTTCTTCACCGCATAGTAGGTGATGTCGGCATTCGACTTGAAATTCATCTTCTCGAGGATGCGCGAGCGGTACGTGCTCACGGTCTTCACGCTGAGGAAGAGCTCCTTGGCGATCTCCGAGACGCTCTGGCCGGATGCGAGCTTGCAGAAGATCTGGAACTCGCGCTCCGAGAGCTGCGTGTGCGAGGGCGAATCGGCGGCCGGGCCCGACAGGCCCTGCGCGAGCTTGTCGGCGATGCGTGGGCTCACGTAACGCCGGCCCTGGGCCGCCGCCACCACCGCGGCGAGCAGGTTCTCCGAGGGCGCGTCCTTGGCCACGAAGCCCGAGGCGCCCGCCTTGAGCAGGTTGATCGCGTACTGGTCCTCGGGATAGCCGCTCACGATGAGCACCGCCATCTCGGGGCGGATGGCCTTCGCGCGGTTGAGCACGTCCACGCCGGACATGTCCGAGAGCGAGAGATCGACCAATGCCACGTCGTACGGCGTCGAGCGCACCAGCGAGATCGCCTCCTCACCGGTCCTTGCCTCGCCAGCAACCTCCATATCCACGCGGCCCGAGAACACCTGCTTCAGGCCCATCCTCACGACGTCGTGGTCGTCGACTATCAGCAGCCGGATCATGGATGTCTTTCCTGCGTGAGTTGTCATGGTTGTGTCCCGGTAGCTATTACACAGGTTGGTCATGGGCGTAGGTGTCGGCGCGTGCGGATTGCCTTGTAGGACAAATCCTACACGCTCCTATTAAAAGGAATAGCGGAAAGTGATCCGGTCCCGCTTCACGGAGATGTTCTCGCGCTGCAAGCCGGGGATGTCCGGCATGAACGCGCGCGCCGGCTTGTAAACGATTCGGCCTGAATGGGGGTCGTAGCAGAGGGCGCTCTCGTTGCTGCAGGACGAACGGCTCTGCTGGAGGCGCGGGTCGCCGCGCGGGAGCAGGTCGAGGTCGGGTTGCTCCGAAGCCGACAGGAATGGCGCGGCGGCGCGCGAGGGCAACGCGGCGGCCGCGACGGCGGCCTTGGGCCGGAGCTTGAGCGGCTGCGCAGGAAGCACTGGCGAAGGCTCGCTCGCCTCGACCGAAGGAGCGGCGGCGAGGACGAGCGCGATGGCCAGTGCGACGGGATTCATCTATATGGGCTCCGATCTGGGACCGACTCTGCGCCGGCGCAGTCCGGATGGATGCCGGTGTCGAACGGCACTTGTTGTCCTCGGTCCGCGTCGGCGGCCGTGGGAGACGTCCGACGCGACGAAGGAGAAACCTTACTTCGATGCGCGGCGCGCGCTCATTTCCGGTGGCTGAGCCGGGCTCTATCGTGGCTATGCCCCCAACGAAGGACACCCGAATGCAACTACAACCGATAGTCGCAGCTGCTGCCCTCGCGCTTGCCGTCGCGCTGCCCGCGTCGGCGCAACGCATCGAGGTCAGCCCGGCGCTTCCCACCTATGGTGAGGCGGTGATGGTGGAGGTGAAGGACACCGCTTTCCCGGTCTACCTGCCGGCGACGCGCTACACCCGCTCGGGCTCGAGCATCGTCATCGAGTACGAGTATCTCCGGGACGGCTTCGGCCCTGTGCGCCCGGACTTCGGCACCTCGCTCCTGTCGCTGGGTGAGCTGGCGGCCGGAAACTACACCGTGGAAGCGCGGATGTACGACATCGAGCGCCCCGGCTCCGCGCCGATCATCGCCTCGGGCAACATCGCCGTGGTGCCACCGGGCGAGTGGGGCGTCTACACCGTGCCGCGCGAGCCGCAGGCGTACACCCCGGCCCAGGCGATGGTGCGCAGCGCCGCCTACTTCGATCCCGCCTCGATGCGCGCCAGCGTCTCGGGCAACGTCGCGCGCGTCGATTTCGACTACCAACCGGACGCACCCGCGAGCGGCGCCACGCCACCGGGCATGACGACCTTCGCCGCCGTGGCGCTCCCCCCGCTCGCGCCCGGCTCGTATCGCCTCGAAGGCTGGGGGCGCAAGACCACCGGAGGCGACTACGAGCTCTTCTTCACGCGCGACGTGCGCATCGACTCCTCCGTCCCGGTGGTGGAGTACTACTCCGCGATTCTCGACCACTACTTCATCTCCGCGGGAACCGACGAGATCGCCCTCGTCGACCGCGGCGGCCAGGGCGACTGGAAGCGCACCTCGCAGGCGTTCCGCGCATGGGCGCGCGCGGCGGATGCGCCTCCTGGCGCGGTAGGGGTGTGCCGCTTCTACGCGAGCGGCCCCAACTCGCACTTCTACACCGGCGGCAAGCAGGAATGCGACGAGCTGAAGGCGCTCGAGCAGCTGCAGCGCCAGCAGGCCGCCGCGCGCGGCGAGCCCTTCCTCGGCTGGGCCTACGAGACGATCGCGTTCTGGGCGCTGATGCCGCAGTCGGGCCAATGCCCGGGGGGCACGCGCCCGGTCTATCGAGCCTACAACGACCGCGCCGCCCAGATCGACTCGAACCACCGCTTCATGACGGACGCGGGGCAACGCGCGGCGATGTCGATCGGCTGGATCGACGAGGGCACGCACCTCTGCGCCGGGTGAAGGGCGGAGCTCCATCCGGTTCGAACTTGTGCGCGTGGCGTGCACGGAAATCCACCGCCACGTCACGCCAGGAGTGATTGCACCTCGGCTGCGACGCTCCGTGGCTCCGGCAGGAGGACGTGCACGCTCGTCGGAGAGTTCACCGCCACGCCACGCACCCCCCCGAGGCGGGCGAGCGCCTGCTCGTCCACCCGGGCCGAGCTCTCGACCGCGACCAGCAGCCGGCCCGCCGCGGCCTCGACCTTGCCGACGTTGGTCCGGCCACCGAGCGCAGCGAGCAGCCCCGTGGCGGAAATGCGAACGCCGTCGCCCGCGCGCAAAGCGGCGCGAATCTCGCTGGCGAGCTGGTCGGCCATGGGCCCCACGACGACCTGCAGCCCCGCGTCACCCACGCGCACGCTGCCGCGCGCTCCGAGGCGCTTCAACGCCTCGACGTCGGCGGCATCGCGATCGGCGAGCACGAGGCGCAGCCGCGTCGTGCACGCGTCGACGCTCGTGAGGTTGGCGGCGCCACCGAGCGCGGCGATGTACGCGCCCGCCTCGCCGCCGGTGCCGGCGGCCGGGGCCGGGGCATCGGCCGCCGCGGGCTCGCGCCCCGGCGTACGCAGGTCGAACCGCACGATGCACCAGCGGAAGAGAAAGTAGTAGAGCGCGAAATAGATCGCACCCACCGGCAGCAGGTAGAGCGGATGCGTCGCCTTGCCGTAGTTGAGGACGTAATCGAAGAGGCCGGCCGAGAAGCCGAAGCCCAGGCGCGACTGCAGCAGGTCCATGGTGACCATCGCCGCGCCGGTGAGCAGCGCGTGCAGCGCGTAGAGCCAGGGCGCGAGGAACATGAAGGTGAACTCGATCGGCTCGGTCACGCCGGTGAGCAACGAGGTGAGCGCCATCGAGAGCATCAGGCCGCCGGTCGCGCGGCGGCGCTCGGGCGCCGCGGTGTGGTACATCGCCAGGCACGCGGCGGGCAGGCCGAACATCATCACCGGGAAGAAGCCGGCCATGAACACGCCGGCCGACGGATCGCCCGCGAAGAAGCGCTTCAGGTCGCCCGTGACGCCGTTGTAGTCGCCGACGATGAACCACGCGACGTTGTTCAGGATGTGGTGCAGCCCGGTCACGATGAGCAGCCGGTTCAGCACGCCATAGACGAAGAGCCCCGCCTCGCCCGAGGCGATGACCGCGCGCGAGAGCGTGTCCATGCCCGCCTCGACCACCGGCCAGCCGAGCCCGAATGCGAACGCGAGTACCAGCCCGGCGCCGCCGGCGGCGATCGGCACGAAGCGCCGGCCGCCGAAAAAGGCCAGGTACGCGGGAAGCTTGATGTCGCTGTAGCGGTTGTAGAGATAGCCCGCCGCGATCCCGCAGAGAATCCCCACGGGCACCGAGAGCTTCGAGAGGCTGCGCGCCTTGTACGACTGCGCCGCCAGGTCTTTCGCGGCGCCGCTGAGTCCCGCGAGAGCCTCGGGCGGGATCGCGATCAGCACCTCCGCGCCCTTGGTTGCGACGAAGTAGCCGACCGCGCCCGCGAGGCCCGCTGCACCGTGGTTCTCGCGCGCCAGGCCGACCGCGATGCCGATGGCGAAGAGCAGGCCCAGGTTGGAGAAGATCGCGTCGCCCGCGGCGGCGATGGGCGCGATGTCGAGCAGGTCCGGTTGTCCCAGGCGCAGCAGCAGCCCGGCGACGGGCAGCACGGCGATCGGCAGCATGAGCGCGCCGCCGAGCTTCTGCACGCTCTCCAGCAGTCGCTTCATGGCTTGCCTCCATCGAGCGCTTCGGACGCGGCGCGCGACCGCGCGCGCGCGACCGCCGCGAGGTCGCGCACTTCCGCCGCCGTGGCAAGCTCGAGCGCCCGGTGCGCGATCTCGCGGCATTGCGCCGCGTCGAGCGCCCGTGCGGTGCGCTTCAGGCGCGGAATCATCGCCGGGGCGGCGGAGATCTCGATCACGCCGAGACCGATCAGGATGGGCAGCGCATCCACGTCGGAGGCGAGCGCCCCGCAGAGGGAGACCGGCTTCGCGCGCGCGCCCGCGGCCTCGGCCACGAGCGCGATCAGGCGCAGCACGGCGGGATGCAGCGCGTCGAGGCGCCGCGCGAGCTCCGGATGGCCGCGATCGATCGCGAGCGTGTACTGCGCGAGGTCGTTGCTGCCGATCGAGAGGAAGTCGGCGGCCTCGGCGAGAGAGTCGGCGGCGAGCGCCGCGGCCGGCGTCTCGATCATCGCGCCGAGCGCGGGAAGCTCGGCCATGCCCAGCTCGCCTGCGCACTCGACGGCGATCCGGCGGATCGCGCGCACCTCTTCCACGTCGGTCACCATCGGCAGCAGGATGCGGCACTGGCCCGCGGGCCGCACGCGCAGGATGGCGCGCAGCTGCGCGCGCAGAAGCTCCGGCGCCCACAGGCTCGCGCGCAGGCCGCGCATCCCGAGCGCGGGATTGTCCTCGCGCGGCATCGGCAGGTAGGCGATGGGCTTGTCCCCGCCCGGGTCGAGCGTGCGGATCGCGAGCGGCCGGCCGCCGAGCGCCGTGGCGATCCGCTGGTACTCGGCCGCCTGCTCGTCCTCGCCCGGAGCCTGCGCGCGCTCGAGGTAGAGGAACTCGGTGCGCAGCAAGCCGCAACCTTCGGCGCCCGACTCCACTGCCGGCGCAACCTCGTCGAGCGACCCGAGGTTCGCGTTCACCCTCACCCGAACGCCGTCGCGCGTGCGCGCTTCGGACATGGCCGCGGCGGCGTCGGCGGCGCGCTCGTGCTCGCGCTGCGCCACCGCGCGCTCGATCGCGGCGATCTCGGCCCGGGGCGGATCGACGTCGAGCCAGCCGTGCTCGGCATCGAGCACCACCGGCGTGCCTTCGGCAAGCTCGAGCACGCGCGGCCCCGCCGCGACGAGCGCGGGGATGCCCGCGGCAGCCGCGAGGATCGCCATGTGCGACGTGGGCCCGCCGCGCGCGGTGCAGATGCCGCCGACGGCTCCGCGCTCCATCGCGAGCACGGCCGAGGGCGGCAGGTCCGCGGCGACCACGATTGCCGTGGGGTCGAAGCGGCGCACGGTCCCCGGATCCTGTCCCGCGAGCGCGTGCAGCACCTGGCCCTCGAGGTCGCGCAGATCGGCGGCGCGCTCGCGCATGCGCGCGTCCTCGAGCGCGGCCAGCGACTCGGCCACGGCGCGCGTCGCCCTGCGCCACGCATAGGCTGCGCTCTTGCCGCGCCGAAGCCACTCCTCGGCGCGCGATCGCAGCTCGGGATCTCCGGCGAGCTCCGCATGGGCGGCCAGCAGCGCGCCGCGTTCGCCGCGCGCGGCACGGCCCGCCTCCTCTAGATGGCGGCGCACCCGTGCGATCGCGCGGTCGAGCGCCGCCCGTTCTGCCGACTCGTCGGCGCCCTGCTCGGCCACCGGCAGGTCGGGCTGCGTCCACGCGACCACGCGCCCGATCGCGATCCCGCGGCTGGCGATGGACGCTTCGATCCGGCGCAAGTCGGTGCCCGCCGCCACGACCCGGGCCACCATGGCCTGCGAAGCGGGGCGCTCGGCGGCGGGCAGCAACGCGGCAAGGGCGTCGAGCGCCTGTGCCGCGTCCACGCCGCGCGCGCGCGCCTGGACCACGTCGCCGCGTTGCGCGCCGAGCGACATCATCGCGACTGTGCTCCGCGCGCTCGCCGAGCGCCCGCGAAAATCGAGGCTCACCTCGGCCGCGAAGGGCCGTAGCGCCGCCACGACCTGGGACGCCGGCCGCACGTGCAGGCCGTGGTCGAAGGCGATGGCGAGGCTGCGACGGATCTCCTCGCCACCTTCGGCGCGTGCGGCCCCGGCCGTGCCCGCGACGATCTGCATCAGCGGCTCGCCCGCCTTCACGGCGCGGCCGGCGAAGCGGCTCACGACCACGCCGCCAGCGGGCAGGACGATCGGGGTCGCGAGGCTGGGCACGCGGCGCGCGAGGCGGTCGAGGTCGAAGCGCATCAGCTCCTGGCCGGCGCGAACCCGCTCGCCCGAGCGCACGAGGAGCTCGAATCCCTCGCCTCCGAGCCCTACGGTATCGATGCCCACGTGGATCAGCACGTCCACGCCGATCGCGGTGCGCAGCGTGATGGCGTGCCGGCTGTCCTGCATCGGCACGATCTCGCCCTCGCAGGGCGCTACCAGCACGCCCGCGGTGGGATCGATCGCGACGCCGTCGCCCGCCAGGCCCTGCGCGAACACGGCGTCCGGAACCTCCGCGAGCGGCATGCACCACCCCGGCAGCGGCGCGAGCAGCACGAGCGGCGAGCTCACCGCGCAGCCTCCAACAGGCGGATCGAGTCGATCACCCAGAGCGGATCGAGCCGCGGCTGGGCGAAGCGCAGGCACAGGTCGTGGCGCCCGCGGCGCGGCACCAACGGAGCCGGCGGGAGCGCGGTGACCTCGTGCGAGATCGCCGCGGGTGCAAGCGGCAAGCGCGCGACGACCTCGCCCTCGCAGCTGCCGAGCCGCACCTCGAGCTCGCCCTCCGGCGTCGTCGCCTGCGGGAAGCGGATCTTCTTCACGTCCTCGCCGATCTGGAAATTGAACGGGACCTGACCCACGGATACCTCGATGCCGTCCACGCGATCGAGGCGCCGGCCCGGGAGAATCCAGCAGGGGTTCTGCACGTCGACCAGGAAGCTCGGCCGCGCACCCGAGATCGGCGCATCGTCCTCGAGCGCAAGGGAGATGTGGTCGGTGCAGAGCTTGAGCTCGTGGCTGCGCGTCGCGCGCGAAGGGTTTCGCGGGCCGGGCGGCTCGCGCAGCGGGCGCGCGGGCAGGTCGACGCTCTCGTAGCGCGCCGCGAGCGCCTGCATGCGTTTCTGGAAGCCTTCCCAGCCGCGCCGCTCGGGCTTCGACCAGCCGAGCTCGGCCACGGCGGCGGCGCGCGGAAACGTCATCCACGCCACGCGCGCCTCGGTGCGGATGTGCTCGGTCCACACGTTGCCCTGCACGCCGAGCACGTGCCGCTGCTGCTCGGGCGGGATCGCGGCCGGCATCGGCTCGAAGGCGTAGACGTCGCGCAGCGACACCACCCGCCCGCGGCCCGGCGGCTCGCGCGCCGAGATCGCCTGCACGTTGTCGAAGTAGAGCGTGGGATGCGCGGCGAGGACGGTGTCGTAGCCGCGCGCCGCCGCCGAGAGCGCACCGTCGATGCCTCGCCACGACATCACCACCGAGCCCGCGGGGAGCCCCGGCTCGAGGATCTCGTCCCATCCCACGAGGCGGCGCCCGTTCGCCTGCAGGAAGCGCCCGATGCGCTGGGTGAAATAGGGCTGCAGCTTCGCGGCGTCGTCGAGGCCGAGCTCGCGCAGGCGCGCCTGCACGCGCGGGGAGTCGCGCCACTGCGACTTCTCCACCTCGTCGCCGCCCACGTGGATATAGACGCTGGGGAAGAGCGCCATCACCTCGCGCAGCACGTCCTCGAGGAATGCGAAGGTGGACTCGTCCACGTTGTAGACGTTGGGATAGACGCCCCAGTCGGCCGGCACGGCGGCCGGCGCCTGGGCCGTCGCGGCGAGCAGGGGATAGGCTGCGATCGCCGCGCTCGCGTGTCCCGGCATCTCGATCTCGGGGACGATGGTGATGCCGCGCTCGGCCGCGTAGCTCACGAGCGCGCGCACGGTGTCCTGCGAGTAGTAGCCGCCGTACAGGCGCGGCCGTCCGGTGGCCGGATCGAGGTTCTGCGCCGCCGCCGCTCCCGCGGGAACGCGCCAGCCGCCCACCTGGGCGAGGCGCGGGTATTTGCGGATCTCCAGGCGCCACGCCTGGTCGTCGGTCAGGTGCCAGTGCAGCACGTTCAGCTTGTGCAGCGCCATCCAGTCGATGAACCGGCGGATGAAACCGGGCGACTGGAAGTGGCGAGCCGAGTCGAGCATGATCCCGCGCCAGGCGAAGCGCGGCGCGTCCTCGATGTCGACGGCCGGCAGCGTCGCGCCACCTTTCGTCTGTGCGAGCATCTGCCAGAGGGACGCGGTGGCATGGGAGAACCCCGCCTCGCTCGCCGCCGAGAGGCGCGCGCCGCGCGGATCGACCTCGATGCGATAGCCCTCGGCGGGGAGCTCGCGCAGTCGCCGGAACACGATCGAGCCGGCCGCGCTGTCGTGGCGCACGCGCAGCCTCAGCCCGTGCGTGCGCGCCACGAGCTCGGCGAAGTTCGCCGCCGCTCGCTGCGCACCGACGTCGCCGGGCTCGACCACCAGCGCGGTGGCTTTCGTGACGGCGAACGATCCCGCGCGCGGCGTGACCGACGCCGGCACCGGCACGATCGGCGGCTCGGATGCGGCGCGCGCGGCGCCCGGAGCCATGAGGGCCCCGGCGAGGAGTGCGGTGAATGCTCTGCGGCTCATGATGAAAAGAGGGCGGAACCTGCCAGCTCCGCCCTCAAAGGGGCCTCACCCCTGGGAGACTATGGGACAGACCCTAATGATTCCCGACGAATAAGGCTAGTCGGGAATCGGGGCCTGTCCCCGAATTTTTCGTCACAACTTGACCCTGACCCCGAAGTAGTACTGCCGCCCGTTCGTGTAGAACGCGCGCGGCTGGCTCTCGTTCAGGCCGTAGTACTTGAGGATCGGATCGTTGAGGTTGAGCGCGTCGAGATTGAACGAGACGTTCCTGTTCAACGTGTACGAGAGCGACGCCGACAGGACCCCGGTATCGTCCTGGTATTGCGGCGAGCTGCGATCCAGGCCGACGAAGAACGAGGAGCGGTAGGTGTAGGCCACGCGTGCGCCGAACCCGCGATCCTCGTAATACGCCGACAGGTTGTACGTGTTCTTCGAGGCGCCCACCAGGTCCTTGATGCAGGTGTCGAGCGGCGGCGTGGGCGCCGGGCACGAGCGCTTCTCCTCCGCGTCGGCGTAGGTGTAGTTCGCCGCCACCCCGAAGGCGCCCGCGATCGGCTGCTGCCACGCCAGCTCCACGCCCGAGATGCGCCCTTGGCTATTGACCGGCGCCGAGATGGTGTAGGTGCGGAACGTGTTCTCGCGGATGTTGAGGAGCGTCTGCTCGTAGGTGCCGAAGGCGACGTAGTTCTTGAGGTCCATGTGGAACACGCCCGCCGAGACGAGCGAGCGCGGGGCGAAGTACCACTCGAACACGGCGTCGAGGTTGGTCGAGCGGATCGGCTTCAGGTTCGGGTTGCCGCCGTTGCCCGTGAGCGTGGTGTCGTCGGCGGTGATGGAGCCGCCGAGCGCGCTGAAGTCGGGCCGCGCCATCGTACGCGCGACCGCGAAGCGCAGCACCTTGTCCCGCGCGAGCTCGAGCTTGAAGTTCGCGCTCGGCAGCACGTCGTTGTAGTCGTTGGCGACCACGGTGCGATAGAACGAACCGAACGCCGAGTGCGTGATCGCGCCCGGAACAGAGCAGGGGCCCAGCGGCGCGCAGTCACCGTCGGCCTGCTGCGGGATCGCCACGTTGACGGTGACTTCCTCCCTCGTCTTCACGAAGCGCACGCCGGCGTTGGCGCTCCAGCTCGCGCCCTCGAAGTTGGCCATGGCGTATGCAGCCGAGACCTTCTCCTTGAGCGAGAATTCGCCCGGCCAGAAGTGGCGCTCGAGCGGGTCGCGGTTGGAGTAGATCTCGGCCCAGCGGTCGAGCTCGGCCGCGTCGAGCATCCACACGTTGCGCGGCCAGTCGCCGCCGAGGCGATCGCCGAAGTTGGACGGATAGGTCTCGCCATTCCACACGGGCAGGTTCGCCGCCGCGAACGGATCGTTCGCCCACTTCGGGCCCTGGTTCACGTACGTCGTGTCGCGCGTGTGCTCGGCGAAGCGCGCGCCGAACTTCACGCTCGAGAGCGCCCCTTGCGAGAAGCCCCAGTCGGCGTCGATCTGGCCGTACTTCTCCGTGTCCTTCGTCTTTGCGGGGCTCGCGCCGAAGATCCAGTCGAGCGAGGTGCCGGTGAAGGAGGATGGGTCGCCGCTCGGGAAGGCCACGTTCACGGGCGAGCCGAGCCCGTTCATGCTGTAGCTCGCGCCGGTGTTGAACACGTCACCCTCGAACACCGACTGCCGGGGCGTCTCGCCGCGGCCCTCGGTGCTGCCGATCTTGGCCGACAGGTTCAAGCGGTCGTTCACGCGAAAGCGCGCATCCAGCGTCACGAACTGGGTCTCGGAGAACGTGTCGGGCCGATAGATCTCGTCGACGATGGCGTACTGGGCGTTCGCCCCGGGCGTGCCGGCGTTGGGCCAGGTGGCGGCGGTGAGCGTGCCGTTGGAGACGGTATAGGACGTCGGCACGCGGTTGTCGCCGCCGATCACGCGGCTGCCCCAGAACATCCAGTTGCGGTTGTAGTTGGTGGCCTCCATGTGCGAGCGGAAGGCCGAGAGGTCGAGCTCGAGGTCGCGCGTGGGCCGCACCTGGATGTCGACGAGGCCGCCACGGCGCTCACGCTCCTGCTCGAAGAAGGCCGAGCCGATGAGGGTCGGGTAGTAGACGTTGGCGAGGTCGGGGCGCGCGGTCGCAAGCGCGCTCGCGGGCGAGATCTGGGCGTACCCGAGGATCTCCTGGCCGTCGCGGCGGAGGCTGCGCTTCTCGGAGAAGGCCTGGATCATCACGCCCGCGGTGCCTGCGGGGTTCTTCCAGTTCACCAGCGCGTTCACCTGCGGGTCGGTCTTGCTCGGCAGGTCGGCGTACACGCCGCCCACGAAGGCCTCGACCGTCACCGGCCGCGAGAACTGCAACGGCCGGCGGGTGATGATGTCGACCGCGCCGGCGACGCCACCCTCGACCAGGTCGGCGGTGGCGCTCTTCCTCACGATCACCTGGTGCACGAGCTCCGAAGGCAGCAGCGAGAAGCTCACGCTGCGGCCGACGAGACCCACCTGGTCCAGCACGAACCAGTCGCCCGAGGCGATCGAATGCCCGTTGACCAGCGTCTGCGTGAGCGAGGGGTTGGTGCCGCGCATCGACACACGGTCGTTCTCGTCGAAGCCGCCCGAGCCTCCGGACTGCGAGCTGATGGTCACGCCGGGCACCCGCTGGACCGCGTCGGCAATGTTCTTGTCGGGCATCTTGCCGATGTCCTCGGACGTGATCACCTCGACCACGGCGTCGGCCGCGCGCTTGGTCTCGAGCGACTTCTCCACCGAGGCGCGAATCCCGGTGACGGTGATGGTGTCCAGCACGGTGGCCCTCGGCGGTGCCGACTGGGCTTGTGCATGGCCCGAAGCGCCGAGCAGGGCCAGCGCGATTGCGGATGCGATGGGCGTCTTTTTCGTCTTCATCTTTCGTCTCCCCGGATATTCGGTTTAGACCCAATGCCATGCCAATCTACTACCACTCTAGCCCAATGTGGTACCACTTTGTCAAGTGTTTGCAAATTGGTATTTCACTGGTAGCATCCAAACCATGACTTCCCTTGCCAACCTCCTCCGACCCCTGGATCCGGCCAGCAGCCTGCCCCTCTACCAGCAGCTGCAACGCGCGTTGCGCGAGGCGATCGAGACCCGCACCCTGGGGCCCGACGACGCGCTGCCGGCCGAGCGCCAGATCGCCGCCGACCTCGCGATCTCGCGCATCACTGTGAGGAAGGCCCTCGACGGGCTGGTCGAGGAGGGCTTGCTCGTGCGCCGCCAGGGATCGGGCAACTTCGTCGCCGCGCGCATCGAGAAGAACTTCGCCAAGCTCACGTCCTTCTCCGAGGACATGCGCTCGCGCGGCCGCACGCCAAGGAGCGTGTGGCTGAAGCGCTCCGAAGGCCAGGTCACGCCCGAGGAGGCGCTCACGCTGCGCCTTTCGCCCGGCGCGCCGGTCTATCGCTTCCACCGCCTGCGCTTCGCCGACGACGCGCCGATGTGCCTCGAGTTCGCCACCGTCGCGGGCGCCTGCCTGCCCTCGCTCGACGCGGTCGACGTGTCCCTCTATGAGGCGCTCGAGAAGGCAGGCAACCGGCCGGTGCGCGCGCTGCAGCGACTGCGCGCGCTTCTCCTCAGCGCCGAGCACGCGAAGCTGCTGAACGCGCGCGCGGGCGACGCAGGCCTGCTGGTCGAGCGCATCGGGTTCCTTCGCGACGGCAGCGCCGTCGAGTTCTGCCAGACCTACTTCCGTGGCGACACCTACGACTTCATCGCCGAGCTCACCTCGCCCAGTGAGTGAGCGCGACCCCGCCACCACGCGGATGTTCCGCGAGGCTGCGCAGTCCGCATCGGCGGTGCGCCGCCAGCTCGCCGCCAACCGCGAGCGCGCAGCCGCCCTGGGCGAACGGCTGCGAAAGGCCGCGCCGCGCGCGGTCGTCACCTGCGCCCGCGGCAGCTCCGACCACGCGGCCACCTACGCCAAGTACCTCCTCGAGACGCGCCTGGGCGTGCTCACCGCCTCGGCTGCGCCCTCGGTCAGCTCCCTGTACCGCTCGAGCCAGGACCTCTCCGATTGCCTCTTCGTGGCCATCTCGCAGTCGGGGCGCAGCCCCGACCTCCTCGTCACCGCGCGCGCCGCGCGCGAGGCGGGCGCGTTCGTGGTGGCGCTCGTGAACGCCGAGGGCTCGCCGCTCGCCGAGCTCGCCGACGAGACGCTTCCCCTTTGCGCCGGGGAGGAGACGAGCGTCGCGGCGACCAAGAGCTACATCGCCGCGCTCGCCGCGGTGGCGCAGCTGGTGGCCGAGTGGGGAGGCGACGAAAAGCTGCGCTCCGCGCTCGCGCGCACGCCCGCGCTGCTCTCGACGGCGTGGGAGCTCGACTGGTCGGCGGCGCTGCCGATGCTGGTGCGCGCCTCCAGCCTCTTCGTGATCGCCCGCGGCGTGGGGCTCGGTGTCGCGCAGGAGGCCGCGCTCAAGCTGAAGGAGACCTGCGGGCTGCATGCGGAGGCCTATAGCGGCGCCGAGGTCCGCCACGGGCCGCAGGCGCTGCTGGGCTCGGCTTTCCCCGCGCTCGTGCTGGCGCAGGACGACGCGGCGCGCCCGGGCCTCGAGGCGCTCGCGGGGGATCTCGCCGCGAGAGGCGTCGCCGTCGTGTGCGCGGGCGCGCACGCCCCCGGGACGCTCCTCCTTCCCACGCTCGCCGCCGATCCGGCGATCGCGCCGCTGCTCATCGCGCAGTCGTTCTACCGCCTCGCCAACGCAGTCGCGATCGCGCGCGGCCACGATCCCGACCATCCGCCGCACCTCGCCAAGATCACCGAGACCCACTGATGAGCGACGATCCCGCCCCCATGAACGGGGACCCCCGGGCGCTGGTCAACGCACGCGTGCTCGTCGACGAGGGCTTCGTCGAGGGGCGCGCGGTCATCGTCGAAGGCGACCGCATCGCCGCGGTGGTCGCCGAAAGCGATCCGCGCGTGAAAGCCGCGGAGCGCCACGACCTCGCCGGCGCGATGCTGCTCCCGGGGTTCATCGACGCGCAGGTGAACGGCGGCGGCGGCGTGCTCTTCAACGACGCTCCCACGGTCGAGACGCTGCGCACGATCGGGCGTGCGCACCGGCGCTTCGGCACGACCGGTTTCCTGCCCACGCTCATCAGCGACGACCTGTCGGTGATCGCCGCGGCGATCCGTGCGGTGCGCGACGCGATCGCCGCGCGCGTCCCGGGCGTCATCGGCGTGCATATCGAGGGGCCCTTCATCAGCGAGGCGCGCAAGGGCGCGCACGACGCGGCCAAGTTCCGCGACCTCGACGAGCGCGGCGTGGAGCTGCTCACGTCCCTCGGCACCGGGCGCACGCTCGTCACCCTTGCACCCGAGGTGACCGATGCGGAGACGATCAGGCGCCTCACGCGTGCCGGCGTCGTGGTCTCCGCGGGCCACACCAATGCGACGTACGAGCAGATGCACGAGGCGTTCCGCCACGGCGTGACCGGCCTCACCCACCTCTTCAATGCGATGAGCCCGCTCACCAGCCGCGAGCCCGGCGCCGTGGGCGCGGCGCTCGACGACCCGGATTGCTGGTGCGGCCTGATCGTCGACGGCAAGCACGTGCACCCGGCCGCGCTGCGCGTGGCGCTGCGCTGCAAGCGGCCCGACCGCTTCATCCTCGTGACCGACGCGATGCCGATCGTGGGCTCGGACCACGACTACTTCATGCTGCAGGGGCGGCGCGTCTCGGTGCGCGACGGGGTCTGCGTGGACGAGAACGGGACTCTCGCCGGCGCCGCGCTCGACATGGCCTCCGCGGTGCGCAACACCGTGCACCTCCTCGGCGCCTCCGTGGAGCAGGCCGCGCGCATGGCGAGCACCTACCCCGCGCAGTTCCTCGGGCTGGGGCGCGAGCTCGGGCGCATCGCGCCGGGGTATCGCGCGAACCTCACCCTGCTCGACGCGAATCTCAAGGCCACGCGGACCTGGATCGAGGGCAGGCCGGGCTAACCGCTTCCCTGGCGTGGGTGGCTATACTCACGCCACCCGTGTTGCGCGACTCCCATTTCGCTAGAGAAGTCTCGGGCGGCGCCACGGCCGCGGCCCTGACGCTGCCCGTCGGCATCGCCCTCGGCATCGTGACGCTCGAGCCGCTGGGATCGCACTACGCCCCGCTGGGCGTGGCCGCCGGGGTCTACGGCCTGGCGATCGTCTCGCTCCTCGCCGTCGTCTTCGGTTGCCGCAGCCCGCTCATCAACCTGCCGCGAAGCGTGACCGCGGTGTTCGTGGCGGCGATGCTCCTGGAGGCCACGGGCGCGCACCGGGTCATCGCCGGCGCCTCGCCTCCGCCCGAGTTCATGTACGGGCTGCTGTTCCTCTTCCTCGCGATGTCGGGCGCGTTCCAGGCGCTCATCGGCTTGCTGCGCCTGGGCATGCTGGTCAAGTACCTGCCGCACCCGGTGCTCGCGGGCTTCATGAACGCGGTCGCGATCCTGCTCGCCGTCGCGCAGTTGCCGGCGCTGGTCGGCATGCCCGCGGGCTCCACGCCCGCCGACCTGCTGGTGGTTCCGGAGGAGATGCGCGCCGGGGCCATGCTGGTCGCGGGAATCACGCTGGCCGCGCTCTACCTGCCGCGGATGAAGCGCCTCCAGGGACTGCCGGTTCCCCCGCCGCTCATCGTCGGCCTCATCGTGGGCACGGCCGTGCACCACCTGCTCTCGATGGCCGGGCTGGGCACGCAACTCGGCCCCGTCCTCGGGCAGGCCGCCGCGCTCACTCCGCGCTTCGAGACCGCCATGTCGTTCCGCGATGTGATCGACAACCCCGCCTTCGCGCAGGCGCTTCCCGGCGTGGCCGCCGCCGCCTTCGGCCTCGCGCTCATCTCCTCGCTCGACACGCTGCTGCTGTTGAAGGCCTTCGAGCGCATCACGCACGACCGCCACGACTCCCCGCGCGAGCTCGCGCGCCTCGGGCTCGCGAACACCGTGGCCGCGTGCCTGGGCGCGCTCCCGTGCAGCTTCGGGCTCGCCGCGAGCCAGGCGAACCACGCCGCCGGCGGCCGCGGCGCGATCTCGGTGGTGGCGCACGCGGCCATCGCGCTCGCCGCCGTCCTCGCGCTGGGCTCGCTCGTGGCGGCCATTCCGCGCGCCGTGGTCGCGGCGCTCCTGCTCTCGATCGCGTTCGTGGTGCTCGATCGCCCCACGTTCGCGACGATCCGCCGGCTCGCCTCGGGGACGGTGCGCAACCGCGCGCGCCTCGCCACCGACGTGCTGGTGATGCTCGTGGTCGCGTCGATCGCGATCGTCGCGAGCGTGGCCCTGGCGGTGGTCGCGGGCGTCGGCATCGCGGTGCTCTCCTTCCTGGTGAACATGAGCCACTCGGTGGTGAGGCGAGTCACGCGCGGCGACGCCACGCGCTCGCGGCGCTCGCGCGGGACCGAGCAGATGGCGGTGCTGGCGCTGCTGGGCTCGCGGATCGCTGTGATCGAGCTCGAGGGCGTGATCTTCTTCGGCACCGCCGACGACCTGCTCGCGCGCATCGAGCAGTGCCTGCGCGAGGGCGCGCAGCACATCATCGTGGACCTTGGACGCGTGAACGACGTCGACACGACCGGAGCGCAGATGCTGATCCAGATCCACGAGCGCGTGCGCGCGCGCGGCGGCCTGCTGCTCGTCTCGCAGGCGGCCCCGGGCCAGCCGCAGCGCGACTTCCTCGACGACATGGGGGTAGTCGCGCAACTGGGCGCGCGCGCCTTCACGCCGGACATCGACCATGCGCTCGAGATCGCCGAGGACGCGCTGCTGGAGTCCGAGGGCACCGACCTCACCACGCACGCCGAGATCGCGCTCGGCTCGCTGCACCCGTTCGCGCAGCTCACCCCCGCGGAGCTCGCCGTGGTGCAGCCGATGCTCACCCGCCGCGTGTTCTCCCCCGGCGAGTTCGTGTTCCGCGAGGGCGACCCGGGCGACGACCTCTACGTGATCGCGCAGGGCACCGCGAGCGTGCGCCGCGCCGACGGCTCGCGCTCGACGCGCCTGGTGACCTTCGGCGAGGGCACGGTCTTCGGCGAGATGGCGCTGCTCGACGCGCGCCCGCGCTCGGCCAGCGTGCAGGCCGACGGCGCGCTGGTGTGCTACGTCATGCGGCGCAAGGCCTTCGACGAGATCGTCGCACGCCACCAGGCGATCGCGGTCAAGCTGCTCACCAGCCTCGCGCAGGAGCTCGGGCGGCGCCTGCGCTTCACCAACGACATCGTCGACCACCTGCAGGGCTGAGCGTGTGGATCGTCCGGGCGAAGGCTAGCGGGTAAGCAATCCGGCGGGCCGGGCGCGGCCGGGCAGCGCACGCGAGGCCGACGCGGCCGGCGCCGGCGAAGACTCCGCCCGATCGGTGTGGAAGGTCTCGACCAGGGCGAGCAGCCGGGCCGACTCCTCGCGCAGCGCCGCCGCGGCCATCGCGGCCTGCTGCACCACCGAGGCGTTCTGCTGCGTGGCGCCCTGCAGGCGTGCGAGCGCGCGGTCGACGCTCTCGACCCCGCTCGACTGCTCGCGCGAGGCCACGGCGATCACGCCGATCAGCTCGTTCGCGCGCTCGACGCGGTCCTTCAGCTCGCCGATGATCGCGCCGGTGTCGTTGACCATGCGCGCGCCCTGCGCGACCGCCGCGACCGAGTCGGCGATGAGCGCGCGGATCTCGCGCGCGGCCTCCGAGCTCCTCTGCGCAAGGCTGCGCACCTCCGCCGCGACCACGGCGAAGCCGCGCCCATGCTCGCCGGCGCGCGCGGCCTCCACCGCGGCGTTGAGCGCCAGGATGTTGGTCTGGAAAGCGATGCCCTCGATGATGCCGGTGATGTCCTCGATGCGCTTCGAGCCCTTCTCGACGTGGTCCATCGTCTGGCGGGCGGAATCGGCGACCTCCGATCCCTTGCGCGCCACCAGCGTCGCGCCCCCGGCGAGCTCGCTCGCCGCGCGGCAGCTCTCGGCGTTCTCCCGGATGGTGGAGGAAAGCTCCTCCGTTGCGGCGGCGGTCTGCTCGAGCGTGGCCGCCTGCGACTCGGTGCGCTGCGAGAGGTCCGCGTTGCCGCTTGCGAGGTCGTCGGCGGCGCGGCGCGCCGCATCGGCGCTCGAGCGCGCCTGGGCCACGAGCTTGCTCAGGCTCGCGTGCGTTTCCGACAGCGTGTTGTAGAGCTTGCCGAACTGCCCCGCGCCCAGCCGGCGCCGCACCCACGCCTCGTGCTCCTCGGTGGTGGTGATGCGCAGGTCCTTGTCGGCCAGGCGGCGCGCCACCTCGTGCACCCGGCTCCACGACTCGTCGGAGGTGAAGAACATCGCGCCGATGTAGTACCAGGCGAGCACGAAGGTCACCGCGAGCGCGATGCCCCAGGCCGAGCCCCACTCGGTGGGCCGCGCGAACACGGCGATGGCCAGCGGGACGCAGAACACACCGCCCGCGAGCGGCATCTTGATCCGGTTGCGCCAGTGCATGAGCACGCGGATCGCGGGCTCGAAGATCCACCTCATGACGGCTCCTCCTGCAGGGCTTTGCGCCCAACTTGAAGCCATCGGATCGGCGATGTCAATGGTCGCGCGCCGCGGACGGGCCCGCTTCGTGCTGCCGGGCAAACGAAAACGGCGCCCGTTCAGGCGCCGTCGGCAACGAGTCGATGGTGGAGTGGAAGGGGATCGAACGGAAACCTATTTTGCAGAGGTAAATTCCCTCGTTCAATGTGAATAGATGTCCGGAAATACCCCCAAAAATAGCCCCCGTCGCGGCGAACTCGAGGGTCGTTTGGAGGTCGAATCTTGCAGATGGCTGTTTTGCAAGATTTTCTTGCATTTTATCAACATGCAAGATAGACTGCCCCAGCCCGGGGAGAGGCTATGGAATTGATCGACATTCGTGCGCGCCTACTAAGTCTGCGGCTGCGAAACGGAATGAATCAAGCGGAGTTGGCGGAAGCCCTCGGCTTCAAAGACCGCCAAACGCTTTCAGCAATCGAGAACGGCGACCGACGCATCACCCCGGAAGAGATGGTGAAGGCGGCTGCCGTTTTTGGCGTGGGCATCGACTACTTTACGGACCCGCTCGAATTGGCGGGCGAGGGCCAGTTCTCATGGCGTCAGAGCGGCGTCAAGGCGAAGGACATTGATGCCTTCGAAGAGCGCGCTGGCCGCTGGATAGCGACATATCGCTATCTCTCGAAGGCCAAAGGGCAGGCCATCAACTCCTCCCTTAGGAGGGTCGCGCTGAACGAGCGCAGCTCATACGAGCACGCCGTAGCGGAAGGGGAGGCAATTGGGCTGGCGCTACGACTTCCAGACCCACCCGCTCTATTCCTGGCTGAGGCAGTCGAGCAGCAGCTCGATACCCTGGTTCTCTACGTAGATGCGATCGACGGAGTGTCCGGAGCTGCATGCCAGCTCGACCAGCTAAACGCAATTCTGATCAATAGGAAGGAATCGCCCGGCCGAAGGGCGTATGACCTGGCGCATGAACTCTTTCACCTCCTCACTTGGCACACGATGAAGCCGGAGCGGGTCGAGGACGACAAAAAGAAGGGGATGACTCCGAAGCAGAAGCGGATCGAGGAGCTTGCGGAGAATTTCGCAGCGGGGCTCCTGATGCCACAAAGCTTGATCATGACCCTGGTTAGCGAGGCTCCAATACCCGACGCGCCGGGCAAGCTGGCAATGTGGCTATCCGCGAGCTCCAAGAGGTTGGGGGTTAGCGCCAAGGCGCTTGGATGGCGACTGGTGAACCTCAAGCTGCTCGATGCGGAGCGAAACAAGCCGGCACTCGATGCCTTTGCGAAAGATCCCGCACCCCCGCCCTTTAGCAAGCGCTTTGTCCAAGTCTTGGGGTGGGGTATCGAAGAAGGGCACCTCTCAGCGCGAAAAGCGGCTTTGACACTTGGATTGACGGTTGATGATCTCGCGGCTCTCTTCTCTGCACATCAAGAAAAGGCCCCGTTCGCCTTATGATGCGTGGAAATGGTTCTCCAACATCGACAGCAGGTGTTAGTCGATACGAACTTCGTCATTGAGGCGTATCGCTGCGGGTGTTGGGGCGGCCTTTCGCAGTATTTCAAGCTCTGCACCGTCGAGCAGGTAGTCACCGAGACTCAGACGGGCTACCAGAATCGCAAGCCAGAAGAACAGATCAACGAGGCTGGGCTAAGGGCCTCATGTGCGCACGTTGAAGCCGTTACGCAGGATCAGCGCGCCGCATTTCACGCTGCCCATCCGACCGCCATCCTCGACCCCGGGGAGCGCGATCTCATCGTCTACGCAGGATCTCTCCCCCAAGTTGGATTGTGGCTCCTCAACAGTCCAGACATGGCCCTCGTGAAGCACGCCTTTTGTAGAGGTTGGATCGACCGCCTGGTGTCCTTGGAGTCGATGGCCCAGCACCTGGGTCTACGACTGAACCAGCCACTAAGAGACAACTACACCAAGTCATGGCTTGAGTTGAAACGGCGGAAGCTGCTCCTAGGAATTTAGCCATCCAATCACTTGTCTGGGCACGGTCCGGCTCCGGCCATCCAAGCACGGATGTCAACAAACCCTCCCCCCACACCTAACCCGTGGTACAGGCCGCCCGCGGCAAAGCCGCCCGAGAAGAAGCCGGGCGTCATTGGCGAGGCTTGGACTCGAGTCAAGCGATTTGTACTGCCCGACGAGGCCGTGACGCTGAAGGTCGTCTTCGACAACGTCCGGAACTACCTGATTTGCGCCGCGGTGATTGCGGCGCTAGGCGCCACTCGAACTCAATGGAAGGACCCCCCTGGGGGTTCATGGTCATGGGGTTTGGCCATCTTCGCCCTGCTCTTCCTTGGGGCGAACGCGTTGCAGTCGGTATTGATCATCACCCGTCTCACAGACCGCGTGGGGCGCTTTCAGAAGGAGATCCGCCCCACGTGGGCCAAGTGGCGTCGGCGACTGTTCCGGTTGCTGCTGGCCGCCCTGTTCGCACCAATCATCTGGTCGGCGTACCAAGGCTTCTTCGCACTGATGGTCTGGGCGATTGCTGGCGGGCAGCGAGTTGGCGCGCTATAGAGGCTTCCCTCCTCTAATACCGCAAGCATGACTATCAGCGATCGCGAATTAGCGACAGCCGCCGCCCGATCGTCCTAACGTCGATCGCGCCAACGCTGGTCAAAGCCAATCAGCACAAGGCGCAGCTCATGGTGGAGCTTGGCGATAGGGTACGAGCGCGAGGGGATCGCGTGGTGGACGTGGAGGGGGGATGAAATGAAAACGCAAAGGCCCGCACTGGAGTGCGGCGATGTGATCTGTACGATCCAGGAGGCCGCGAACGGTCAGTTTCAAGGAAAGGTGATTGTCGCTGAGCGCCTCCTCAAGGGCCGGGAGGAGCGCGTTTATGTGTGTCCAGAGAGTGATGCAACCCGAAGGCGGGCGCTGCACCGCGCCATGGAATACGTGGACGCCCTATTTCTGTTGGCAGGGTTGTAGAACCGCGTCATTTGGGGGGTGGGCGCGGTTTTGCCTCAGGCCGATCGCAACGGCGGGTGTTCAGAACGGCGGATCAGTAGGATCGGATGAGGGCGCCGCGCACTCGGCG
>Ga0307505_10001188_pt1 | contig 22446 bp, 25 predicted proteins | sample 23_S_MG_FD_202183 | JGI IMG/M metagenome (GOLD analysis project Ga0307505, IMG submission 202183) | Soil microbial communities from Populus trichocarpa stands in riparian zone in the Pacific Northwest, United States - 23_S | ecosystem: Environmental > Terrestrial > Soil > Riparian zone > Trees...
CCGACAAGACCGGCAAGTTTCTCCCGAAGAGCGGCGAGGCCCGCTACCGCGTCATTGAATGGCTCATGTGGCAGATGGGCGGCCCCGGCCCCATGCTCGGCCAGGTCCACCACTTCGCGAAATTCAATCCCGGCAAGGCGCCCTATGCCGAGGAGCGCTATCTCAAGGAGGGCCAGCGCCTCTACGGGGTGTTAAACAAGCGCCTTGAAGGCCGCGAATTCGTCGCCGACGAATACTCCATCGCCGACATGGCGATCTGGCCGTGGCTGGCGCGCTTCGAGTGGCAACAAATCGACATGAAGCAATTCCCCAACGTGAAGCGCTGGTACGAGACGATCGCGAAGCGCCCGGCGGTGCAGCGCGGCTATCAGGTGCCGAAGCACACCGGCGACATCCCGATGCCGTGACGGAAGACCGATGAAACTCGCGAGCTTCCGCTATCGCGACCGCGATCGCATCGGCTTCTCGGTGGACGGCTATCTCGTTGATCTCGCCGACGTCGCAAAGGCGATCGGCGTGCCGCCGCTCCCCGCCGACATGATCGCGTTGATCGAATCCGGCGAACAGGGCACGCGCATCCTCTCGGCAGCCGCGGCCTTCGTGGCGAGCAAGCCCGACGCGGTCGAAGGCATCGACCCGTCGGAGATCGAGTGGCAGCCGCCGGTGCGGCGGCCGTCCAAGATTCTCGGCATCGCGCTCAACAACTCGGCGAGCGACGAGCGCAAGATCAGCGCGCCGGATCATCCCCTCTTCTTCATGAAGCCCGCCTCGTCGCTCGTCGGGCACGGGGGCGATATCGTCGTCCGCGACTACTATGGCAGCGTCCATCCCGAGCCGGAGCTTGCGGTCGTGATCGGCAAGCACTGCCGCGATGTGCCGGCGGCGTCCGCCCTCGATGTCGTCTATGGCTACTCGATCCTGAACGACATGACCGGCAACGCCATGCGCTCCGAGGATCGCGTTCATTACTATGCGCTCTACCCGAAGAAGGATCATCCGGACGAAGTCGAGCGCGTCGAGCAGCATCTCTCCTATGCCGCCCGCTACAAGGGCACTGATACGTTCGCTCCAATGGGGCCGTGGCTCGTCACGCGCGACGAGGTGCCCGACCCGCACGCCCTCGAAGTGCGCTGCTGGCACAAGGAAGACCTGATCGCGGATGACTCCACCGCCTGTTACAAATACCCGGTGCCCGAGGCGATCGCTTTCATCACCCGCTTTCATTCGCTCTGGCCGGGCGATGTGATCGCCATGGGCACGGCCTTCCGTCCGGGCGGCGCCAAGCGCAGCCTTCACACGGCCGACGTGACGAAATTCGGCGGCCCGGTGAAGGTCGAGATCACCGGCCTCGGCACGCTGGAGAACCCGGTAACGCGCTACCCATGAATCGGCTACGACGATTACTCACCGATCTCTGGCACGGCCGCATCCCGATGAGCCGTGTGTTCTGGCTTTATGCCGTCTGCTACGGAACGCTGCTCAACCTGCTGACGACCATTGCATCCTTCGCACTCGTCGCAGGCAATTATCCCGGCTGGCTGGCCGTCGCCGTGTTCTTTCTTGCAGCGCCGTATAATTTGCTGATGATCATTTCGGTGTGGAAAAGCACGCCGCATTACAAAGGCGCTCTTTACTGGCCGACGCTCGCGCGCGCGCTCATCATCGTGTGGGCAATCGCCGCCACGATGATCTGACCCGAGAACGCCGCCGCCCCGCCGCGAATTCGCCTGAAAACTTATTGGAACCACCTCCGTACCCTCCACGTTTGTAGGGAACAGACGAAGGAGGCGAACCATGAGTGATTATCGTGATCCGCGCGACCCGCTGTATCGGGATCCCGCCTATGACGCGCTGAGCTCGCGCTCGGCCAACGAAATGCGTGCGCAGTCTTACAGCCCTGGCATGGCGGCGGCTTGGTTCGTCGGCATTGCCCTCTTCATCGGCGTTCTGATCTTCGCCTTCGGCGGCGACAACGAGCAGGTGGCCGGTACGGACACCACGCCGCCGGCAACAAAGACCCAGCCGACGACTCCGCCGGCCGCAATGCCGCCGGCTCCGACGACCCCGCCCGCACAGAAGCAGTAAGAGCCCAGAAGCAGAAAGCCCCGGCTCAGGCCGGGGTTTTTTGCATATCTGTCATGCGCCGGGCGTTAGCCCGCCTGCATCGCGCGAATTTCGTCCGTGAAGGCGCGTACTCGGCTGCGGATGCGGTCGGTCTGCCGCGCCACCTCGACAGCCGAGCGGCCAAGCACGCCCGCCGATGCGGCGGTCCGGCCTGCGATCGACTCGATCTCGCCGATCGCGACGTTCATGTTGATGACGCCATTCGCAGCCGCTGTGACGTTGCTCGCGATGTCGCGCGCGGCCACCGCCTGCTCTTCCACGGCCGCCGCGATCAGGGCTGAGAACTGGTCGAGCTTGTCGATGGTGCCCGATACGCCCTGAATGGCGGTGACCGAGCGCGCCGTCGTGCTCTGGATGGCTTCGATGCGGCTCGCAATGTTCTGGGTCGCCGCTGCCGTTTGCGCGGCCAACGCCTTCACTTCCTGCGCGACCACCGCAAAGCCGCGCCCTGACTCTCCTGCACGCGCCGCCTCGATGGTGGCGTTGAGCGCAAGCAGGTTGGTACGGGCCGCGATGGATGCGATCAGGCCGGTCACCTCGCCGATTTCGCGGGCGACCTGCGCCATATCGTCGATGGTCTGGTTGGTGGATTCCGCTTCCCTGACAGCATCGGCCGCAAGCCGCGACGACTGCGCCGCATTGTCCCCGACTTCCGAAATCGTCCGCGCCAGTTCGTCTCCCGACGCCGCGGCGGAATTGACCTTCTCTGCGGTGTTTTCGGACGCTTCCGATGCGGTCACGGACTGCGCGTTGGTTTGCGCGGCTGCGCTCGACAATGTGTCGGCGTTCGTCTGCAATTCAGTGGCCGCCGCATGGAGAATCTCGATTGACTCGGCGATCTCGCGCTTGAAGCGCTCGAGCTTGTCGCTCAGTTCGTTCGCGCGCCGCGTCGTTGAGGTGAGATTCTGCTCGCGCTCGGCGCCGATCTTGTTCAATTCGGCCGCCGCCCGCTCCGCTTCGCCGCGTGCGGTATCCGCGGCGAAGAAGGCCGCGCGGATGGTCTGGCCGATATAGATCAGCATGACCACCTCGATTACGACGAACAATGCGTGGACGAGGACGCGCACGAAATCCGCACCGCCCGGATAGACCGCCGCCGGCAGCAGGAAGTTCAGCCCGATATGATGGAGGGCGATCAGCGCAGCCGCGAGCATGAGCGCCCGCCAGCCGCAGAACCCGGACAACATCGCGAGCACAACGAAGTAGTAGAAGTGCATCTCGACCTGCCACGGGTGCCCTTCAAAGGCATAGACCAGCAGCGAGGTCTGGCCGACGAGCGCAACTGTGATCGACAGGGAAATGACGACCGGCGACCGCTTCATCCACCGAAAGAACAGCGGCAGGAGCGCGAGTACAAGCGCGGACAGGGTGATCGCGACGGTGTTGGCGCCCAGCAGCGCACTCACGGCAGCCAACACTGGCACCTGCACCAGCGAAAGAATGATCAGCGCGCGGGCAACCGTGCTCTGAAATTTCTGAAGATTGGTCACGACCGCGCCTCCAGGCCCAGCGCATTGAAGCAGCCGGCGAGCGCCACCGGGTCGGCCAGCATCCACGCACCGCCCGCGCGCACGCGCCGCTCAAAATCCGCATCTTCCGGGACCACAACCACAATGAACGGCAGCCCCCCCGCGCGCACAAAGCGCGCGCCTGCCTCGACCGACTGGCGGAAAGCATCGTCAAAGCCGATCCAGGGAGCGTAAATGACCGCGACCCCGGTTTCGGGGTGAGACGGATGAAGCGCGGCCTGCGCAGCCGGGTACATGGCGGCCAATGAGACGGCTGCCATGAGCGCCGTGTCGAAAGCGCGGCGAGAAAAAGCGGAGAACGGAATCAAGGACGTCAGCCCCGTGGTGGTTCTTGGATAAGGCACGGGAGTTAACGGGAAATTTCCGATAACAACGCAACCGCCGCGGGTACTCGCGGTTGCAGGCCAGCCCGGCGCCTCCTGCTTTGAGCCACCTCTTCGCCACGAAATCGGCCGCCCGCGCCTGTTCTGTGCGGTCGGCGGGTGGGGCCCCAGTTTTTGTCTTTGCGTACGCGTTCCCTTGGGACGCGCGGGAGGGGACATGCGTATTGCCGCGATTCTATTGCTGCTCGTGACGGGAATGGCGCCGACGGCGGCACCCGCCGCGCGGGCATCGGAAGCCTCGGCCGAGATGATCCTCGGCTGGATCAACCAGTATCGTCTGCGCCCCGAGCCGAACCGGGTGGCCGAAGCGATCCGCGCCGCCGGTCGCGCCAATGCCTTCAAGGACCCGGAGTCGGCCGGCGTCTATGTCGGCTTTCTTGCGGGCGTCCTGAACGCCAACCCGACGCGCGCGGAAGCGATCGTCGAGAAAATTCTGCCGCTGCCGCCCGACCAGCAATGGATCGTGGTGCGCGCGATCGCCTGGTCCGGCCTGCCGCGCTGGAAGGGCATGCTCGACGGTTTCAAGATGCACATGCCGAGCCGCTCGGTCATGATCGGCATGTATCTCTCGGACAAGCTCGCGACGCTCGATCAGCTCGACGTCACGGTCGATAATCCGTCGTTCCTTCAGCGTATCTTTTCGCGCGACGACGATGTGAAGAAGGCGAAGCCTGGCAAGCTCGCGCCCACCACCGACGTGCTCGACGCCTATTGGGGCTTCTATTTCGCAACCGGCGCCTTCGAGCCGATCTCGAAGCTCGTTTCCGTTCTTCCGTGGTCCACCGACACTGACGACGTGGAGCGCCTCACCCTCGGTGGCATGGCGAAATACACGCTCGCCACCAATTCGGCGCGCAACCCCGAACTCCTGAAGATGCTGAAATGGACCATGCGCTATCAGGAAAAGAAGACGGCGAAGGTGCTGGAAGAAGTGGTGCTCGCCGCCGAGACATCGGACAGCGCCCGCATCCGGAAGGAGGCGATGGCCGCGATTGAGGATCTGAAGCGCAAGGGTCCCGGCTACAAGCGCAAGATCGCCGGCTGGGGTCAGGTCGGCCAGGGCGCGCTCTCGCTCGGCTGCATCGGCGCCGCGGTGGCCGGCGCGGTCGTGCTCGGCCTCCCCTGCGTGATCGGCGGCGCGGTCAGTTCAGCCGCCCTCAACGCCTGGGCCGCGCAGGAATAGGAAGGTTCCGCTCCGCCGCCGGACCCGCTATCAAGGCGGCGGAGCGATCCCCTCTTCTGCGCAGGCCCTCATGAAACGATACAGAATTGCGGCCATCCCGGGCGACGGGATCGGCACCGAAGTGATTGCTGCCGGCATCGAGGCGCTGGAAGCGAGCGCCAGGCGCGACGGCGGCTTTGCGCTCACCTTCGATCGCTTCGACTGGGGCACCGATCGCTACAAGAAGACAGGCCGCCTCATGCCCGAGGATGGTCTCGAGCGGATTCGCACCCATGACGCGATCCTTTTCGGCGCTGTCGGCGCGCCCGACGTCGCCGACCACATCACGCTCTGGGGCCTCCGGCTCGCGATCTGCCAGCCCTTCGATCAATACGCGAATGTCCGCCCCACTCGTATCCTGCCCGGCATCGTGAGCCCGCTGCGCAACGTCACCGGCCCCGAACTCGACTGGGTGATCGTGCGCGAAAACTCCGAAGGCGAATATGCGGGCGTCGGTGGCCGCGTGCACAAGGGCCTGCCCGAAGAAGTGGCGACCGACGTTGCGATGTTCACGCGCCCCGGTGTTGCGCGCATCATGCGCTTCGCGTTTGCGCTGGCCCGCTCGCGTCCGCGCAAGTTTCTTACCGTTGTGACCAAGTCGAACGCCCAGCGTCACGGCATGGTGATGTGGGACGAGATCGCGGCCGAGATCGCGAAAGAATTCCCCGACGTCAAATGGGACAAGATGCTCGTCGACGCCATGACCATGCGCATGACGCTCCGCCCTGAAACGCTCGACACCATTGTGGCGACGAACCTGCACGCCGATATTCTTTCCGATCTCGCGGCGGCACTCGCCGGCTCGCTCGGCATCGCACCAACCGCCAACCTCAACCCGGAGCGGACATTTCCGTCGATGTTCGAGCCGATCCACGGCTCCGCCTTTGACATCACCGGCAAAGGCATCGCCAATCCGATCGGCACCTTCTGGTCAGCGGTCATGATGCTCGAGCATCTCGGGCAGCCGTCCGCGGCGGCGCGACTGATGCGCGCGGTCGAGTTCGCCACCGCCGACAAGGCGCTGCATACGCCCGATTTGGGCGGCCGTGCGATGACCAAGGATGTCACCCGCGCGGTCTGTGACGCCATTGCCGGCGACAACCGCTAGGCACCGGAACAGGGTTCCACTTCGCGCGTTTACGTCCGGCCTCTTCACAAATTTTTGCGCCGACCTTCATCTTGCCGCCGTGAACAGGCGTTTGGATGTGGCGCAAAGGAGATCGGGATGAAAGCCGGAAATCTGCTTTTCGCCGCTACTTTGGCCCTCGCCGTCGCGCCCGCCGCCGAAATTCGCGCGCAGGAAACGTCTGCAGCCAAGGCGCAGAAGCAGATGGAAGAGTTGAAGTCACAGCAGTCCGTCGACCGGCTGCGCGAGACGCGCAAGAATTTGCAAAGCGCGATCGAAAAGCTTGAGACGACGCCGGATTCGGCGCCCGCGCCCGCCACCGGCGTCACGCAACAGGGCGCGGCGATGCAGCAGGCCGAGCAGGCATTGCTCGACGTCCGCCGCGCCATCGACGAACTCGACGTGCCGCAGGATCAGCGCCAGACCGTGTTGGACAAACTCGACGATGCCGATAGTGCGTTGCGAATGGCACGTCAGCCTGAAGCGAAGACCGAACGCCAGCGGCTGCGCGCCGCGCTCGAGCAGGTCCATAAGGAAATCGAAGTGGCGCAGGAAACACTGCCCGCGCCCTCCTCCAACGAACGCTAGATTAACCCGCCGCGCGCCATCATGGCCGCGAAGAACAGGATCAGCACGACGCCGACCAGTTCCCAATGCACGATCTTACGGATCGTCTGCACTTTCTTGGGATCGGCATCCGGTGCCCGGCCAGCTTTCAACGCCTTGCGCCAGCGCATGAACTCCATCGTCGGCACGATCGAGGCGAGCCCGATGACGACAAAGAGTCCGAACTTCGTGAGAAAGGCATGGCTCGAGAAATAATACTCCCAGCCTTTTTCGAAGAAAAACACCCGCAACAACCCGACCACGAGCAGCACGCCGGCCGACGCGCCGAGTACCGAGTCGATGATGCCGATACGCGTCGCGTTCTCCGCCGTGATCGGTTGCCGCAGCAGCACAAGCTCAACCGCGAGCATCGCGACGAGCGAGAAGGCAGCCAGGTGATGGAGAAATGCGAAGGTAACGATCAAGAGCGCGCGCTCCCCGGCAGCACAGCCGTGTTGCCGTTGAGATCCTTGATCATGCCAACGAAATGCTCAGGCAGAAGAATGGGAGTCGGCGGCGCCAGCAGGCCCATGTGGCGCGCGACATCGCCGATGAAGCTGTTGCAGTTGTTCGTGGGCGCGTGCCACTCCCTCGACGTCGCTTGCAGCCGGCGGATATAGGCGCTGGCGCGCTGATACTCCGCCTCGCTCAACACGACGCAATAGCGCGCGGTCAGATATTGTTCGTCGAGATCGCCCCAGCTTGCGCCCGTCTCGGCCGGGACAGGCATGACATGACCTTGCATGTACACTTCGGGATCGTAGCCCTTCGGATGCAGCCCAGCGACCTCAAATTTGCCGAACTTACCGCCGGTGCCGAGCTTGCCGTGCAAGAGGAAGCTGTGTCCGTAGCTCGCGGCCGTGCGCGAACGGAATTCGATGAAATGAGTCTTGCCCGGCTGCGGCTTGCAGGCAGCAGCCGTCACCGGCTGCTTGATTCTTTCGTTCGGCCCGAACTGCGCCTGCGCCGTGGTTGCGGCCAGGGCGAAGCAAGCGAGCAACAAGGAGAAGAAAGGAAGACGATTCAGACGCGACATGAGGGCCTCCTCTACTGCGTCACTTAATTCGTCACCACGACCGGCGTGCCGACGTAAACCTGATCGTACAGATCGCGGATGTCTTCATTGTACATCCGGAAGCATCCGTACGAAACGAATCCTCCGACCGAGTTCGGCACATTCGTGCCATGAATCGCGTACTGTCCGCCGCCGCTCAACGTCAGCGCAGCCGCACCCATCGGATTCTGCGGCGTTCCGCCTTTGATCACATCAGGCAGGCGCGGATTGTCACGCTTTACTTCCGCGGGCGGCGACCAATCGGGCTTGATATATTTGCCGTTGATATAGACGGACCCGGACCAGCTCTTGCCGGAACGCCCGACGCCAACCGGATAGCGGTACGCGGTGCCGTTCGGCAGCACGTAGTAGAGTCGGCGCTCGCGCGTCTTCACGACGACGGTGCCGGGCATGTAGCCCTCGAAACGCACCGTCTCGCGCGCGGCCTCAGCCGGCGCGGCAGTGAACACACTGGCGGTGAAGAGGAGAGTGAGAAGCAGAAAGCCCAGTCGACGCACGCAATACCTATTCGTGGCCGGCACGACGGCTTTCCGGCAGTCGTTCACGCGCGGGCCGGCGCAGGGCCGGCCCGCCGCGGAACATTAGTATTTCGTGACGACCGGCGCGGGCGTCTTGCCCACCGGCACTTTGCCGATGTGGGTGCAGCCAGCGGCGATAAACGCAACAGATACAACGACAAGAACGGAAAGAGTCTTCATGGGTTGCCCCCGGATTCGAGAAGTAGCCGATTACAGTAGAATCGCGCCGCCAACTCTAGTGCAAAAAAGACACAGGGGATAAGAGTTTAGGTAGTTAATCCGGTTCCAGGGAATCGCTCCTTGACCCCGGCGGAAGCCTTGCCCGGCTTAGGGTTATGCCGGATAGCCCGCCTTCGCCTGTCAGCCGAAAGTCGATGCCAAGATGTATTGCTCGCAGGAACGCTCGCTCATGTGAGGCGTTATTGCGGCAGCGGCGAGCACCGAGCCGGCGGTGCCCGCCATTTTTGTAGCCGGCAGGCAGGACTTAACGACCCATGTCACAGGCTCGCGTGGCGCGCATCGCCGGAATTTCCCTTGCGTCGCTGTGGCTTGCGACCGCCCTGCTGGCTGCCGCGGCCGTTGAGCCGGGCGAGGTCGCTGCGATCCCTGCACCGACTGTTGCCGCCGACACCGCCGGCGCCTCCTGACCGACTAACCCCCGACATCCACAAAGGCCGCGTCGAGATCCTGGGCGCCCGGCTCCTTCCGGCCCCGGTCGGCACGCACGGCTATGTCCGCGATCAAGGCGGCAACGACCCCGGTCCGCCGCGCGATCGGATTGCGCTCGAAACCTTCCTGCTGGAAAAAATTCGCCGTTGGAACGCGCTCGCGCAACGGCAATGGCATCGACACCATGTCGATGCCATTGCCGTCGCCGGTGAAATTCATCAATTCAAGCTCGGCGGCGCTGAGCGGCACCTTGTGTCCGCGCGCCCGCGCGAAGTGAAGCGATGTCACGAGCTTGCGCGCCTGCAACCACGGCCCGAGGTCGAGATCGAGCAGCGCGGCATGAATACCCATGCCGCCGCGCGTGGTCTTCGCCAGCTTGTCATGTTCGCTCCAGCGGTTCGGCACGGTGCGGCTGAACGCGACCATGCGCTCTAGCGCGTCGATTTTACCCAACATCGCGGCCTTCGGCGGCCCGGCCATCGCTGCTGCCTTCTTCGCAAGCAGCACGACCAACATATCGCCGTGCTCGGCCAGCAAGCCGACCGTATTGGTGCTGAGGAGTTGATTGTAGCCGAGCGCCGGCGAGATCGCTCGCGTCCCCTTCCCGATCAGCCCGGCCTGGGTGTCGTAGTTGCCGTTGCCGCCGGTCTCGAACGCATAAATCCCGACCGCCTGCTCGCGCGTGAGGCCCGCGTCGAGTGCCGCGCGTGCATAGGCCCGCTTGAATTCGAGTTCATTCATCGGCCGCCGCGGCACGAAACCGAATTCCTCGGCCGCATGTTTGAGAAAGTCCGCGACGACCGGCATCGCGGGACGGCGCGGCTCCGACGGCAGCGGCGGTCCGGGCGGACGCGGCGGCCCCGAATAAACCGGCGGCTGCGTCAGCACATAATCCGCGAGCGTGAGCGTCTCCCCGCGGCGGCGCTTTTCGACGCGCAAGCGCCGCTTGTCGCCGACCTCGTTCCAATATGCGGAAGCCTGCGCTTCGTACGCGGCGCCCGCCCGCGCGTAGGCGTCAGCCGGCGCTTGTGCAGCCCCCTCACCAGCAAGCAGCAGGGAACCCGCGACCATAAAATGGACCCAAGTGTTTCCTAGCTTGAACAAAGCGGGAGCAGTCACGAGGAGACATCCATGCCGGTGAAACCGATTCCCGAAGGATACCACTCGATCACGCCCTATCTCATGGTCGCTGATGCCGACAAGAGCCTCGAATTTTACAAGAAAGCGTTCGGCGCCGAACTGCCGAGCCCGGCCATGAAAGGCCCAAACGGCAAGACGGCCCACGCCGAAATGAAGGTCGGCGACTCGCGCCTGATGATCGGCACGCAAATGGACGGCCAGGACAACAAGCCGACCGACGCCATGCATCTTTATCTCTACGTTCCCGACGCCGATGCGGTGTTCAAAAAGGCGACCGCCGCCGGCGCGAAGTCCGTGGTCGACATGACCGACCAGTTTTACGGCGACCGCTCCGGCGCCGTAAAGGACCCCGACGGCCACACCTGGTGGATCGCGACCCACAAGGAAGACCTCTCCCAGGCCGAGATGGAGAAGCGCTCGGCGGAATACTTCGCGAAGAAATCGAAGAGTATGGCGGCCTGAGCCGTCAGTCGCTCGCGAGCCGGATCGGCGCGGTCAAATCCGCGACCTGCGCCGCCGGCAGCGCGCGGCGGACCTCAAGCAGCGCATATTTCGCCGCGATCAGATCGCGCACGTCACGATGGCTGCGTGGCTTTTTGCCGTCGAAAAAGATCGTACGGTTGGCGCGCGCCGCGCGGCGGAATTCCTTGTCGGCCCTCACCGCCGGCTTGCTCTCGGCGAGCTTGATCAGTTGCGCGCCGCCATTCGCCCCCATCACATGCCCAATATAGAGCTCGCCTGAGTTCGGCGCGCGGCCGAGCGTCTTCGCCATCGCGTTCGCGTTCTGCCGCGCAAGCACGGCGGCCATGTAGGCAGCGAGTTCGACATCGTTTCGGAGCGCGAGAATCTGTTCCTTCGCCAAGACGTCTTCGACGAGGCACTCCCCCTTCCCGGTAAAGACGACAGCCGTCGCGAGCGTGTCGAGCCCAGCTTCCGCCCCGTAGGCATGCACCATGAGCAGCCAGGTCCGTTCGATGAACTGGTAGAGGCCGACCGCGCTCGACGTTTTTACGGTCAGGTCGGGATCGAAGCTGCTCTCCAACGCCGCCGTCTTGAGCAGAAATTCGAAATCGGCGCCGGTCGCGATCGCCGCGCCCTCAATGGCCGAGACGACGTCCGCCGGCACCGCGAGCGCCCAGCGCGGCTCGCCGCGCTCGGTCATACGCTCCACCGCGACGATCCGGCCGCCTTGATCGGCGGCCACTTTTCCTGCCGGCGCGAACGCAAACACAAACGCCGCCAGCAGCAACCCAGCCTTCTGCAATCAGCACCCCGCTTGTTGCGAGGCGATTGCAGCCCGGCGCGCGTGACCGCCGGCTGACCCGAAAGGCTAGGATTTGAATTGCATTGGCTCCGGGCCGGACACCGAATCGTAGATCGCACGGGCAATGGCTCGAATGCGAACTAAATTTGCCGGCGATATGCCGCTGTTAACCGGCTACGCCTTGCGCAGCGGCGGCACCGCGAAATCGGCCGTCGCCTGTGCGCCGCAACAAGTCCCGCGACTTCGGCCAGAAATCGCATGCAAATTGGAGATGCGGCGGTAGCATCCCCTTTGGCATTGAATCGAATTGCACCGCTGACGAAGGAACCATCGGCGGGAAGTCATTGGGGGCAGGCATGGATTTCGTGTTGATCGTCGGATTTATCGCCGCGGGGTTGTCGATTACCCAGCAGTCCATGCGCACCATGGTCCCGCTGCGCTCGGCCGGCATTGCGGCCAACATCGCCTTCGTCATTTACGGCTTCCTGTTCGGCAGTCTCCCGACGGTCGTGCTCCACGCCATTCTCTTTCCGCTCAATGTCTATCGCCTCGCGGAAATGCTGAAGCTCATTCAGCAGGTGAAGACCGCAAGCGCCGGCGACCTTTCGATGGACTGGCTCAAGCCCTTCATGACCCAACGGCCGATCGAGGCGGGACAAATCCTGTTTCGGAAGGGCGACGAGGCCGATCACATGTATTTCGTGGTGAGCGGCCGGCTGCACCTGCACGAGATTGACGTCGACGTTCTGCAAGGCGCGGTCGTCGGGGAGCTGGGCATGCTCGCCCCGCACAGGAAGCGCACGCAAACGCTCGAATGCAGGGAAAGCGGGACGGTGCTGGAAATCGGCTACGACAAGATCGAGGAGCTTTACTACCAGAACCCGACCTTCGGCTTTTATTTCATGCGTCTTTCCTCGGCCCGGCTGTTCCAGAACATCGGACGGTTGGAAAAGCTGCTCGAAGAGCGCGATGCCGACTTGGACAGGCTGCGTGCGGCGGCCGTCCCGGCGCAATAAGCGCCGGGACGAACCGCGTCGCCTATTGCGGCTCGATCTTCGCGATCTTGATGTATTCGCGCCACACGCCGATGTCGCGGATGAAGGCCTTCTGCGCGTCGTCGATGGTCTGCACGTTGGGATCGCCGCCGAAGCTCCCCAGGAACTTGCGCGACTCGTCGCTGGAGACGATCTCGACGAACCACTTGTTGAGCTGCTCGAGCACCGGCCGGGGCGTGCCCTGCGGCACCATCGCCGCCCACCAGAGCGTGAGATCCATGTCCACGCCCTGCTCCTTCATCGTCGGCAGTTCGGGGACCGCCTCAAGCCGCTTGCCGGTGCTGACGCCGAGCACCTTGAGCCGCTTCTCGCGCAACTGCGCGAGCGCGAATACCGGGTCGTGCATGCCGTAATCGACGCGCCCGCTCGTGAGGTCGTTCAAGGAATCCGACGCCGTCTTGTAAACGACCTCCACCGCCTGCACGCCGGTCGCAGCCTTGTAAAGCTCGCCCATGATCCTGCCTGCGGGCGCGGCCGAGGCATAGCTCGCCTTGTCGCCCTTCGCCTTCATCGCGGCGGTCAGCTCACCGACGGTCTTGAACGGGCTGTCGGTCGGCACCACGACCATGAACGGCTGCCGGTTGATCGTCGCCGCGACCTGGATCGTCTTGCCGACGTCGATCGACGGGTTCTTGAACAGGCTCATCGTGGCCGCGACCGCGTTCGCGCCGAGGAGCAGCATCGTGTGGCCGTCGGGCTTGGAGCGCGCGACGTGCTCGATCGCGATCCACCCGCCCGCGCCCACCTTGTTCTCGACGATCACGTTGCGCCTGGCATAGGGCTTCAGCTTCTCCGCGAAGAAGCGCACGAGCACGTCCGCGCCGCTGCCGGCCGGGAATGCGCAGATGATGCGGATGTCCTCGCTCGGATAGGCTTGCGCGAAGGCGCCGGGCCCGCCGAACGGCGCGAGCGCGGCCGCCGCGCCCGCCACGCCCGCCGCGCGCAGGAATTCTTTTCTGGTCAGTTGCATGGGCTGTCCCCTGTTTCCTTCCCCCAGCCTTTGGCCGCGCCAACGGCTTTGCTCGCCCGCGTTGAAAGTCCGGGCGTTGCGCGAATGTTTCCGGGACGGCCTTTTGCCCGCAACGGCTTTGGCGGCCCGTGCCGCCCTGCGGCACAAACCGGGCAGATTGTGGCAGGTGCACAGGCTCCTACTTGCCCCTGCGAGCTTTTCAAGTTCCGCTCATTCCCGCGTAAGCGGGAATCCAGCACTGGGTCCCCGCTTTCGCGGGGACGAGCGGAGAGAGGAGAGAGGAGACACGCGACGGTGTTCTCGCGACGCTCATGCGCCCGAGGCATCGTTCAAACTCCCCGCGTATGCGAGAGGATGGAGCGCCGCGTGCTCTCCAGCACGGTTACGACGGCCGGCAACCGCTTCGCGCAGGAAGCGTTATGAAGTCCCAGCCGAGCGAGGCAGCGCGATGTTCCCCATCCCGGCCAGCATGTTTCTCACCGGCGGCATCGGCGTGCACCGCCATCAACTCACGGCGTTTGAGTTCGCGTTGCGCGCGGCCGATATCGAGCAGCAGAACCTCGTTTCTGTGTCGTCGATCCTGCCGCCGGGCTGCCGGCTCATCCGCCGCAAGGCGGGGGTCGCGACGCTCAGGCCCGGAGAAATCACCTTCTGCGTGATGGCGCGCGCCGAGACGGACGAGCCCGGCCGGCGCATTTCCGCAAGCATCGGCATCGCCCGTCCCGCCGACCCGAAGATGTACGGCTACATTTCGGAGCACCACGGCTTCGGCATGACCAAACGGGAGAGCGGCGACTACGCCGAGGATCTCGCCGCCACCATGCTCGCCTCCACGCTCGGCATCGAATTCAATCCCGACGCCGCCTGGAACGAGCGCAAGCAGGTCTATGAGACGAGCCGGCTGATCATCGGCAGTTCGTCCATGACGGCGGCGGCGCAAGGCGACGCGCGCGGGCTCTGGACCTGCGCGATCGCGGTGGCGGTGTTCCGCTTCACCGCTGGGTAGCCTGCGCGTCCCCTCTCCCGCCATCACCGGGCCGCAGCGCAAGGCGCGTGCTCCTGAGCGATTACAACCGCGGAACCAACTCCGTGCCCCGGCATTAGCGAGCGCCGGGGCGCACAGGAGTAACGCCATGAAGTTCCGCATCGCTCTTGCGGCCGCGACGATCGCCGCTGTCGCCACCCCCGCCCTCGCCCAGACCTTCTACGTCGTGCAGGACACGGCGACGAAGAAATGCACGATCGTCGAGCAGAAGCCGACCGTCAGCACGACGGTCGTCGTCGGCGACGGCAAGGTTTACAAGACGCGCACCGAAGCCGAAGGCGCGGTCAAGACGATCACGGTCTGCAAATAAGCCGCCCGGGTTTCCCCGGCCAGATGCGGCGGCCCGCCGGTTAAGCCGGCGGGCTTTCGCCGCACGGTTGACCTCGCTCGTCATCACCGGGCCGCGCCGGCCCACGAGCGCCCGCCCGCGTGGCGAGCGAAGCGAGCACCCACGCGGGCAAATTAAAAGCGCGGGAGCGGCTGACGCTGCGAGACCCGGTGATCCCGATTTGCGTGGCACGGCCCTGCCCCCATGAATCGAGATGGCCGGGACAAGCCCGGCCATGACAAAAACAGAGCGCCAAAAAAAAAACGAGAGGCCGCCGTTTCCGGCGGCCTCCGTTATCGCGGGGACCCACATTGGCTCGGGCGATTGTCGCCGGCGCCTCCCTCGGATGCCTTATTCCGAGGTCGCGGCAACTCGGGGACCGCTGCTAGTCGGGCCTGTCGCGTCAGGGCACCGACCCGTCGCACTTCCACGATGCAAAAATCCTACGCCCCGTTTTCCGCGAGCGCCAGCGGAGATTCAAAGGTGGGTGTGGAGTGTGGGGATGAGATTTCTACCCCGATGTTTGGCAACGCGAACTACGAAGAGAAGATAGGTTTAGCGCCTAGCCGCGGTTACAAAAGACTGCGCCTCGAATACTGGCAAAATCTCCGAAAAGCCGTGTCTCAGGATCAACGACGGAGCGATCCCTTCTCCTTCTACCCTACGGCTTAATTCACGCTCGCGGATAACATCCTCCGCGCTCCAGTGAGTAACTCGAACCAATTTCTCGTACTCTTCGCGACCGTGAGCCGCTCCGTATTGCGCCCAAGCGGAAAAGACACCTGCGTCTTCCGCCATCAAAATGTCTCGCGCAAGACTGTCTCCTACATAGACTGTCGCGGATCTATCAATGCCTTCATCCTTGCAGATCTCGAGCAGCACTTCGGGATTTGGCTTTCGCTGATGATGGGAAAGCTCTCTTATCTTTTCCATCGGAACTCGAGAGAGCCAGTCCTCGCCTACCTGCGGGTCAGGATGAGACGTTTGCGAGCGACTCCGGCAATAAACTCGACGGAAATATCTAATCAGCCCTAGGCGAGTTAATCTATCGACTGCGGCGTACAGTCTGCTTTCCGTATGCGCCACCAACACGATTTCGGAGTTTGACAAATATCGAAGAGTGTCTTCAACGCCCGGATAAAGTCTCAGATTCTCTTTTCTGCTCTTATTGAATGCGTGAAACGCGGAGTTCAACTCCACCATCACGTCTTTTCTCGACAACCCGGGAAAAATTCTCCAAATGGTCTCTGTCTCAAGCAACGCAAAAGGATGCTCTGAGTCACTATGCTGCTGATGAACTAGGCGAAAATCATCCAGCAGTTGCTCGCGATCACAACCGGTCAGTCTCACAACCTCATCGACCATCGAGTAGAAGGACAAAACGAAGTACCGCACCCAGTCGTATAGGGTGTTGTCTAGGTCGCAGACCAGAAGACGCTTATTGTTTGGCATTTTCGGTTGCCTTAGGCACGGCTGATTTCGGCGAGCTCTGCTCCGCAACAGGTTTGCCGCTCCAAGACAATTCTGAAAGTGGTTTAGCGTTCGTGATTAACAGCATCGCACCAGCGGCAAACCAAAGAAATACTATCGTATTCTTATAAAACTCGCGAATTTTCTTTTCAGCGGAAACGTCATCTCCGCCAGTGTAGCGATATTTCCTGTCGGGCCCGCGCTCCTTGCCCGCGTTTGATGACCGGCTGTAATGAGAAACTGTCTGCGTCATTCCTTTTTCAAGATCGAATATTTGCTTCATATAATGTTCTTCGAAATCTTCGCCAAAGGTCACCGCCCCGCGCAACATTTTGTGATAAACATTCAAATCGAGCGTGCGCACAGCTATCAGCGCAAGCCACGCGCCGAGGACCAACAAAACTGTAATGTGAAGGCGGAACTGGTGACCCCCGAGCGGAACAGTAAATGCAAAATCGTCACCACGGCTCGCCAAAACAACACCAATACCGAGAGCAGCTGCGACAAACGTCAGACCGAGCTGACGCGACTTCACAGACATCTCGTTAAAGTGCATCTGGGTATCAACTGCTTTTGCCCAGATTGAAATATATTGCTCCTGCTGATCGGTAGGGAGTGTCATTTTGGTCCCTTTCCCAGTTGAAAGCCTTTGTAGCCTAAATCACACCGGCAAATTATCGTGCTTCTTCCGCGGCCGCTCCGCGTGCTTTGACTTGAGCATCGCCAGCGCCCTCACGATGCGCCGCCGCGTCTCGGAGGGCTCGATCACCTCGTCGATATAGCCGCGCTCGGCCGCCACGAACGGCGACAGGAAACGCTCCTCATATTCGCGCGTGCGCGCGGCGAGCTTTTCGGGGTCGCCCGCGTCCTGCCGGAAGATGATCTCCACCGCCCCCTTCGCGCCCATCACCGCGATCTGCGCCGTGGGCCAGGCATAGTTCACGTCGCCGCCGATGTGCTTCGACGCCATCACGTCATAGGCGCCGCCGAACGCCTTGCGCGTGATCACGGTGACGAGCGGCACCGTGCACTGGCTGTAGGCGAAGAGAAGCTTCGCTCCGTGCTTGATGAGCCCGCCATATTCCTGCGCCGTGCCCGGCAGGAAGCCCGGCACGTCCACGAAGGTCACGAGCGGGATGTTGAAGGCGTCGCAGAAACGCACGAAGCGCGCGGCCTTGCGCGAGGCGTCGCTGTCGAGCACGCCCGCGAGCACCATCGGCTGGTTCGCGACAAACCCCACCGTGCGCCCGGCCACGCGGCCGAAGCCGACCACGATGTTCTTCGCGAACGCCTCGCCGATCTCGAAGAAGTCGCCCTCGTCCGCGACCTTCAGGATCAGTTCTTTAATGTCGTAGGGCTTGTTGGCGTTCTCAGGCACGAGACTGTCGAGCGAAGGCTCGATGCGCTCGATGTCGTCGTGCGACGGCCATTCCGGCACGCCGCTCTCATAGCTCAAGGGGAGGAAATCGAGGAGCCGCCGGATTTGCAGGAGCGTCTCCACGTCGTTCTCGAACGCGCCGTCGGCGACCGCGCTCCGTGTCGTGTGCACGCGCGCGCCGCCGAGCTCCTCCGCAGTCACCGTCTCGTTCGTCACGGTCTTCACCACCTCGGGGCCGGTGACGAACATGTAGCTCGTGTCCTTCACCATGAAGATGAAGTCGGTCATGGCCGGCGAATAGACGTCGCCGCCCGCGCACGGGCCCATGATGACGGAAATCTGCGGGATCACGCCGGACGCGATCACGTTGCGCTTGAACACCTCGCCGTAGCCGCCGAGCGCGGCCACGCCCTCCTGGATGCGCGCGCCGCCCGCGTCATAGAGGCCGACGATGGGCGCGCGCGTCTTCAGCGCCATGTCCTGAATCTTCATGATCTTCTGCGCGTGCGCCTCGGAGAGCGAGCCGCCGAACACCGTGAAGTCCTTGGCGAACACGAACACCTGCCGCCCGTTCACCGTGCCCCAGCCGGTGACCACGCCGTCGCCGGGGATTTTCGTCTTTTCCATGCCGAAGTCGGTCGCGCGGTGCTGCACGAAGGCGTCGAACTCCTCGAAGCTGCCCTTGTCCATCAGGAGGTCGATACGCTCGCGCGCCGTGAGCTTGCCGCGCTTGTGCTGCGCCTCGATGCGCGCGTCGCCGCCGCCCTTCAGCGTCGCCGCGCGGCGCTCCTTCAGCTTGTCCTGAATGTCTTTCATGCCGGCCAGCCCCGCCCTGAATCGTTCAAGGCACAGGGTAGCACGCCCTTTATTTTGCCCGCGCTGGCCCCTCGCTCCGCTCGGCAGCGCGGGCGGCCCCGCGACTTCCCGCCGCTTGGTATTCCACGGAAACCCCCGCTAGCTTGCGCGTGGGGGAAGCCAACTGACTGGAAGGCTCGGGGGTTTCCGTCCCATGAAAATCTGCATCTATGGCGCCGGCGCGATCGGCGGCTATCTCGGCGTGCTGCTCAAGCAGGCTGGCGCCGACGTCTCTCTCATTGCGCGCGGCGCACACCTGAAGGCCATTCAGCAGAACGGCCTGAAGCTTCTGATCGGCGGCGAGGAGAAGGTCGCCAAGTTTCCCGCGACCAGCGACCCCAAGGAACTAGGCCCGCAGGACTACGTCATCGTCGCGCTGAAGGCCCATCAGGCCTGGGAAGTGGCGGAGCAGATGACGCCGCTCTTCCACGCCGACACGGCGGTCGTCACCGCGCAGAACGGCCTGCCGTGGTGGTACTTCTACGGCTTCGAGGGCCAGTACGCGAACCGCCGCATCGAAAGCGTCGATCCCGGCTCGCGCCAGTGGGACACCATCGGGCCGCAGCGCGCCATCGGCTGCACCGTCTATCCCGCCACCGAAGTGATCGAGCCCGGCGTCGTCAAGCACATCGACGGCAACAAGTTCGGCCTCGGTGAGCCGACGCGGCAAATGACGCCGCGCATCGAGGTGCTCTCGAACATCTTCGAGTCCGCCGGGCTCAAGGCGCCGATCCTGCCGGAAATCCGCAACGACATCTGGCTCAAGCTCTGGGGCAATCTCTGCTTCAACCCCATTTCCGCCCTCACCCACGCCACGCTGGATAAAGTCGCCACCGAGCCCGGCACGCGGAACCTGTCGCGCAACATGATGCTGGAAGCCGAAAAGATCGGCCGCCGCATCGGCGTGCATTTCCGCGTCGGCGTCGACCGCCGCATCGACGGCGCCGCCCGCGTCGGGGCGCACAAGACCTCGATGTTGCAGGACGTCGAAAAAGGCCGCCCGCTCGAGATCGACGCGCTGCTCACCTGCGTGCAGGAGCTAGGCCGCCTCGCCGAAGTGGAAACGCCCCACATCGACGCCGTGCTCGCGCTCGTGCAGCAGATGGCGCGGGTGAAGGGCCTCTATCCGGTATTCCCGGACCTGCCGGCGGCCGAGGAAGTGGCGGTCGATTGAGCGGGCGATTTGCCTCCTGCGGAGCGCGGACACATAGTTCGCGCTCATGCAGGGGGAACGCCGACATGAACGGAGCCTCGCCCGCCGTCGCCGGCCAGCCGCGCCTGATCCTGCGCCTTGAGGGGGCGGCACTCCTCGCCGCAGCGGCCTTCGGCTACTGGATGACCGGCGCGTCGTGGTGGCAATTCGCCGTCCTGTTTCTCGTGCCGGACGTGAGCTTCGCCGCCTATCTCGTGAACCCGCGTGTTGGCGCCGCGGCCTACAACGCCGTGCATTCCACCGTCGGCCCGATCCTGCTCGGCCTCTACGGGCTTTGGTTCGGACCCGCCGTGGTGATCGCGGTGGCGCTCATCTGGGCCGCGCATTGCGGCTTCGACCGCCTGCTCGGCTACGGCCTGAAGTATCCGTCGGCCTTCCAGGACACCCATCTCGGCCGCATTGGCAAACCGGCCGAATAAAATCGGCCGGCCGTCATTGAACCGTCGTGAAGCGCGCCTATATGGGTTCGAACGCCTGAGGAGTACGCTTTCCACGGATGTACTGGAAAGCGCCCCGGGTAACGCCCGCCCGGCAGAGATGCCGCGGCGGGTTTCGCGTTTCCAAACTTCCGCTCGTCCCCGCGAAGGCGGGGACCCAGCGTCGCGCTGACGAGCGAAGCGAGCGGCCAGCGCGACAAACGAAAAATCTGGATTCCCGCTTGCGCGGGAATGAGCGGACTACGTGAGCGCCAGCACTTTCGCGGCGGCGTCGAACTCGGCCCGCCGTGACGCGCGGCGCTGCGTTGCTTCCGCGTCCTCGCCCCACTTCCCGATGTTCCAGTCCTCGTCCACATGCGCGGCGTTCCACACCGCCTCCGGCGGGATCGCCCTGCGCGCCAGCATGAGCGCGATCAGGACCGAGCCGGTGAGCACCGTGACGGTCGCGAGCGCCGCGAGCCCGAACGGCTTCTGCACGCGGTCAACTTCGGCTCGGACCGCCGCAAGTGCGCGTTCGGCCTGCTGCACATGGCTGATCCCTTCGGACAGCGCGAAACGCGCGCCGAGCGTTTCATGCACCCAGGCCAGCACCGGGTCCCAGGCATCGGCCTGCGCGCGCACCAGTTCTTCCGGCTCCGCCGCGCGGTAACAGACGAGATCGGTGCCCGCGTAGTTCGCAACATCCGCCGCCACCGCTTCGCTTTCGCCCGCCACGCGGTCGATGGCGACATTCAGCAACCGTGTCAGCGGCATCTTCGCGGGATCGATAATCTCGCCGAGCCCATTCCATTCTGCCGCCAGCAACTCGCCGATGGCGCGGTTCGGCGCAGCCAGCGGATGGCGCGCAGGCGTGCGCGCCGCCTTGCCGTCAAGCTCCAGTACGAATGCGCCGTCTCGTTCGGTCACGCGCGCTTCTTGGTAGAACCGCTTCGGCAGCACCGGCCGCATCGCGGCTTGCGCGCGCTGCATCGGGCCTTCGCCATCGGCGAGTTCGTCGAGGAGGTTCTTCATCACTCCTCCGGCGCTTCCTCGATCGGATCGTAACGCTTGGCGTCGAGCCCGAGCAGATTCCAGCTCTGCTGCATGTGCGGCGGCAGCGGCGCTGTCACGTCGATCGTTCCCTTGCCGCTCGGATGCGGGATCGCAAGCCGCCGCGCCAGCAGATGCAGCCGGTTCTGCATCCCGCCCGGAAACTCCCAGTTCTCGATGTCGAAATACTTGTCGTCGCCGACGATGGGATGGCCGATCGCCGCCATGTGCGCGCGGAGCTGATGCGTGCGGCCCGTCACCGGCTTGAGCGAGAGCCACGCGAGCTTCTGCGCCGTGTGATCGACCACCGCGTAATAGGTGATGGCGTGGTCGGCGCCCTTCTCGCCGTGCTTGGCGACCCGCATGCGCTCGCCGCCCGGTCCCGCGCCCTTGGCGAGATAGGTGGACACGCGCCCCTGCCTCGGCTTCGGCACGCCCGCCACCAGCGCCCAGTAGATCTTGCGCGCGGAGCGCGAGCGGAAGGTCTTGGCGAGCGTCGCCGCCGCGAGCCGCGTCTTCGCGATCAGCAGGACGCCCGAGGTCTCCTTGTCGAGCCGGTGCACGAGCCGCGGCTTCACGCCGTCCTTCGTGCGCAGCGCTTCAAGCAGGCCATCGACGTGGCGCACCGTGCCCGAGCCGCCCTGCACCGCGAGGCCCATGGGCTTGTTCAGCACCAGCACCTCGCGGTCTTCATAGAGCGTGATGGATTTCAGGAATTCCGCGTCGCTTTTTTCTTTCACCCTCCCCCTTGCGGGGAGGGTGGACGCGCGCGCGGCGTCCGCGCCGTGCGCGCGGCCGGGTGGGGGTGGCGGCGCAGAAAGTTTCTCCGAAGGCCCCCCGCCCCGCCCGCCTTCGGCGGGCGACCCTCCCCGCGAGGGGGAGGATGAATGTTCGAGCGGCGGCACGCGCACGCTCTGCCCGGCGTCGAGCCGCGTGCTGGTCTTGGCACGCCCGCCGTCGACGCGCACCTGTCCGGTACGCAAAAGTTTCTGCAAATGGCCGAACGGAAG
>Ga0307505_10001189_pt1 | contig 22415 bp, 23 predicted proteins | sample 23_S_MG_FD_202183 | JGI IMG/M metagenome (GOLD analysis project Ga0307505, IMG submission 202183) | Soil microbial communities from Populus trichocarpa stands in riparian zone in the Pacific Northwest, United States - 23_S | ecosystem: Environmental > Terrestrial > Soil > Riparian zone > Trees...
CCTGGTCCGCGGGGTATGGGTACATCTTCCTCTGACGCCCGGGGGGGCTGCGTTGGGGTGTCTTGGCCGCCCGCGACGATGGCCATGCGAATCAAACGCTGACGAGGGGACGCCATGATCCGGATCGCGCAGTTTTCTGACCTGCACTACAGCGAGAAGAACCTGATGGAGGCCGACCGGTGCTTCGGCTTCGCAGTCGAAGAGGCCATCCGGCGCGGTGCGGAGGTCGCGGTCATCTCAGGGGACTCGACCGACCACGCGCTCGACGTGCACAGCCCTGCGGTCGAGCGACTGGCGCGCCAGGTGCGCCGGCTGGCAGATCACTGCCCGGTGCTGATGCTCCAGGGCACCTACTCGCACGAACCGCCGGGGACGCTGGCGATCTTCCGCCTGCTCGGTGGCCGGTACGGCGTGCACGTGGCCGACCGGATCGCTCAGGTCGCGCTGCTCTCGGGCTGCACGTGGCGCGAGTCCGACGGCTGGCGGTTCGACCGCCTGCCCGAAGGCGCACGGGTGGTCTTCACCTGCGTGCCGACCGTCAACAAGGCGATGGTGGCGGCGAGCGTCGGCGCAGCCGACGCCGGCGTCGCGCTGGGCCAGGAACTGGCGGCGCTGCTGGCAGGCTACGGTGCGATCAACGATGCGGCGAGGCAGGCGCGGGTGCCGACAGTCGGGGTGTCGCACGGGACGGTCACCGGGTGCATCACGGAGCACGGCGTTCCGATGGCCGGCTTCGACCACGAGTTCACGTCGGGCGCGCTCCTCTCGGCCCGGGCACAGGCCTTCATGCTCGGGCACATCCACCGACACCAGCACTGGGAGCGGGAAGGGCGCATCGTCGCCTACGCCGGATCGATCGGTCGCTTCCATCACGGCGAGTCTGGCGACAAGGGATTCGTGCTGTGGGAGGTCGGCGCGTCGGTGACCCGGTTCGAGCTGGTGCCCACGCCGGCGCGGCGGACCGTCGATCTGTTCTTCGACGGCAAGCCGGACCTCGGGCGCATCGAAGCAGCGATGAACGAGGACGGCCTGCAGGGGGCCTGGGTCCGCGTGCGGTGGACAGTCGCCGACGAAGAGCGGCACGAGGTCGATCGAGAAGCCATCAAGCGGGCACTGGCCGGCGCGGCCGACGTGCAGCTGGAGGGGCGCATCGTGCCCATCGTGCGCAGCCGGGCGGAAGGGATTTCGCGCTGCGCCAGCCTGAGCGCAAAGGTGAGCGCCTGGGCCGCGGTCACCGGCGCGAAGGCCGAGCCGCTGCTTGCGGACCTGGAGCGGCTTTCGCACCAGGCCCCGGAGCAGATCGCCGCCGACGCGCTGTCGCGAGGCGAGGCAGCGGGAACGGTGTGGACGAAGCTGCCGCCGCCTGACGACGAGGTTGCGGTCCCGGACCCTCGCCCGGCCCGTGCCGCAGCCGAAACAGAGACAGAACCGATTTGAACCCGGGCGGCGGAAGGGGCCTATCCGACCAACGGAATGGCGACGATGACCGTCGTGCCCTTGCCCGCGCGGGACTGCAGTTCGACCCGGCCGCCCAGCTTGCTGACGAGTGCCTGCACGATCGCCAGACCGAGGCCGAGACCGTCCTTTCCGTGCGAGGTCTGGGGTGCCCGGAAGAAGGGTTCGAACACCCGGTCCTGGATCTCCTCCGGAATGCCGATGCCCGTGTCCGCGACCGTGATGAGCAGTTCGCGTGCCCTTTGCTGTGTTGCGCGAACGTCCGCGCGGACGCTGACTTCACCCGTGCCGGTGTACTTGACGGCATTGCCGACGAGGTTCTCCACGATCTGGCGCACCTTGCCCAGATCGAGCATCAGTTCGACGTCCTGTGCCGCGACCCTGAGCTTCAGTCCCTTGGCGTCAGCTGCCGTCGCGTGGAGGTTGGCGATGTCGTTGATCAAGGCGGACAGCTTCACGCGTTCGACCCGATCATCCGGTCGCCAGGACTTGCTGCGCGCGTATTCGGCGATCGCCTGCATCTGATGGGACATCAGGTCGGCAGCGGAGCGGAGCCTGCGCAGGGTCAGGTGAAGCTCCGGAATCTCGGCAAGCCTGTGCTCGAGGAACTCGACATCCGACATGATGATCTGCGCGGGCGTCCGGATTTCGTGGCCGATCTTGGCCATGAAGAGCTGCTGGCGTTCCGTCGCATCGAGTTCGGCAGATCGAGCGGCCGAAGCCGCCTCGACCAGCAGGGCTTGCTCGCGCTGGATCGCCTCGTGTCGCAGCCGGTCGGTGATCCGGTGGGTTCGCAGGAGCCTGCGCGTCGTCCGCCGCACCTGATCCGAGATGCGGACCACGGCCAGGCCATAGACCGCAAGCAGGAACGCCGTCACCCACGAGCGTGATGACTCGATGAACACGGAGGCAATGAAGAAGGTGGCGATGTGGGTGGCCGTCAGCGCCCAGTAGCCGCGATGCGCCGCCGGCAGCAGGTACATGGAGCCGATGCTCATGGAACCCACGGCGCACAGGGCGTACGTGACCGCGTGCGCCTTGTCGGTGATGGCCGGATACACCAGCAGCGTCGCCGGCGCCCACAGCAAACAGACCAGGTAGGCGTTCCGGTCCAACGCGCCGTAGAAGCGCGGCTCCCGGCCCCGGCCCGGGATGACCTCGACGGCGGCGGCACGTGCGATCGACCAGCGCCAGGCGGCGGTAGCGAGCCCGACGGCGATGAGCGCCAGGGCGAGAGCCCGTGAAGCAGCGAAGCGTTCCGCCAGCCATCCGACATAGATCGTCGCGAGGACCAGCACCACAGCGCTCAGCCTCGCGTTCGTCGCCGTCGCGCGATGCAGGCCACGGCGCAGACGTGCTTCGCTGTCGCTGCCGGCGGCGTCGTCGGCGCCGCCGGTGGCAGGTCCGGCCCCGGAGCTGTCCTCCGTCAAGGCGGAGTCGAGGTCGATGGAGCTCACCTCATCCATGTCCTGCACGCGAAGCGTGCGGGCGCGATCCCGTGCCGATCCGCCGAATCGATCCACTGGACGGTGGATCGTCGTTCGCAGTCGGTTGACGACGATGCCGCCGGCCCGAGACTCATGAGCATGACGAGAGTTTTCGCGAGCGTATCGGGGAAAGGGGACATGCGATGAACGACAAGGCATCGGACCGGCAACAAAATCCAGCGCGCGGGTACCGGCCCTTGGCGCTGACGCTGACGGGCTTCAAGGGCATCCGGAGCGGGCTCGGGCGCGACACGATCACGCTCGACATCGAAGCGATGGCCGGCGGCGCCACGCTGGTGGCCATCGCGGGCGCCAATGGGCGCGGCAAGACAACCGTGATGGACAACCTAACGCCTTACCCGGTGATGCCCTCGCGCGCGGGCGCCGACGGACTCGGGGCCTTCTCCTACTACGACCACGTCTATCTGCCGGAAAGCCAGAAGGAACTGGTCTGGGCGCACCGCGGGTGTCGCTACAAATCGCAACTGGTGTTTCGGATCAGTGGCAAACGCAAGACGGAGGCGTTCCTGTTCGAGCAGGCCGCCAGCGTCTGGAAACCGGTCGTGATGGCGGACGGGACGGTTTGCGATGGCAAGGTCGACACGTACGACCGGGCCGTGCGCGAATTGCTCGGGCCGCCGGAGACGTTCTTCACCTCGGTGTTCTCGGCCCAGGGCAAGCGGCCGCTCTCGGCCTACCGGAACGGCGAGATCAAGAGCCTGCTGGCCGACCTCCTGGGGCTGGACCGGGTCCGCGAACAGGGCGAGCGCGCGGCCGAGACGGCCCGGCTGCTGAAGAACGGCCTGGCGGTGATCCGGCAGGAGCAGGCGGCGAACGCTGCAGAGATCGGCAGGCTTGCCGGCGAGATGGCCGCGCTCGGGGATGCCGAAGCTGCGGTGACACAGGCAACGGCCGCGAAGACTGCGGCTGCACAGGCGCTCGACACGGCACGAGCTTCGGAGGCCGCGATTGCGGCGGAGGCGCAAGCAGCGGCAGGAAGCGAACAACGACGAGTGGAACTGTTGGCCGAGCGCGACCGGGCCGTCGCGCGTGCCAAGGCGGCACTGCAACGAATCGAGGAGGACGCCGGGCGGATCGGCGTTCGAACCGGCGCCCTGGCACAGCGGATTGCCGGTCGGCAACGGCAGCACGGCGAATTGCGGACGCGGCTGATCCGCCAGCGCGATGCGCAGCGGCAGGCCCGCGCGGGCGCGGGCCGGGTCGCCTGGGCGTCGCGCAGGCTGAGCCTTGCGGAACAGGTGGCGCAGCTGCGTGGCGAGCGTGCCGAGGCCGCCCGGGCGCTGGCAGACAAGGCGGATCAGCTGCGCGGTCGAGAGCGGCTGCTGAACCAGCAGATCGAGGGTTTCGTGCGCGAAGCCGGACAGGTGTCCCTGCGGCATGCGGACCTCAATCGTCGCTTCGGGCTGGTCGCGGAAGTGCCCTGCGCCGGGACCGACCTGCAGGGGCGCTGCAAGCTGCTGGGCGACGCCCGGGAAGCGCAGGCGCTGCTGCCGTCGGTCGATGCCCAGATCGCCGCACTGAGGGGGCGTCAGCGGGCTGCGGAGGTGGAGCGAACGGCGTTGGCAGAACAACTGGTCCCGCTGGCCGATGCGGCGGAACGCCGGAACGAGGCCGAACGGCGCCTCGAGTCTGCGCAGGTGCGCTCTTCGAAGCTCGCGAGGCTGGCGGCACGGGAGGGCGAGGTCCTGCGGAGTCAGGCGGCGCTTGGCTCGGTGGAGCTGGAACTGGGACAGCTGCCGGAGACCGCGCCGACCGAAACCGAGGACGAGGCAAGCGAGCGAGCGGACATGGCGGCGGCGCGTGACCGGCTTGAAGCAGAGCGTGGCCTCGTGGTGGCGGAGCGGGACGCGGCGGCCAGTCGTGTCGCGGCGGCGCTGGCTGGCTTGCCTGCTCCGTTCGACGCACATCGGCTCAATCAGGCTCGTCAGGTTTCGGCCCTGGCCGAAGCCGGCCTGCGCAGCGCCGATCAGGCCCACTTGGCGGCCGTGCGCGGGCAGGAGCGATTGCATGCGGTCCAGACGCAGCATGCCCGTGCCAGGTCCGAACAAGCCGCAGGCGAAGCGCGCGCTGCGCAGGTCGAAGCGGAGCTGAGCGGGTGGACCTTGCTGGCGAAGTGCCTCAGCAATGACGGCGTGATCGCGCTGGACATCGACGATGCAGGTCCGACGCTCGCCGGCCTGGCCAACGATCTGCTGCTGGCTTGCTACGGGCCGCGCTTCACGCTGGAGATCCGCACGCAGGTCGCGACGGCGAAGGGCGAGATGCGCGAAGGCTTCGACATCGTCGTCCATGACGGACAAGGCGGCGAGTCGAAGAGCGTGACCCTGCTGAGCGGCGGCGAAAAAATCTGGATCAACGAATGCCTGACCCGGGCGATCGCGCTCTACCTCGCGGGCAACGCAGGCCGCGAGTACGGGACGCTGTTCTGCGACGAGGCGGACGGTCCGCTCGACCCGGAACGCAAGCGCATGTTCATGGACATGAAGCGCGCAGTGATCCGGCTCGGCGGCTACGAGCGGGAGTTCTTCGTGTCGCAGACGCCGGAGCTGACTGCGATGGCCGACAAGGTCATCGACCTCGACGCGCTCGCCATGGCGCATGAGGAAGTGCGGTGACTGGGTGTCGGGCTCGGCAGGACGAGGGCGGCTTGCCTCATTGCTGCCACGTCGTTCTGCCCGGCCTGCCCGCAGGTGGCAACGTGGCCCTCTGCGTGCGTGGCGCGCACGGTGTGCGCATGACGAATATCGACCTGGGGGCCGGGCAGGCAGCGCGACGGCTGGTGCGTGCCATCAACGACTCCCTCGGCATCGACGCGGCGGCCGAGCACGCGATGCTGGCCGGGTGCCTCAGAGGCTGGGACAGCGAGCTGGCTGATCCGGATTTCCTGCGTGCCACGGATCGGCGGTTCATTGTGCTCGCGCGCCATGGTGGCAGCGCCCCAGTGCTGCATTGAGCCACCATCGGTCTGGCGCACATTGGACGGGTTCGAAGGCTTAAGTGCCGGCGGCGGTGCTTTGCCGCATGACGTTCATTTGCAAGCCTCCGGCATTGCGTCGTTCGGTCCATTCCCCCACATGGATGATCGCACTTCTGTGGGATGGCATCCCCCAAAATCGCGGGTGCATGCCAATGGTGGACGACGGCTCGATCCGGAGCGCAGACGATTGCGTTGTACCGTGTGCAATCGAGCGTGGAGCAAACCGTGAACGGCTGCGATCAAGAAGTGCTCACCTGGCGCTTGAACATACTGAGCATGGCTCTGGCCGAGTTGGCAGAAGCCTTGCCGTCCCAAGAGGCCGCTCGGGCATCCCGGGCCATCCGCGCGCATGTCGCCGGACTTATAGGCGAAGGGCAGATTCCCGGTGTCGCCGTCGATTCCGTCGCTGCCGACCTCGGACCGTTGCTCTCGGCACTCAGACCTCGTGGAGCTTGAGGCTGCGCACCAGCGCGAGGATCTCGACACGCCTGGCGCCGATGGCCAATGGCTCCACGCCAAGGATCTGGAACGGCGGGTCGGGCATCCGTTGCTTGAACAGCATCAGACAGCGGCCGGAGTCGTTGCGCTTCGAGCCGTAGCTGACGGCCTGCGCGTCCGGTCGTTGCAGATATGCGGCCTGAGCCCATGCGCGGGTTTCCGGGTAGCAGGCCGGAAGACTGTCGATCATCTGCGCTCGCGATATCTCCTGCAGCCGCGGCAGATCGTGCGTATGGAAGCTCACGCACTGCAACGACGGGGGCAGTTCCAGCTTCGCCAGGTAGTAGTAGCGGAGCTTGTCGACCTCGAAGGTGCCGGGTGGGGACAAGGCAACGTCGTGGAGCACCGATTCCATGTAGACCGCTTCCGTCGTGCTCGCGACGTAGTAGGTGTGCACCGGTGTGCCGTCGGCCTGGGCGATGGGGGCGAAGCGCGTGCTCCCCCAGCCCTCGGCGAATGTGAGAGCGGTGGTGCCCGGGTGACCGAGGGTGTTGTACACGTGGTACCAGACGCCGACGTCTTCCGACGTCACCGCGCGGATGGTGAAGTCTTCGGCCGGGCCCGGTACCGGCAGGCCGCAACTCATGCGACGTAGCTGGCCTGTCTCTGCGCCGCGGCGTTCAGCACGACGTCACGCTGGTCCAGCGCATCCTTCGGTGCCACCGACTCGTTGCCTGCACTGCCCGGCTTGGCGATCCAGCCGCTCGGGAAATGAAACCAGGCCGCCAGCACCCACGGGTCGGCCACCGCGCCGAATGCCTTGAGGATGTCCTTGATGATCGGCAGCGGCTGGTACAGCGCGTCGAACTGGTAGCGTGCGAAGTATTCCTTGCCGCCGTAGTTGACGCTGAAGATGCGCGCGCGGCGTTTCCAGTCGCTTGCCGGGTGCGACTTGTTCGCGGGTGGATCGGCTTGCAGGGCGTTAATCTGCTCGCCAGTGATCCAGTCGCCTTCGGCGAAGACCTGCTGGACCGTCTTCATCCGGTGCACCCGATCCTCGACCAGTTCGACGCTCGGCTCGAGCATGCCCGTCGCGAGCTCGGCCAACCGGTCCGCCCGTTCGATCACGGATGTCTGGCCGGTGCCCACGAGCACCACGATTGCCTTCTCGAGGGCTTCGACCATCGATGAGACGGCCGCCGGGTCGGCGTCCTTCGGTATGCTGACCGGGACCATGGGATGTGCCATGTCTTGCATGCTTGCCACACTCATCAGATCCCCTTGTTTGCCAACTTCGCTACGATGATACTTCGTGTTGGCATTATTGGCAACCATTCGTCCAGGATGCCGGTGTCCAAGATGCTGCGGCTGGCGACAAGTAGAGCTGTCGCCGCTCCGGACGCCAGCCTAAAGCCAGGTGCGCATGCGGTGCGGGAGAAGCGCGCCGAGCGGCGCGCTTCGGATCGAGACTGTGGATCAGAGCGGGTACGCCACCAGCAGGTCCTGATGCCGTGCGGCGAGCACGTCTGCGCTGGGCAGCGCGCCGTCGCGTAGAGCCTTGAAGCAGCCGTCACTCCTCTGGAACCACGCGAGTTCGTAGAGGGCGGTGGCATCCCACGCATCGGGCAGCGCAGACTCCACCTGGAAGGCGAAGTCCACCGCCGCTTGGTGCCCACCGGCGAAACCGATGGAAACCTCGCGATAGGGCCCGAAGTCGTGGGGATGACTTCGGACCACGTACTTGATGGGCAAGCCTTCGGGAATCGGGAAGGCCCGTGCCAGCATGCGTCTGTAGACCTCGCACTCACGCAGCGAGTTGGCGAGATAACCGTCGGTGCCGACCTGGGCGCAGGGCTCGCCGGCCGGCACGGGGCCGAGTTCGATGTATTCCATGACCATGAAATGGCTCCTTGAACGTTGAAGGAATGGGTGGGAGCGGCGGTCAGATGCGACCGGTGCCCCGCGCGTAGGCGACCGCGTGGGGCTGCCAGTCGGCGTTAGTGGCTCGGGGGACGCGCGGCACCGTGAGGCAGCCGCTGTCGACGGCGTCGGTGACCTCCTCGTCCCACAGGTCAAAGATCACGCGCCCGCGGGGTGTTTCGAGGCGGACGTTCTGACGGTCGCGCTCGAACCAGGTGACGCAGACGTACTCGTGATCTCCGGTCTTCTTGAATTTGTGCTCGTCGAATGAACAGGGCATGGTTGACTCCTTCGCGAGTTGCGGTGGCTGGAGTCGGGTCCGGCGGACCCGGTGACGAAGGGGCGAGCAGGGGTGCTCGCCATTCGTCAACTCATCGCCGGTGCGGTGCATGCTTGGCACGCGTGCTCGCCGGTGGAGGAATTCCACATGCAGAGCAAGCGGCGCCCGGTGCGCGTCGTGAACGGCGTCTCGGTGCCGCCGGATGCCGGCACCCAATGCGCGCCGCTGACGAGTCCGTCGTCACAGCAGACCTCTTTCCGCAAAGCTGACGCACTGCGAGCCGGCGATCACCATGTGATCGAGGACGCGCACGTCGACGAGATTCAGCGCCGACTTCAAGGTCTGCGTGAGGAACTCGTCCGCGCGCGAAGGCTCGGGTTGTCCGCTAGGGTGTGGATGTCCGAAGAGCACGGCGCCGGCGTTGTGGTGCAGGGCGCGCTTGACGACTTCGCGCGGATAGACGCTGGTCTGCGTCAGGGTGCCTGCGAACAGTTCCTCGCTTGCGATGACCCGCATCTGCGAGTCCAGAAAAATCACGACGAAGGTCTCTCGCTCGGCGCCGGCGAAATGGACCTTGAAGTAGTCCTTTACCAGGGTTGGGCTGTCGAGCACCTTGCGGCCGATCAGCGCCGTGTTGGCCGAACGGACCAGCAGTTCGTGCGCGGCGGCAAGGACGTGCCGGATGCGGGTGGTGCGCTCGGCCGGGCCTGAAGGCAGGCAGTCGAGCGTGATGCAGTCGGAGCACTGGAGGGGCTGCACTTCGACCCGGGGCGGGTCGAGGAGGATGTCCTCCAGTTGCTCGCGATCGAGCAGGGTGAGGTTCATGGTGTTCTCCGGTTGGGAACGGGGAACACCGATCGCCCGATCGGGGACGGTGTCCCCGATGGGATGCGCAGGCGCGCTGCGCGCTCTAGAGGGCGGGTCACGACCGCTAACGCCACCGCTTTCGCGGCAGAACCCTCCTCGTGATGAGGAACGGCCCGTGGGGCCTGCAGGTGAAGTCAGTATGGCCGCGCGGCCCGGTGCCGGCAACGCAGGCAGCCATTCGTCGCGCGATCACTTGGCCTGCCTGCGCCGGCGCGTCCTGCGACGCCTGGAGTTGCATCGGCGGTGAGCGGGTCGAGCCTGCCGCGCACCGGTCGAGACGGAGCAGGTGAACCCCTTCGCGGAGATTCGCGGACCGAGGGTTGACCGGGCATCGACGCACCGGAACATGACCTTGCGCCGACCCCTGGCGCGCTCGCCACATGGAGGCTGAATGCAACCAACACTCAAGCTCAGTCAGATCGTCTCGGGGCCGAACCACCGGCAGTACTTCGACGGGCAGGCGATGAAGGAACTGGAGGAAGGGCTCAAGGCGGCCGGCGGCGTGACGCAGCCGATCCAGGTTCGCCCGCATCCCGAGCGCGATGGCGTGTTCGAGATCATGGCCGGCGAGCGGCGCTGGCGCGCGGCGCGCAACGTCTACGGCGACGGCTACGACATGCCGGTCGTCATCCGTGACGCCACCGACGCGGAGGCCCGTGCGCTCGGCATCATCGAAAACCATTTCCGCGACGACACCAGCGACATCGAACAGGCCGAAGGCGCCGCATCGCTGCTGTCCTACAACAAGGGCGACAAGCACGAGACTGCACTGCAACTCGGCTGGACTGTCGACACGCTCGAACGCCGGCTGCTGCTGCTGAACTGCGTGCCCGCCGTGCGCATCGCCGTCAACGAGCGGCGCATCAAGCTCGGCCATGCAGAACTGCTGGCGGGTCTCCCCGGGGGCAAGCAGGAAAGGGTCCTCGCCGGCGTGCTCGACCACAAGGTGCCGGTGGAAGTCCTCAAGAGGCAACTCGGCCAGTTCGCCAAGCGCCTCGCCGACGCGATCTTCGACACGGCGCAATGCGCCGGGTGTCCCCACAACTCGGCACAGCAGGCGTCGCTGTTCGACGAGTCCATCGGAGAAGGCTTCTGCCAGCACCCGAGCCACTACGAGGAACTGACGATGACCGCGCTGGAGGCGCGGGCGACGCCGCTGCGCGAGCAGTACCCGGTGGTGAGGTTCGTCAGGTTGGAGGACGGCTTTGCACCGCTCACCGTCGGCCCCGGCGGCCCGATGGGAGTCGGGGCCAGTCAGTACGAGGCCTGCAAGGGCTGCGAGAGCTTCGGCTGCAGCGTGTCGGCGATGACCGGTTCTTACGGCGAGGTCCACGAATCCCTGTGCTTCGATGCGGCCTGCCACTCGAAGAAGGTCAGTGCAAACCGGAAGGCGATGCGGGAGGCGACGCGGCCGAGTAGCGAGGATCGTGCCGCCGAAGCCGGCACCGCGGGGCCGACGACAAACAAGGCGGCGACAGCGGCGACCGGTGACGCGCGCACGCCCGCGCACCACGTACCGGGCAAGGTGGTGACGTTCCGGATCGAGCAATGGCGCAAGTGGGCTGCGAGTGCACTGATGGCGCAACCGGAGCGCAACCAGCGCGTCCTGGCCGCGCTGGTCCTGGCCGGAGACACCCGCGCAGTGGCACGGGACCGGTACGCGGACGTGGCAACGAAGGTGGCCGGATTCAAGCAGGCGGGAAGAGAGTCGATGGCGTTGCGCAAGACGCTCGAACAGGCGGACCGTTTCGATGCCGGACAGGCCGCGACGCTGGTGCAGGCTGTGGCGGCAGCGGCGGCCTACGGCATCGACAACGAGGGGCTGGAGTCCTTGCTGAACTACCTCGAGGTCGATGAGGCGAAGGCCTTCGTGCTCGGCGACAGCTACCTGGACCTGCTGACGGTCAGCGAACTGGAGTCCCTGGCCGAGGAGGTCGGACTGAGAAAGGCGATGGGAGGCGCTTACCAGAAGGCCAGAGCCGGCAAGCGAGCCGACTTCATCAAGGGACTGCTCGCTGTGGCGGGCTTTGCCTACGCCGGCGCTGTGCCGAAGGCGATGCGCTACCCCCGGCGCCGATTCAAGCAAGCGGATCGGGCAGGGAAGTCGATCGATCCGTCGCAGGGGGAATCGGGTCCAGGCGCCGAGCCTGTCGAGGCGGAGTCGGTCGCTGCGTGAAGGGTGGACAACGAGGGGGTGCCCCATAGCATGAATGCCGAGGGTTGCCCTCTCACAGACAGGAGATGCATGCAATGTTCAAGGAACTGTTCGAACTGGCCCGAGCGTCGGGGCCTCTGACGATGGCGGTGTCCGCCGACACGCCGCCCGGGCAGATAACCGTCGTGGTCATCCCGAAGTCGGGCGGCGCGAAGGACGAGCCCGCACTCGCCACACCACTGTCGCTGACGGCGACGCCGGAAGAGTTCGACGCCGATTTCACGACCGTGCTGGCGAGCTACCGGGGCCAACGCCAGAGCCTTGCCGAGCAGGTGGCAGCGACGAACGAGGTTCTTGCGGCTGCGCGCGAGGAATCGGTACAGAGAGGCGGCAAGGCGGCGACGAAAGCGCTGGCGAAGCCGAAGCCCTCGTCGTCGGCGACCGCTTCGACGGCGAGCGACGAGCGGGACGAGGACGACGACGACGGCGGCGATGCACCGCAGACCCCATCCGACAGCCCGGGCAGAGCAACGCGGCTGACCAATGCGCCGGCCAAGCCCGGTGCGCCCGATCTGTTCGGTTGAGGAGGCGACATGGCCATCGAAGTCACCGAAGTCAAGCGGCGGTTCCGCTACAACGGCGTGACCCTGCCCGAGGTCGCCGGCCTGAGCAACCAGCAGGTCCGCGACCTCTACAGCGCGCAGTACCCGGAACTGGTCAGCGCGGAAATCGAGGTCGGGGAGGTCGTTCGTGGCGTCCAGGACATCACCTTCCGGCGCGCGGTCGGCACCAAGGGCTGACAGAGGGCGAGTGGAGCGGTACGCCGCTCTGCTCGACCGGCAGTTGCAAGGGCACTGCGAGTCGGCGACCGAAGCCCTTGAAGAAGCACTCGGGCGCCGGAGACTGGTGGAAGCAGGAAGGGTCGTCGGCGAGTTCGCCTCGGCGGTGTGCGTGAAGGGCGAATGGCGCGAGCGCGTCGTGCCGGCGCCGTTCCCATCCGAGGGCCTGCCACCGATGCCATGACCCCCATGCTTGCACTTCCCGGACTCGACGCCGACATTCCGCTGCGCCTCGTGCCAAGGGCCGCAAAGCACCGCGGCGCACGACTGGCGAAGGTGCTGATCGACGCCGGCCTGATCAACGCCGACACCCTGCCGGCCAGGGTGGGATCCGACCACACGGCCACATGCCGGGCGGCGCTGACCGCCTGGCTCAACTGGAAGTTGTCCGGGCTTCGCTGCCTGCGTCCCACGTTCTCGCTCAGCCTGAGCGAGCCGACACAAGGTGACCCGGCGAGCGATGGCGATGCCGTCACGCTACACGGGCAGATCGCGTGGTACGGCGGCGGCGGGACATGGTGTGTCGGCGCGGCACTCGAATGCCTCGAAGACATCCATCCGCGGCTGGGCCTGACCGTGCTGCGCGTCATCGAAGACCGGTCGTGGCGAACGCTGCCGCTGTTCACCGCTAGCACCGCGCTCGACGTGGCCATGGACACCTACTGGTACGGCGAGGAGAACGAAGAGGTCGCGCTGGAGGAAGCCTGGGGCGACGATCAGGAGCGCCGCGAGGAGATGCGGAGCGGCATGGTGACGCGGGCGCTCTTCGACGCGACTTTTCCGGCATGGGCACTGCGCGGGGCAGCCCGGCGCAGGCTGTTGGGGCACAGGGCGCTCGCTGCGATCGCGAAGCGGATGACCTGCGAACGTGTCCGGTCCGTGATCGACGACGCGCGGGCGCTGGCCCGGCTCCGCGTGCCGGAGCGCGCACTGCAGGAGCAGGACAAGGAAGGGTATTTCATCGGCTTTGCCGGCGTGCTGGCGTGGAGCCCTGACGACCCGGTGACACCGCGCGTCGTGGACGACTTCGAGCAGATGGTCGGAGAAGGCGGCGAGTTCTTCGAGGAGAGCGGTACGCGGGAAGTCGACCTGAGCGGACCGGCTGACCTTCGGGCCTGGGTGAAGGACATGACGCCGTGGTTCGAGGCCGTACGCCTCATCGACGGGTTGATCTTCAAGCTCTCGGACCGAGACTGGTCGCGTGATCGGAAGGGCATCGCGTGAAAAGTGATCTTGAGTTCAGTGTGAACGAGGAGGCGGTCGGCGGCGTCACGCTGGACAACGCAGTGCTGATCTACCGGGGCGCCAACGGCACCGCGTTCGCCACGGTGCATCCGATCCACCGTGACGAGGCGGGGGCGGCCACCCTCCTGCCGGGCCGCGCGATGACGGCACTGACCGTCGCGCGCATGGCGAGGCGTCTGGCGAAGCGCGGCGAGCGTGGTGGTTTCATCCCCGCGAGCCTGCTGTACCAGGACCTCACGACGATGGCGTGGTGGGTGCCACCCGCGCGACGGCACATCTGGTTCCGTTGCGCGGGGGGCGAACTCGGGGCGCCCGAGCGCGGCGAGTCGGTTCCGCATCCGGGGCTGGTGTTCGCCGTGTCGTCGGACCGTTCATGGCACGTATGGGCGGTGCAGGGCAACGAACGGCCTTCGGAAGAGACAGCGCTGTTCCAGGCGCCGTACTTCAACGTCTACGCGACCGGAGCCATCTGCCAGGGCAACGTCGATGTGCCTGCCGGGACGCCGGCCGACAAGATCGAGGCGTGGAACAAGGTGTTCTTCGAATCGTTCTTCACGCACCCGAACGTCCAAGGGCAACTCGTGAACTACAAGGGCGGCCCCTACAAGTTCTGGCGCGACATGCTCGACGGCCGGCACGCGGAATTTCCGGCGTCTGCCCTCGTGCCCTTGGGGCTGTCGCTCGCGCAGGCCATCGCCCGGGGAGGTCCGGATGGCTCTTGATCCGCGTGATGCCGCCTTCCAGCAGACCTGTCCCTGCGTGAGCATGCCGATGTTCGGAGCGCTGCCCGGACTCGACGCCGGCCAGCGGATGCTGCTCGGCCGCAATGGCGTGTTCCTTCAGATGCGAACACCATGGCTGGATTGCACGACGCGGGTCGGACAACTCGCCGAGCGATTGCCGCTCCCTTACGGCGATGTCGTGGAGCGGATTGCTTTCAGCTTCGGTGCGATCCCGATCCGAGTGCTCGAACGATTCATCGAGGTGGCGAGGGCGGCGCTGCCGGACGAGATTGCCGGCGCGCTCATCTACGACGAGCACACGCAGACGCTGGCCCTGCGCATCCACGAGGGGCTCGATGTGGGGTGCGGCCATGTCCGCTACCGGATCGCGGACCTGGGCGAGGGCGAAGTGCTCGCGGTCGATCTGCACTCGCACGGGCGGTTCGGCGCCTTCTGGTCGGCCGACGACGACCGTGACGACAACGGCGTGCGCGTGTGCGGCGTGTTCGGCAACATGGACCGTGCGACACCGACAGCGAAATTCCGCCTCGTGCTGAACGGGCACTACGTGCCGCTGCCGAGCCCCTGGGATATGGGCGACGGACCGGAGGGTTGAAGGCACCGGCCGGCCTTCGATACTGGAAGGAAGGAGGCAAGGGCCGACATGGAGCATCGGATCAATCCATCGCTGCTGCGCGGCCGCGTGCGCATTCACCTGGTCGGTGCCGGCGGCAACGGCGCGCAGATGGCGCACTGCCTTGCGCGCCTCGACATTGCCCTGCGTGCACTGGGCCACCCTGCGGGTCTTCACGTCACGGCCTACGACGCCGACAGGGTGAGCGAGGCAAACGTCGGCCGGCAGGTCTACAGCGTCTCGGACATCGGGCAGAACAAGGCGGTGCTCACCGTGAACCGGCTGAACCAGTTCTACGGACTGGACTGGGACGCCTTGCCGACGCGCTACATGGCGTCCCAAGCGGGGCATCCGGCGCCCCACATCGTCGTCACCTGCGTGGACTCGGCGGCGTCGAGGCGTGAGGTTCACAAGGGGCTCTTCGGGCAGGGTTCCGGGGTTCGCTACTGGCTCGACCTCGGCAACACCGAGGCCACCGGCCAGATCGTGCTCGGAGAGCCGGGGCGGTGCAGATCGACGACGGACGAGTGGGACCGGCTGCCCTGCGTCACCGAACTGTTTCCGCAGTTGCTGGACGAACGGATCGCGGAGGACAACACGCCGTCGTGCTCGGTGCGCATGTCGCTGGCATCACAAGGGCTGTTCGTCAACGACCTCGTGGTTCGATGGGCCGGACAGTTCCTCTACGAACTGTTCTCGACCGGCCTGCTGCGGCAGCACGGGGTGGTCGTGAACCTCGACGCCAAGCGCTGCGGCCCCATCGACGTGGACCCTAGCGTCTGGAAGCGCTTCGGGCTCAAGCGGCGCAGGCCGAGGGGGCTGTCTGCGGCGTAGGTGAGTGGCCTTGGGTTGCGGCCCGATTCCTGTCGGGATTTCGGGTGGCGCCCGTGGTGATCGTTCTGGGAAACTCTTGACCGTCCTGCGAATCGACGCAGGCCAGCAGAGAACTTCACAGAGCGTCCGCATGCTTCGCCTTGGAAACCACCTTCGCCTGACGAACTGGGAGGTCGAGCGGTTCACGCGAATCACCGGCATCGAGCCGGTGGGCGTGAAGTCGCTCGACGACCTGGAAGACTACATTCGCCAGTGCAAGGCCTACTACCGGGGCGGCTCCGAAGAGGCGCGCTTCCTGCGCTGGCTTCTGGACGAGGAACGTTCACGCTGCCTTTGCGCCGCGTGATTCCTCGTGCTGCCCCGCGGTCGAAGCCACGCCGTCCGCCGACGCAGCGAACCTCTCGGCCGCTCTCGCGAACTCGGGGTCACTGGTCAGAGACCTGACACGAACCTTGGCGGGATCCCTGCGGGCAGGGGGAAGCATCTCCACCGCGACGTCGCTGCCGGAGGACAGCACTGAACGGAGCAGACGGAACGGGCCGATGACCAGGAAGGCCACGACCGATCGCACGAAGGTACCGATGCGCTGGTTGCGCGCTTCAATGACCTTGCGTTCCCGCAAGGTCGTCCTGGCTCGCAGGTACAGCGCCAGGTGGCAGTGCCTGGCTGGCGCGTCGGCATCAAGCTGCTTGACCACCTCTTCGGCGGTGGCGGCTTGACCGACGCTGGCATACAGCTGGGCCCAGGATCGGTCTTCCTCGGCCGTGCGGCGGTTCGGCTTGGGGTTGAACTGCGATGGCGGCTGTGTATTCTCAACAGCTTCGGACATGGTTCTCTCCTTCGGAGCTGCGGAGACGAACCATCCCCGGCAGGGGACGACAGGTCCCCATTGGGATAGCATGAAAATGTCGCAACTGCGGCTGCGGTTGCGGCACCCCACGGACAGGCTTTCACGATGACTCGTTGCGGCACTTCTCTTCGCGTGATCGACGGCGGGCGAGCCGCACTCGAAAGGGAGCTGATGTGGGCAGCGGCGCTGGGCCGGCCCACACTGGAATCCCTCTCGAGGCGCCTCACGCGCTCTTCGAACGCCGGGCTTGCTTGCGTGACGACAGGTTCTGACGGATCAGGACTTCCTCGTCGATCAGGCGCAGCATCCGACGGATGTCGGAGCGCACGCCCGGATCGGTGACCTTCGCCAGGACACCTGCAAGCGCATCCTTGCGCTGTTGAAGCTCGGCTTCGCTTCCTTCGTCGATGAAACGAAAGAAGCTCTTCCACTCCTCCTTGTCCATGACGCACTCACGCCGCCAGAGGCAACGGGAGGAGCGCGACGACCGCGTCGACCGGAGTACGGCCGAACGGTACGAACAGGGCGGGAAGCTTGCGGGTCGGCACCACGACGAGAGGCCGGCCAGAGCCGCCAAGCAGGCGGCACACGACGTGACGAGACGTGTTCGATGACATGGTCGTTCTCCTTTGCGTGAGCAGAGGGCGCACCACGTCCCCGGATGGAGAAACGATGTTCCCCATGCGGTTGAAGGCACCGCCGAAAGGCGGGCCCATGGATCGGCGAGGAGACCCATGCCGAAGCAATGGGTCTCTCGCACCTTCAGGACTTGCGTCCCCGGGATTCAGGCTGCCGGCTCGCGCCGGTGACCTGCGGTTCGCACAATCTCAAGTCCCGCTTCCTCGCGGAACGGGACCCTCGCTGCGCAACTGATCCTGACTGCCGTTTCGGCGACGAAGTCAGGCACCAGAGTTCCGCTCGCGCGCATTCGTGCCCACCGGGATGGCGGACAGAACGCTGACAGCGCGGCTTCGTGCATGTCGCTCTCACGAGCGATGGATTCAAGCAAAGCTCAAGGTACTCCAGTCCGTGAGGACGGAGCGACCAACCACCGGCACCTTGGCGCCGATGCGATTCCACGACCAACGCAAAGGTCGGTCGCCATCGATGTCCGCGGCTGCGGAGCGATTCATCGCTTGCGCGACATGGCCAGCAAGTGACCGATTCAAGTGCGGGTCACGACCGCTAACGCCGGATGCGTCAGCACCCGGAACCTCAGCCAGAACCGAAGACGGCTCCAGGTGAAGGCTGTGCCAGCACGAGCGCCGACAGGAAGCCCGACAAGTCTGCCACTGCACGGCTGATTGCGATAGCCCGGCCATTGACCGTCGCATGCTCATCTGTCCGCTTGGCGCATATTGGCTGCGTCACGGTCGGGCGTGGAAGGCTGGTTGGCCTGCGGTCCTTTTCATCTGCGCTCGACAGTTGCCATCTACCATGCGAACGGAACGCGCCGCCAATGCACTGCGAGGTCGGCTACGAAGGGAGCGTCGATTGGAAAAACTTCTCGAAAGGTCGCAGGCATTCGAGAGTGCACTGAGCACGCTCTTGAGCCACGATGAGATCCGCCTGTTCGACGAATCACTCAAGGTCTTGGCTTGTGCCGGCGCCTGCATGCTGTCGATCGAACACGCCGGCACCGTGCGGCTGTCGTTCGCTGCCGGGGCCCCGAACTCAGGAACGGCGCTTCTCCGGTTGCAGTACGAAGCCCTTCTGCGTGGTGCCTGGGTGCTGCACGCAGCGACCGATCAACAGGCGGCCAAGCTGAACCGCTCCCTGGACTCCGAGGCAGAGCAACTCGCGAAGAACCTGCCGGGCGCCATCGACATGATCGAGGCACTCAGGCGCAAGGCGCCCGCCGGGTTGGTGTTGCCACTGCAGCAGTTCCAGTCGGTCTCCTGGAAGGCATTGAACTTCTTCGTGCACAGCGGCATCCATCCGCAGCGACGCGTGTCCGAGGGCTTTCCGCAGGCCCTCGGTGAACAGGTAGTGCGCAACTCGAATGGCCTCATGCACTTCGGGTACCGCCTGTTGGCCAGCCTGTGCGGCTCCCAGGACCTCATGAATCAGACGACTCGGATCTACCGAGAATTCGAGGACTGTCTGCCGATGGCCTAGCGAAGGTCGTTCGGATGGCCGACGCGGATGGCGGGCACTGCCGCACCGAAGCCGCCGGTGGGTCCGTTCTCTCCTGCCAGCTTGCCCGATGCCGCGTTCGACGTCGACGTGATCGCCAAGAGGTTCGGCGTCACGCGAGAGATCGCCGCGGCGCTACGATTCAACGATGCCGATCGACCGCCCAACCCTCGAAGCAGCCATTAAGGCGTCCGGTGGTGCTGAGCAGCCCGCCGACCAACTCGATGGCCTTTTGGCCAAGCTACTGGCCTTGGAAGCGACCGGCCGGTACGGCGCACTGCTGAAAGGCCTCGCTGCATCGAATGACAAGAGCAACTTTCTTGCTCAACTCCTGGAGTCTACGTTCGCCCACCAGTTCGAGGCGGTCGGCATGCCGCTGGACTACGAGGTCAAGCAGGTCGCCGACCAGACCAGTTCGATTGACTTCATGCTCAAGGCGAACACAGGCGATGCGGTCTATTTCGAACTGCGCCTGCTGCAGCAGGGCAAGGCCGTTGCGGATGACATCGCAAAGCAACTGGCTGACGGGAACACGTACGTGGCGGCGATGAATGGCGAGGACGAGCAAGATGAAATCCTCAGGCTGCAGAACATCGTCCTCAGCAAGGTCGAGAGCAAGGGCAAGCCCATCAAGTTCGTTCGAACTGGAGACGGCGTCGTGAACATCGTCGTTGTGTGCATCTCCGACATCCTGCTCGGGACGCCCGATGTTCAGGACTGCTTGCTCGCAACCTATGGAGACCCGGAGGTGCCCGCCGAGTGCCGGCGCGATGTGTTCGGTCTGTTTCAGAGCCTGACGGCCGAGTACCCAGAGCACATCCAGAAGGCTGCGGCGAACTTCGCGCACATCAAAGCCACCGTGCATGCGGTGCTGTTCCTCTTCAAACCGCAAGGCGCGGGCGTTCTCGACTATTCGCTGCAGCAGGTGCTCGTGTGGAACCGAAGTCTCACAACGAACGTGCAGGCCCTGCCGCTCGCTGAACAATTCGCGAAGGCGCTGCCGGTACTCGAAGCGAGCCAGAAGTAGCACCCGGTGTGCTATCTTGGCGGCTGGTTGCCGTCACCTGCCGCACGCGCCCTTCGGGGTACGACGAAGACGGAAGCAGTACCAGAGCCACCCCATTCGTGTTTCCCCACGGGCGGCCCGCAAAGCGTGCACCGGTTCGACGCCCGAGGAGTGAAACATGGATGTCCAACAGTTGAAGCTGCTGGCGGGGCGCGTACGCGGCCTGCTGGAGCAGCAAAACCACGAACTGACCCACGGGCAGTCCCTCGACGTCATCGCAGCGCTGCCAGGCCTGCGTAACTGGCCCGAGGTCCTGGCGTTCCCGACACGCGTCGCCGAATGCGAACTGACGGAGACCGCAGCCTCGCGTCTCTCCCGGCGTCTGAGGTCCCGTTTCGGTGTCGAGAGCGACCCTCTTGTTCTACTTCGGAGTCTCGACCCGGACCTGCCGACCGAGCGGCCGGGCCTTCCTGAGCTTTGGCCTTCCGGCCCGGATGCCGGCATCTACGTTACGACGTCACAGGCCGCTATCGAGGCGCTCATGCGCAACTACGATGAAGCAACGGACGGTGCGCCGCTCTACGCGGAGGGCGCCGGCGACCGTTTCGACAGCGCCATCGACCTGGGCGAACAAGGGCTGTGGTCGCAGGGCCTGGGCCGCGTGCCCAGCGGCACCCTCATCGTCGTAGGGCCCATCGAGATGACACAAGAGGAATGGGAGCGGAACGCCGACCGACTGCAGCAGGCCTGCATGCACGTGCAGCTGTCTGGACATCGGGTGGCGGTGCTCTTTCACACGCCCGCACCCGAGCAACTGCACAGTGACGCGCTTTTGCTCGTCAAGTCGGATGACCCGGTCATGGACGACCTTCACGAAGCGTTCAAGGGCGTCGTGACAGAAGACGGTGACCTCGAGACCGTGACCCCGTTCCTTCCAGCCATCCCGAAGCCTCTGGCAGTGGCGAGCCCGGAACCGGAGGTGGCTTTGCCTCCTGCCGTCGTGGCGCAACTCAAGGCCGCCGTGGCGCGCCAGCCATACGGCATCATCGTCCTCGGCTCGAACGAGTGGAAGGCACCGCGTGCCGTGCTGCTTGAATCGCTGCTATCGCTCACCGATGCGGCCGGCCCAGTCGCACGCATTCGTCCGGACCATCGACACGACTTCGACGGTGAACCGCCCCTGTCGGTCCGATTCGCAGGCATCCCTGTGATGCCCTCAGTCGAGAGTGCCCACGCACACGGCTACAAGCGCATGGTCATTGAGAATGGGCACGGCGCCAGCGAACACCTGCTCAAGTACGGCAAGGACGTTTGCTTCTTGGTCGGCGCCTTTTCAGCCGAGGTTGAAGGTGCGTTCATGAACGCGATGAGTCCGAGAGACCTGGACAAGCCCGAGACGCTGGACCACCTCATCGCCGTCATAGGTGTGGCCAGCTTCGACACAAAGAAGGGCAAGCAGTTCGTCTCCGACATGTTCGTGAACTCGGGCGACCCCAAGCCCACCGGCGAGCGCTTCGAGGCCATCATCGAGTACCTGAACGCCAACCGCGTGCTCCGCTGGCAGGACGGGCTCGAGAACCTTCTTGTTCGTAAGCTGGTTACGGTCGAGCAGGTCAAGAAGGCCTGTCCGAACCATCATGCGGTGCTGGAGTATTTGGCCGCGCGTGCGAAACGCCGAGAGGTAGCTGACAGCTGAAGGCTGGCCCTAGGATGAGGACGCAAACCGACCCATGGGATCGGCTTTCACTAGGTCGCGAGTGGTGTTCCCCTGTTGACAAACTCTTCGCCGAACCCTTGTGCAACTGCGGTCAGGTGGTTGACGACAATTACCTTGGCTGGCGGACAAGATAGTTGACGCCGGCCAGTCAGGTCTTCGTTCTGGCGGGAGCTCGCTCGGCGTAAGTAGACTCCCGTGACCTAAGACCGGAGGCTCCCTTTGGATACTGACGACTCGGACGACCGTTGGCATCGAATGGAAGCCCTGGTGCCACACATCAAGCCACCGCCGGGCAGCCCGGCCGAGGCGCACCAAAAGGCGCTGTTCAGCAAGCTCTGGAAGGACCCGAAACATCGCAAAGCCGTGAAGGCGATGCATGAAAGGGCGATGGGGACTCTTGAGGCGCAACAGCGTTCAGGCGCCGGGTACGAGGCCGACAAAGCCCTGCGGCACTTCCAGCAGGAATACAACACGCGCTGGATGACCCAAGGGACGAAGTCGTTTCCATCCAGCTTTGAAGTCGGCGAAGCATTCTTCATCACTCGGCGCGAGTTCGCAGGCCTCTTCCTACTGCCCGAGCGCGACTACCTGGTCAGCTTCACCGACTTCCTTGACTTTGCGACGTCAGAGGACGCGCCACCTAGCGAAGTCGACAAGGCGTATCGCCTGGATGACCATGTCATCTACAACATCAGCTCACTCGACAAGCCCGACGACCTTCTCCTAGAGACGGACAGCAACAGCAGCTTTGCGTTCGTGGCCGCGAGCATGGTGCGGCGTGGCGATGAGCTGGCAATGCTGATGGTTTTGGGCGAGCAACGACCGCCTGAAG
>Ga0307505_10001190_pt1 | contig 22410 bp, 19 predicted proteins | sample 23_S_MG_FD_202183 | JGI IMG/M metagenome (GOLD analysis project Ga0307505, IMG submission 202183) | Soil microbial communities from Populus trichocarpa stands in riparian zone in the Pacific Northwest, United States - 23_S | ecosystem: Environmental > Terrestrial > Soil > Riparian zone > Trees...
GGCGACCGGCTGTGGCACACCGACAGCGCCTTCATGGAGAAGCGCACCAGCTACTCGCTGCTGCTCGCGCACTCTGTCCCGCCCGAGGGCGGCGAAACCTCGTTCGCCGACACCCGCAGCGCCTACGACGACCTGCCGCAGGACATGAAGGACTTCCTCGAGGACAAGGTCGGCGTGAACACGCTGTGGTGGAGCCGCAAGATGGCCGGCGCCGATATCGACGAGGCCGAGATCGACGAGCGGCCCAAGGCGCGCCACCCGCTGGTCCACGTCCACCAGGGCTCGGGCCGCAAGGCGCTGTTTATCGCCGCCCACACGATGGACATCGAAGGCATGGACAAGGCCGAGGGGCGCAAGCTGCTCAAGGACCTGATCGCCCACTGCACCCAGCCGCAATATGTGTTCAGCGTCGATTGGAACGTCGGCGACATGGTGATCTGGGACAACCTGTGCTCGATGCACCGCGGCGGCGAATACGACTATGCGAAGTACCCGCGCGACATGCGCCGCACCACCGTGCGCGAAGGCACCGAACCGCACCAGCTGGAGACCGGCGACGACCCGTTCGGCGAGCTGTTCAAGCGCACGCCGAAGACCGTCGACATCCAGAGCGCGCGGTTCGCGGGGCGGTGACACCTTTGCCAACGCCGGGAGACTAGGGCATATTCCCCTTGGCGACGGGGAGTTGCTCGGGGGAGCGATGACGACTTGGCGATGGTTCGCGGCGGTCGCGCTTTGCGCAATCGCGGCTCCCGCCCATGCTGGCGAGGAGCTGCTGTTCGGCGAGGCGCCGCAATGGGTGGTCGAATTCGCGCGCGCTGATGCAACCGAGCTCGATGAGCACCTGCCGGCGTATGTTCGACTGACCGACTTCCAGTCGCGCCTCGAGGCCGGCCGGACCACGCATTACATCGCGTACGAAATCGAGATCCGCAATCCGGAGGGGCTCTCGGCGGGCAACCTTTCGCTGTCGTGGCGACCCGAGTTTGACGATGTGACCGTGCATCAGGTGCTGATCGAGCGCGGTGGCGAGGTGCTCGACGTGCTGGCGGATGGCCAGACCTTCACCGTCATGCGCCGCGAGCAGAACCTCGAAGAGGCAGTGTTGACCGGAGTGCTGACCGCCCACATGTTCCCCAACGGGCTGGAAGTCGGCGACGTTCTGCGGCTCGCCTATACCATCTCAGTGAGCAATCCCGTGCTCGCGGGCCATGCGGAAGCCGCGTTCGGGCCGCTCAATGGCATTGTCGGTCAGACGCATCTCCGCATCACCTGGCCGGAAGATGTCGACCTTCGAGTCACGTCGAGCGGCGATCTTCCTGCTCTCGAGCGGCGCGGTCGAGGAGGCCATAAGACTGCAAGCTTGGTGATGGGACTGCGCGAACCAGCGTTACCGCCCGCCGGGGCACCGCCGAGGTATCACCTGGTGCGGATGGTCGAAGCCAGCACGTTCGACTCGTGGGGCGAGGTGGCGCAGCTGTTCGTTCCGCTTTACCAAGAGGCCTCGCGTATCCCAGCCGAGGGGCCCTTGCGCGATGCGCTCGAAGAAATCCGCCGCACCAGCGAGGATCCGGCCACGCGCACCGAAATGGCGCTTGCGCTGGTGCAGAACCGGGTGCGCTATGTTGCGCTGACAATGGGCGAAGGCGGCCTGGTCCCCGCGGACACCGCCACGACATGGGCCCGCCGATTCGGCGACTGCAAGGCCAAGACGGCGCTGCTGCTCGGGCTGCTGCGCGAACTGGGCATCGAAGCCGAGCCGGTTCTGGTGAGCAGTGCGCTGGGCGATGCCCTTCCGCACCGGCTGCCGATGGTTTCGGCCTTCGATCATGTCTTGGTGAGGGCCCGCGTGGCGGGGCAAGACTACTTCCTTGACGGTACGCGGCGCGGAGACACCTCGCTGGCACGGATCGCCACGCCCCATTTCGTGTGGGGCTTGCCGGTCAAGAATGACGGGGCGGAATTCGTGCCAATGATCGCGCCGGCGCTGGCCCAGCCCGTCGAGGAGACCAATGTCCGGATCGATGCGAGCGGCGGCCTGCGCGCGCCCGCGCCGACACAGATCGAAACGATCCTGCGCGGCGATGGCGCGATCGCGTTGAATGCCGCGATGGCGCAATATGTAGGTCAGACACGGCGCCAGGTGCTCGAAGAGTACTGGCGCGACCGCTACGACTACGTGACCCCCGAAAGAGTCGACATGCGGTTCGATCAGACTTCGGGCGAAGCCCGAATCACGCTGACGGGAACCGCAGCAATGGATTGGGAATACAACAATTTCGAGCCCAGCGGCCTGCGCGTGGGATATACACCGGATTTCACTCGCGCACCGGGCACCGAAAGCGATGCTCCGTTCGCCGTGCCGCATCCGTTCTACAGCAGCACAAGTTTCGTCGTCACGCTTCCTGAGGGATTCACCGAGGCCCAGATCGACGGCGAAGAGGTCAACCAGACCGTCGCGGGCGTCGAGTACCGGCGCGAGCTGTCGTTGACGGACAATGTGTTCACAGCCACCCGTGCGGCGCGCAGTCTTGCGCAAGAGTTTCCCGCCGCCGACGCCGATAGCGCAAGACAATTGCTCGAGAGGTTGTGGGCGCAGCGAGTGTTTCTCAAGATCCCCGACCGCTATCGGCTCACGCGAGCGGAAGTCGACACGATGGCCAGGGCGGAGAGCGAGAGCCCCCAGGCGCTGATCGATCAAGGCGTGGCCCTGATGACTCAGGCGGAATGGCTGGCGGCTCGGAACGTGTTCGACAAAGTCGTGGAAATAGCGCCGGGCAACCAATGGGGTTGGGCCAATCGTGCCATAGCCAACGCCAACCTCGCCGACGGAGAAGCGGCTGAGCGCGATGCCGCCAAGGCGCTTGAAATCGCGCCGGACAACTACGTCTCGTATCACGCACGCGGATTGCTATCGCGGGCGCGAGGAGATCTTGCGGGGGCGATCGCGGCCTTTTCCAGGGCAGTCGAGTTGCGCGAGAACAATACGTTCGCGTTGCGGCAAAGAGCCATGGCCCATGCCAGCCAGCGGGGTTTCGAGGCCGCATTGGTCGACGCCACGCGACTGGTCGCGATCGAACCCGAGGTTGTGGGTCACTACGTCTTCCAGGGGATGATGCTGGCGCAGTTGCGCCGCGAGGACGAGCTTGCGGCGCATGTCGACGCCATGTTGGCACGCTTTCCGGACGACCCGGGCCTGCGCGCAACGGCGAGCGAGATGTTTTTTCAAGCCGGCGCGGACGACAGGGCCGATGCAATGCTGGAGGAGTCGCTCGGGGACAATCCCAATGTGCTCGCGCTGCTGACGAGCGCGCGTCGCCGTCCGATCAGCGAGACCGACACCAAGCTCGCCGAGCTCGACGAGGCCCTCAGGATCGAGCCCGATTTCATTCCCGCGCTGCTGATGCGGGCGAGCACGTTGCGGACGGAGTACCGTTACCAGCCCGCGCTCGCCGACGTGAACCGCGCGCTCGAGCTCGCGCCCGACCTCGTGGCGGCCTACGACATCAAGGTCCAGATTCTGTTCGACATGAACCGCCGCACCGAAGCCATGCGCACGGTGGACGAACTGGTCGCGAAGAGTGCGACCGATCCGGTGGGGCTGGCCATGGCGGCGCAGCTCTACATGCGGCTGGGCAGCGCCGCGAAAGCACGCCAAACGATTGCACTTGCCCGGGAACTTGCGCCGGACAACCAGATTGTGCAGGCGATCTCGACCGGCATGCGCTGACGGGTGCAGCCCTCGACGTTCGGGCGGGCCAGATGCGACACCACAGCTGCGACCAAGCCGACAGCAGGACGGTACCGCAAGCACCGGAAGGGAGCCTCGATACGAAAACGCCCGGCTCCTCGCGGGACCGGGCGCTTCAGCCTTCGCAAGGCGTCGGCCGGTTAGATCAGGACAGCGCTGAACAGCGTGGTGCTAATCGTGACGGCGGCGATCGCCGAGAGGAAGGCGTTCGCGAAAGTGCGCATCGTATTTCCCCTGTCCGGAATGCCTCATGCATCCCGCGGGGCGCTAGATGGTGACGCGCACAAAATTACTCAATTGCGAAATATGTGACAAGTGTTGCGCTTTTTGGCAATTATATACTTGACTTAGCAACGGGCATTGCTAGGATGGCTTCACAAGGAACGAAGCCATGACCGTCAATCTCACCAATCCGATCTTCAACGACGAAGCCAAGGCGCTGGCGCACATCGAAGCCTCGCGCTGGTCGGACGGCGTGACCTGCCCACACTGTGGTTCGGACCGTGTTCGCCGCATGGGCGGCAAGACCCAGGCCGGTATGTTCCTCTGCAACGATTGCCGCGACAAGTTCACTTGCCGCACCGGCACCGTCATGGAGCGTTCGCATGTGCCGCTCCACAAGTGGCTGCTCGCCACGCACATCATGGCCGCTTCCAAGAAGGGCATGAGCGCCAAGCAGATGGAGCGCATGTTGGGCGTCACCTACAAAACCGCTTGGTTCCTCTGCCATCGCATCCGCGAGGCCATGGAAGGCGCCAATTCGACCGACCCGCTCGGCGGTCCCGGCAAGTTCGTTGAAGCCGACGAGACCTTCGTGGGCGGCAAGGCTCGTAACCGCGCGTTCCGCAAGCCCGCCGACAAGAAGATCGTGCTGACCCTAGTCGAGCGCGGCGGCAACGCTCGCAGCTTCCACATTGCCAGCATCAATTCCAAGACCCTCAAGGGCCTGATCTTCACCAATGTCGATCGCGACAGCAACCTTATGACTGACGGCGCGCACGCCTACGATATCATGCGCTACCACTTCAATTCGCACGGTGTGGTCGAGCATTACTCCCGCGAATATGCCAAGGGCGAAAAGCACTCCAACACAGTCGAAAACTTCTTCTCGATCTTCAAGCGCGGCGTGATCGGCACCTATCACCACATGAGCGAAGCGCACCTTGGCCGCTACCTTGCCGAGTTCGACCTTCGCGCCAACACTCGCGACTTGAGCGATGGCGAGCGCGCCCATGAAATCCTCAAGGGTGGCGTCGGTCGCCGCCTGACCTATCGGCGGACTGATCGCCTCGCCGCCTAAGCTGGCGAAGGTTCCCCGCCAGATCGGCACCCCCCGCAAACGCTGGACCAAGACCTAGCGTTTCGACGGGCGTCCGCGCTTGAGAAGGCCCGACGAAGGGCTATCCTTCTGCTTCTTGTGCGGAGTCGCCAGCATTCGCTTCAAGGCAGCGGCGGCTCGGGCCTCTGTCTCGGCTTCGGAATATTCTTGATCGGTATCGGCCATGTGGCGAAATCCATTCGATGGTGCCCGAGCTAAGATTGCTCGTTCTCACCAACACTTCAAGGAGCTGGCTGCGGCGCAAGCTACGTTCGGCAAAGTGCAATCGCTCGCCATCGAACTAGAACCTCAGGACAACGGCGACATCAAGGCCGTTGCGGCGATCAAGGCGCTCCCCTCCCTAGCCCAGTGCGCAATTGTCGCGGACATCGTGAGCGGCTTTAGATCCTCTCTCGACATTGCCGTGAGCCAAGCCTGCCGCGCGAGGGGGCAAACGGACGCCAAACTACTCAACAAGACATATTTCGCCTTTGGCGGAAGCGAACAGGACTGGGAGAACAACCTCGGGAATCGCATGGCCGGTGCGGACCAGGTAATTCGGGACGTAGTCCGAAGCTTCAAGCCGTGGAGGGAAAACGGCAACGCGATGCTCTACGCGCTCAGCAAGGTTTGCGCTGACGATAAACACGTCGATTTAGTCCCCATGGCCGCCAGGGTGGGTGAGATGCAAATCGACGGCCTGACCATGAAGAGCCCCGACGGAAAGGGAGTGGGGTTCCGGGGCGCGCTTCCGGTCTGGGGAAGCCACGAAAAGGTCGAGGTCTTCACCATCCTCTCCCCCGCAGAGGTAGAGATCACCGGCCCATGCATCCTCGAGGCTAAGTTCGGATTCGGCGATACCTGCCATGCCGTGAGCGGCAAACCAGTCATTCCAGTGCTCAACGAGATGGGCGCAATGTGCGAGCAAATCGTCGAGGCTATCGAAGCCGCCTCTAAACTTTGAACGCTTCCGCCTCTCCATTGTTGCCCTTTCGGGCAATCACACACTGGAGAGAGGGAGCGCCGGCCTGTCTGGGCCTACATAAGAATCGGGCATTGCTCACTCAAGTATATAATTGCCCGCTTTTTGCAACAAACCAAAACGCCCGGCTCCTCGCGGAACCGGGCGCTTCGTTTGGCGATCATCCCTGTCAGAAAAGTAATCCTAATCCTCATATTCATGGTCTGTGTCGGGTGGGACGGGCAGGAGGAAGCCGCCAGCAAGGTCGCTACAGACCCGATAGAAGCCGGTGCGCCTAGTGCTCCCCGCCTCGTCCTCGTAGGTGATTTCGCCTCTGATTGTGATCTCGCAATTGCCCGGTTTCTCCAACCTCCAGTTGGCCCGATAAACAACCTCACCCATCTCGGCCACAATGAGGATGCGGTCTCCGGCTGCAACCTTTTTGCCAACGCCTCTGGTCTTGGCGTCCACTGGCCAGTCAGCACTTTTCATCGTCTGCGGCTTGGCCTGCACGATCACTTCGTTAGCGGTGATAGTGGCCTTGGTCCCTCCAATGTTCACAATCGCGTATTGGACAGCGATCGGGGCGTCTATTTGAGGGCGCCGGAGGATCACGTTGCGGACATGCAATCGCGGGCGGTAGGCGGCGATATAGGTTCTGCCCGCGTCGCGGACGGCTTGCCTCGTCGAGAGCCAAAGAGCGCCGGTGAAAAGCCACAAGCCAGTCGTCGCTACAGCGAGCGCCAGAGTAAAGACGGCAACTGGATCGTCAAACGCTCTTTGCCAGAAGGGTTCGGGTGGGCACTCTTGGGTGCAGGCGCTTTGGGGCTGTTGATCACCTTGGGTCATTGCCGCTTTGCTTTGTGGCGCGGTCGCCGCGCGAGACGCGCTTCCCGGTGACAACGCGTTTCCCATGCCACCTTATGGCGCACTCGAATTCGACTCCGCAAGCCGGCGCGAGGAGGGTAAGATCGTGGACATGGGGGACAAACCGGAGAGCGGGAGCCGATCCGAATTTGGGAAACGGCTGGGTATCTCAATTCTTTGCTTGCCGATCACAATCCCACTCTCCGTCATTGGTCAGGGGGTTCTCCAACGCACACACTGGCTCGATTCTTCTGCTCAGTGGATTTCGGATCGGGTACTGACCGTAGAACCAGACCTTTTGGCATGGGTCGTGGCGCTCACTGCAACGCTCGTGCTTTATGGCCTTCTTTTGGCGATTATACACTTTGCAAACACGGCCTGAATCTGCTATGAAAATGGCAGTTCAGGAGCAATCAAATGTCGGTTCTTTCCCGCCCCGAATTCCACGACGAGATCAAGGCTTTCGAGCACCTTGAGCGGGTCATCTGGGCCGATGGCCCGGTCTGCCCGCACTGCGGCGGCATGGACCGGATCACCAAGGTCAAAGCCAATCCCGAGAAGCGCATCCGCGTCGGCCTGTGGCGTTGCGGCGACTGCAAGGGTCAGTTCACGGTCAAGGTCGGCACCGTGTTCGAACACGCCCGCCTGCCGCTCAACAAGGCGCTGCAGGCGGTCTATCTGATGACCGCGAGCAAGAAGGGCATTTCGGCTCACCAGCTCCACCGCATTCTCGAAGTCACCTACAAGACGGCTTGGTTCCTGGCCCATCGCATTCGCGAGGCCATGCGTTCCGGCGAGCTGGCTCCCTTCGGCGAGGGTGGCGGCTTCGTCGAGGTCGATGAGACGTTCATCGGCGTCGATCGCACGATCAAGCCGAAGGGCGAGAAGAAGGGACGCGGCTTCCATCACAAGCACAAGGTGCTGGCGCTGGTTGACCGCAACACCGGGCGCGCGCGGGCAATGGTCGTGGACTCGCTCAAGGCTGCGGACCTGACGCCGATCCTGCAGGCCAACATCGATTACGAAGCATTCGTGCTGACTGACGAGGCCGGACAATACAAGTTCCTCGACCGCTCGTTTGCGGGCCATGATTTCGTCTCGCACTCGCGCGGCGAATATGGCCGGGGCGAGGTCCACACCAACACGATCGAGGGCTATTTCTCGATCTTCAAGCGCGGGATGCGCGGCGTCTATCAGCACTGCGGCAAGAAGCACCTGCACCGCTACGTCGCCGAATTCGAGTTCCGCTACAACAACCGCGAGGCCAACGGCTGCAATGACCGTGAGCGTTCCGAGCAGGCCCTGGCGGGGATCGTCGGCAAGCGGCTCACCTACAGCAGCACTAGTCGGGCCGCAGCCTGACAAAGAGCCGGTGTGGACCGGCAGGCTCGACTATCAGCGCTGGCGACCGCAGCCGCACCGGAATTCGACGATCGATCCTGAACGTGGACCACAGCTCGAATTGCCGCTATACGACGAGGACGGCTAGCGAACCGGACGCACCAAGCAAAGGACCCGCCGCGCGACAGATGCGCGGCGGGTTTTCGATTCCATGGACCTGCCGGGAATTGAACCCGGAGCATCCCGGCTAGCGAACCAGATGCTGCACCAAGCCAGGCCCATACTGCAGCGAATCGTCTTGCTGCGACGGGTTCAGGATGATGCGAGTCCGCTCATCGGCATAGGTTCGCTCAACCGCGCATGGACAAGGGCGGTTGATCCCCATACGAAGGGAGTGCCGTTCCAACTTTGATCGGAAGGGGCGGCCCGCAATCGGCGGCGAACACAGGCTCACGGCCATCAGGTCGGGCGGCCTGCGGAATACAAGACCTTCGGGAAATACGCGGGAGGCGTGTTCCTGTGTTCACGTCGATCAAACGTCCCGACTGGCGGGGCGGAGCGGCGGACACGGGACACACACCATGCGCGTGGTTCTGCTCGCCCTGTTGCTTGCCGGATGCTCCAGCGAAGCCGAGCAACAGGTTCGCCAATACGAAATGATGAAACGCAACGGCGCAACCACCGCCCAGCTATGCGGCAAGGGTCGCGAGGTCGCGGCAGCCTATCTGGCCGAGGAAAACGAAATGCAGTATCGCATGTGGGACGTGGAAGCGGGCCTAGCCTGCAACCAAGTGGCGCTCGACAATTTGCGCCTCACACGGTGAGCGAGAATCCGATGACCGAGCAGAGCCAAGGCGAGAAGTTCAAGCAAGCCGCGCGCGAGCTGGAATGCGACGAGGACGAAGGCCGTTGGGATGAGCGGCTGAAGAAGATCGTCAAGCACAAGCCGCCTGCCAACCCTTCCGATGGATGATCGGCTCCCGCTCTATCTCATCGCTTGACGATCCTCGCGCTGGCCTTAGTGGGCCACCGGATCGCCGGAGTTCTGCGGGACATCGTTGACGAGCTGAAACGGCTCAACGACGACCGCTAGCCGCCCTGTTTGCAAGCTATATAATCGCCCTTCTTTTGTGGAGAGTTTGGAGGCCGCGCAGTGTCGAGCGGGCGCTCCACACTGAGGCGGCGCCACCGTCAATCTTGCCGCCCCGCGGTCCGATCCTCCGGCATTTGAATCCAATCGAGGAGGAAGTTGCGCGAGCCGCTCACCGCCGCCTCCACCCGGAGGCAAATAGAGATGTCTCGCTGCCTGAAGCGTTGGCGTACGCGGCGACCGGAGAATGGGGTGGCAAATACTTTGATGCCGTGGCAGCCGGCGTCGGCGAGGCAGGCACGGTTTGGCAACATGCGCGACAGCGCTCGGGCGATGGGGCCCTCACTATATGGGGCAAGCGGTCACCTACGGGGATCCACGAGAAAATCCCGCGAAGTTATTGGATCGACCACCAACCGGAGTGGTTTGACCTATTGAGGGGTGTAGGTCGCACAGAGCCAACCACTCACGGGGCGTCCCCAGAGCGATACTCAGAGCTAATGGCTAATCGAGCCGAGTTCGAGCAAGAGGAATGGCCGCGCAGGAAAGAGGACTGACGTCAGCGCAGCACGCACGGCCTCATCACCCCCACCGAACCAAAACGCCCGGCTCCTCGCGGAACCGGGCGCTTCGATTTCAGCGATCCGCGTCGATCAGAGGATGCGCGCGGCGGTCTCGGCCGGGGCGTCGAGCAGGGCTTCGAGCTCGGCATCGAGGCGCAGTATGGTCAGCGAGGCGCCGGCCATCTCCAGCGAAGTGCAGTATTCGCCGACGTAGTTGCGCACCACGGTGAAGCCGGCCGCCTCGGCCAGTTCGTGCGCCTTGGCGTAGATCACGTAGAGCTCGGTGATCGGAGTGCCGCCGAGGCCGTTCACCATCAGCGCGATCCGGTCGCCCGAATTGAACGGGATGTCGCTGGCGACCGCTTCGAACAGCTCTTCGGTGAGAGCGTCCGCCGGCTTGATCTTGTCGCGGCGGCGGCCCGGCTCGCCGTGGATGCCGACGCCGACTTCGATCTCGTCGTCGCCGAGATCGAAAATGGGCGTGCCCTTGGCCGGCGGGATGCAGCTGGTCAGCGCGATGCCCATGGTGCGGACGTTGTTGTTGACCTTGTCGGCAATCGCCTCGACCGCATCGAGGCCCTGGCCGGCTTCGGCGGCGGCGCCGCAGCACTTGATGACGAAGAAGTTGCCGGCGACGCCACGACGCCCGACGGTCCAGGTCGAATCCTCGACCGCGACGTCATCGTTGATCCAGAACTGGCGGGCGTTGATGCCTTCGGCCACGGCCATTTCGGTGGCCATGTCCCAGGCCATGCGGTCGCCCTGGTAGTTGTTGACCAGGATCAGCACCCCGGCGTCGGACGCGCAGGCCTTGATCGTTTCGTAGCACGAGTCGACCGCCGGGGCGGCGAACACCGCGCCCTGGCAGGCGCCGGTCAGCATGCCCGGGCCGACGGCCATGACGTGCGCCGGTTCGTGGCCACTGCCCGAGCCCTGGATGACCGAAACCTTGGAGTTGTTGGGGCCTGACTTGCGGACGATCATCTGGAATTCGGGCGTGAATGCCAGCAGGTCCGGGTTGGCCATGGCGATGCCCTTCATGAACTCGGGCACGAACTGGGCGGGATCGTTGACGAACTTCTTCATGGGTTTTCCTCTCCGTGGATGTTTTTATCAGGCAGTAGCTTTGGCGAGCTCGGCCGCGACCGGCGTGCGCTCGATTCCGAATTCCTTGCACCAGTCCTGCAGGATGGTGGCGATGGCGACAATGCCCGGATCGGGCGTGTTGGCGCTGCGCGCGCCGACCTGGCTGGCGCGGCCGCGATGGGCGATGAGGTTGCGGGTCTCGTCGATTGCGGCATCGGCGGCGGCGGCCGAATCCTTCAGCGCCGAGGCCGGGTCGCCGGCGCTCTTGAGCGTCTCGTGCACCGGGATCAGCGCGTCGAGCAGCGTCTTGTCGCCGAGCACCGCGCCGCCGCGCGCCTGAATACCTTCGATCGCCGAGCCGAGCATGGCGGCAAGGTCGTCGACCGTGATCTCGGTCTTGCCGCGGGTCAGCAGCGCCGCCTTCATGAAGCCGGTGCCCCAGATCGGCCCCGAGCTGCCGCCGACGTGCTTGGAGACGATCATCGAGATCTTGAGCAGCAGGGCGCCGATGTCGGTCTTGGGGATTTCGTCCCATTCCTTCTCGATCTGGCGGAACCCGGTGGCGAGCGAGATGCCGAAGTCGCCGTCGCCGGCGAGGCCGTCGAGGTCGGCGAAATACATCTCGTTCCTCAGCACCGTGGCGCACGTGGCCTTGAGCGCGCGCTCGATGTCCGCCTGCGAAATGTCGCTCATTCGTATCCTCCGTTAGGCCGTCGCGGCGGCCAGCTCGCCGAGGTCGGCGAGCCTGACATTGACCTGGGGCTCATCGCCCAGGTCCGGCACCACCCTGGCGGCCCCGGTGAAATCCTCGTCCATGGTGTAAGTGCTGGTGGTGATCAGCGTCGGCAGCCCGGCGCCGAGCGCGGCGAGCAAGCCGTTGCGGCTGTCCTCGACCACGAAGCACTCGTTCGCCGGAAGCCCGAGCGTTTCCAGCGCCAGCAGGTAGATATCCGGCGCCGGCTTCTTCTTCGCCACCACGTCGCCGGCATGGACGAAGTCGAACGCCGCCTTGCGTGCTGGCCCGAACAGGTCGAGCACCGCGTCGATGAACCTGGGGTTCGAGGTGGTGCAGACGCCCAGCTTCACTCCGGCCGCGATCGCCTCGTCGACCAGGCGGGCCACGCCCGGGCGCAGCGGCAGGCCTCCCTCCGCGACCAGCCCGGCGGTGATCTCGGTCTTGAGCTTGTGCAGCTTGAGGATGAGCGCGTCGCGGGCTTCCTCGGTGTCGGCGCGATTGGCGCCTTGCGGCCAGCCGAACTCGCCGAAATAGGCGCGCATCCGCTCCTTGCCGCCGGCCACCAGCAGCAGCCTGCCATAGAGCGCGACGTCCCATTCGGCGTCGATGCCCATCTGCGCGAAGGCGCGGTTGAAGCCGACGCGATGCCCGTCGCGCTCGGTGTCGACCAGCACTCCGTCGCAATCGAAAATCAGCGCCTTGATCATGCTTGCGCGATCCCTCAGGCCGCCTTGGCGAGGTAGGCGGGCGCGCGGTCCTTGCCGCCGAACTTCTCGATGAAGCCGCCGAACATCGCCTTGTACGCCTGGTACTGCGCGTCGATCAGCCGCAGCGGCTCGAAGTCCTTGGGCTTGGCCTTGTGGTAATCGACGAAGCTCTCGACGAAGACGTGCTTCAGGTTGGTCGAAATGTTGATCTTGGCGCTGCCGCGGGCAATCGCCTTGGCGAACGTGTCGTCCGAAAGGCCGGTGCCGCCATGCAGTGCCATCGGCGTTTTGGTCAGCGTGTTGATCCGCTCGATGCGATCGAAATCGACCTTGGGCTCGCCGTGATAGAAGCCGTGCGCGGTGCCGACCGCGCAGGCGAAGGCGGACAGGTCGAGCGCGTCGCAGAACGTCTTGGCGTCCTCGGGATCGGTCAGCACCGACTCGTCCGCGTGCACCACCATGTCGTCCTCGACGCCCATGATCTGGCCGAGCTCGGCTTCCATCCCGACGCCGTACTTTTCGGCGATGGCGCGCACGCGTTTGCTCATCTCGAGGTTCTGCTCGAAGGGAAATTCCGAGGCGTCGATCATGATCGAGGTCCAGCCGGCCCTGGCGCAGGCTTCGATCATTTCGATGTCCTTGCAGTGATCGAGGTGGAGCACCACCGGCACCGGCGAATCCTCGGCCACGGTGCGCACCCAGGAAACGATCTCGCGGTGGCTCCAGTACTGGATGGTCTTGGTGCTGGTCTGGCAAATGACCGGGGCGTTGAGCTCCTCGGCCGCCTGGACCATCGCCTTGGTGGTGCCATAGTCGACCAGGTTGAACGCGGCGACCGCGTAGCCGTTCTCCATCGCGTCGCGAAGCAGCGGCTTCATGTTCACCAGCGGCATCCAAACACTCCCTTCGACAGATTCGGCGGCGCCTGCGGCGCTCGCAAGATTCGCCGCGCATAGAGCGCAGCTTACGAGAGTCCAATAGCCATCAGGGCCGCCTGCGGCCACAGATAATCTTGGCGACTTGGGCCCATTGACCGGTTCGGACGAAGCCGCCAAAGAACGGCCTCGCTTTGCGGGTGTAGCTCAATGGCAGAGCAGAAGCTTCCCAAGCTTACGACGAGGGTTCGATTCCCTTCACCCGCTCCAAGCGCGCAGGCCTAGAGGCTTGCCCTCCTTCTTCCTCGCTCTTTTAGCCGCCGCCGCCGCGATGCTCGGAGGGCGCGAAGCCGTTCGGGTGGCGCGATTGTCGGGTGCGCTTGGCTCGGGCCTCGGGTTGCTGGTGGCGTGCTGGATCGCTTGTGTGCTCGGTTGTGCGCTGTCGGCGCGGCTGGGGGCGAGCATCGCCAGCCAGCTGGTGCCCGACGCCAAGTCGATGCTGGTCGCGATTGCCCTGCTGCTGGCGGGGCTCGAGCTGGCCGTGCTGCGCCCCGGCCGCGCGCCCGCCGAGCCGACCCGTTCGCTCGGCGCCGTGTTGCTGGTGCTGTGCGGCGCGCAAGTGACCGCGGCGGCGAGCTTCCTGGTGTTCGCGCTGGCCGGCGCATCGGGCACGCCGTGGCTGGCCGCGGCGGGCGGCGCGTTCGGCAGCGGCGCGGTGCTGACCGCGGCCTGGGCGGTAGGCGGCGAGTGGGAAACGCGTCTGCCGCTCGACCTGCTGCGCTATGCGGTCGGGGGGCTGCTGGTGCTGGCCGCGATCGTCACCGGCCTGAGCGCACGCGGCCTGCTCGGCTGATGGCGATCGAGATCGTCGAAGGGGCCAGCGACGCGGCGATCGCCGAATGGCTGGCGGAGCGGATCGGAGTGGCGCTGGCGGCGAACGAGGCCCCGATCGCGATCACCGTGCCGGGTGGCTCGACGCCGTTTCCAATCCTCGCCGCGCTTGCCGAACGCCCGCTCGACTGGCGGCGCCTGACGGTGTGGCCGGGCGACGACCGGCTGGTGCCCGAGGATCACCCCGCCAGCAACACTGGGCGGATTCGCGCTCTGCTCGGGCCGGCGGGTGCCGAGGTGGTGACGCTGAGCGAGATGGAGGCGGTGCCGCATTTCGCGCTCGCCTGGCTCGGCATGGGCGATGATGGCCACATCGCTTCGCTGTTCCCGAGCGCCAACCCGCGCGCCGACGATCCGCAGCGCGTCCGCCGCCTGACACCCGACCCGCTGCCGCCCGAGGCGCCGTTCGACCGCATCACGCTGACGATCCCCGCGCTGCTCGATTCCGACGTGCTGCTGTTCGTGATCCGGGGCGGCGCCAAGCGCGCGCTGTTCAAGGCCGCCGCGATGCGCGCCAACGACCTGCCGATCGCCCGGTTGCTGGCGGCCGCGCACCAGCCGGTGACATGCTTCACCTGATCCCCGCTCCGCTGCACCGTCTGCTCTACCGGGTAGCGGACCAGCTTCGTCGCCAATGGTGGCGCGTGCGCAAACCGGATCGCCGCAGCGCGCTGGTGGTCGCCTTCGACGCGGCCGGCCGGGTGCTGCTGGTGCGCCATTCCTACGGCCCGCCGGTGTGGACCGTGCCCGGCGGCGGCGTCGGGCGGCACGAGGACCCGGCCGCCGCCGCGGCGCGCGAAATGCGCGAGGAGCTGGGCTGCGAGCTGGCCGAGCTGGTGGAAATCGACGCGATCGAGGTGGATGAGTCTGGCTCGCGCGACCGGCAGCACCTGTTCGCGGCGAGGCTGGCGGGCGAGCCGGTGGCCGACCGGCGCGAAATCGTCGCGGTCGACTGGTTCGATCCCAAGGCGCTGCCGGCGAACGCCTCGCGCCACCTCGCCGGGTTTCTCGAACGCGCGCTGGCGGCGCGGTCACAGCAGCGATAGCTGCGCCTCGTCACGGGGCCGCTCGTCCTGCTCGCCCTCGAGCGAGCTCAGCGTCAGGCCCATCAGCCGGATCGGCAGCGGCAACGGCAATTGCTCGTCGAGCAGCGCGCGCGCCAGATGCGCGAACTCGGTCTTGTCCGCCACCGGCTGGGGCAGCGAGCGGGCGCGGGTGACGAGCTGGAAGTCGGTGTACTTCATCTTCAGCGTCACCGTGCGGCCCTTGAGGTCGCGCTCGGCGATCTGCGGCCAGACGATGTCGACGATGTTGTCGAGCGCCTCGCGCAGCGTGGTCCCGCTCGACAGGTCCTCGTTGAAAGTGCGCTCGCTGCCGAGCGACTTGCGCACGCGGTTGGCCCGCACCGGGCGCAGGTCGATGCCCCGCGCGGCGCGGTAGAGATACTCGGCGAAGCTGCCGAAATGTTGCCGCAGCCAGGCGACGTCCTTCGCGGCGAGGTCGGCGCCGGTCTCGATCCCGAGCCGGGCCATCTTCTCGGCCCCGCGCGGGCCCACGCCGTGGAACCGCCGCACCGGCAGGGTCTGGACGAATGCCGCGCCCTGCCCCGGTCGGATCACGCATAGCCCGTCGGGCTTGTTCTGGTCGCTCGCCAGCTTGGCGAGGAACTTGTTGTAGCTGACACCGGCGCTGGCGGTGAGCCCGGTCTCGGCGCGGATGCGGGCGCGGATCAGCTCGGCAATCCGCGTCGCCGAGCCGATCCCGAGGTTGTCCTCGGTGACGTCGAGATAGGCTTCGTCGAGGCTGAGCGGCTCGACGTGCGGGGTGAACTCGCGGAAGATCGCGCGGATTTGCCGCGAGGCCTCGGTGTAGGCGTCGAAGCGGTGGCGGACGAAGATCAGGTCCGGACACAGCCGCTTGGCGGTCATGCCGGGCATGGCCGAGCGGACCCCAAACTTGCGGGCCTCGTAGCTGGCGGCCGCGACCACCCCGCGGCTGCCGCCACCGCCGACCGCCACCGGCTTGCCGCGAAGTTCCGGGTCGTCGCGCTGCTCAACGCTGGCGAAGAAGGCGTCCATGTCGACATGGATGATCTTGCGAAGGCCGAGGCCCAATTCTTCATCGTCGTCATCGGGACTCGCCATGGCGGCAATCTAACCGTTGTGCGCCTCGGCAACAGTGGGCAAGGCGCGCCCATGACCATGAGCCTGTCCCACGACAAGCGGACCATCGGGCGGCGCGAGCTGGTGGTGATGGTGGCGCTGGTGATGAGCCTCAACGCGCTCGCCATCGACGGCATGCTGCCCGCGCTCGACGACATGGCGCGCGAGCTGGGCGCCGAGGACGGCAACCGCCGCCAGCTGGTGGTCGGGCTCTACCTTTTGGCCACAGGCGTCGGCTGCCTGATGCCCGGCGCCTTCGCCGACCGCTTCGGCCGCCGCCCGCTGCTGCTGGCCTCGCTGGCCGGCTACGCGGTGTTCTCGCTCTTGATCGCGCTGGTCCACGATTTTACCGTGCTGCTGGTCCTGCGGGTCATCCAGGGCGTGCTCACCGCCGGGCTGCTGGTGGTCCCCAACGCGATCATCCGCGACCAGTACGAAGGCGACAGCATGGCCCGGCTGATGAGCCTGGTCAGCGCGGTGTTCATCGCCGTGCCGGTTGTCGCGCCGAGCCTGGGCCAGGCGGTGCTGCTGTTCGCGGGCTGGCGCTGGATCTTCGTGCTGCTGGCGGGGCTGGGCGTGCTCGCGGCGCTGTGGGTGTACATGCGCCTGCCCGAGACGCTCGATCCGGCCAACCGCCAGCAGATCGACCTGCCGGTGATCGGCCGCAACATGTACGTGGCGCTGATCAACCGCGCCTCGGTCGGCTACGTGCTCGGCACCATGCTGCTGATCGGGGCGGTGTTCGGCTACGTAAACAGCGCCCAGCAGCTGATCGGCGAGCACTTCGGCGCGGGCGACATGTTCCCGCTGGTGTTCGGCGGCACCGCGGCGATGATGGTGATCTCGAACCTCGTCAACTCGCGCATCGTCGAGCGGTTCGGCGCGCGGCGCGTGTCGCACACCGGCGTGCTGGTGTTCATCGCGGTTTCCATGGTGCAGGTCTGGGCAGCCTACAACCGACCCGACAGCCTCGGCTGGTTCATCCCGCTGATGGCGACCAACCTTGGCTTGCTCGGCTTCCTCGGGGCCAACTTCGGCTCGATCGCGATGCAGCCGTTCGCCGCCATCGCCGGCTCGGCCAGCTCGGTGCAGATGTTCTTCCGGATGTTCGGCGCGGCAGTAGTGGGCCTGGTTATCGGCCAGGCCTACGACGGCACCGCGCAACCGTTCGCGCTGGCGCTGCTGGTCTGCAGCGTGGGCGCGCTGCTGCTGGTCAGCTTCAGCGAGAAGGGGCGCCTGTTCCGGCGGCTCAATCCGCCCAAGGCCGCCTGATTTAACTGCCGTGGTCGATCCGCCGGCGGAAGGTCTCGGGCAGGAATAGCAGCCCGACCACCAGCGTCAGCACCGCCACGCCCACCGGGTACCAGAGGCCGGCGTAGATATCGCCGGTTGCCGCCACCATGGCAAAGGCGATGGTCGGCAGGAAACCGCCGAACCAGCCATTGCCGATGTGATAAGGCAGGCTCATCGCGGTGTAGCGGATGCGGCTCGGGAACAGCTCGACCAGCAGCGCCGCGATCGGGCCGTAGACCATCGTCACCAGCAGCACGAGCACGGTCAGGATGGCGATGACGAGCGGCTTGTCGATGCGGCCGGGGTCGGCCTTGAGCGGATAGCCCGCGGCTTCGAGCGCGGCGGGCAGCGCGGCGTCGAAGCTCGCCTTGTCGGCGATGCCGAGCTGCGTAGCGCCGATGCGCACGACCGGGTCGCCCGGCGTGTCGAGGTTGGCATAGGGAATGCCGGCCCTGGCCAGCGCCGCCTTGGCGATGTCGCACCCGGACCGGTCGAAGGTAGTGCGCCCGATCGGGTCGAACTGGACCGAGCAGCTGGCCTGGTCGGCGACGACCGTGACCGGCGCCCGCGCCTGCGCCTCGGCCAGCGCCGGGTTGGCGGCGCTCGTCAGAGCGCCGAACAGCGGGAAGTAGAGAACGGCGGCGAGCGCGCAGCCGGCCATGATGATCGGCTTGCGGCCGATCTTGTCGCTGAGCCAGCCGAACACGAGGAAGAACGGCGTGCCGATGATCAGCGCGGTGGCGATGAGGATGTTGGCCGTCCCGCCGTCGACCTTGAGGATGCGCTCGAGGTAGAACAGCGCGTAGAACTGCCCGGTGTACCAGACCACCGCCTGCCCGGCGACCGCGCCGAGCAGCGCCACCAGCACCCAGCGCAAGTTGCGCCACTTGCCGAACGCCTCGGTCAGCGGCGCCTTGGAGGTCGTGCCCGCCTCCTTCATTTCGCGGAACACCGGGCTTTCCTGCAATTGCAGGCGGATCCACAGCGAGATCGCCAGCAGAATCGCCGAGAGCAGGAACGGCAAGCGCCAGCCCCAGTCGGCGAAGGCTTCCTCGCCCAGCCAGGTCCTGAGGCCAATCACCACCAGCAGCGCCGCGAACAGCCCGAGCGTGGCAGTGGTCTGGATGAAGCTGGTATAGAACCCGCGCTTGCCTTCGGGCGCGTGCTCGGCGACGTAAATCGCCGCGCCGCCGTATTCGCCGCCGAGCGCCAGGCCCTGGATCAGCCGCAGCGCCACCAGCATGAGCGGCGCGGCGACCCCGGCGGTCGCATAGCTCGGCAGCAATCCGACCGCGAAAGTCGAAGCGCCCATCAGCCCCATGGTGACGAGGAAGGTGTATTTGCGGCCGACAATGTCGCCGACGCGCCCGAACAGCAGCGCCCCGAACGGCCGCACCGCGAACCCCGCGGCGAAGGCGGCGAGCGCGAGGATAAAGCCGGTGGTCTCGTTGACGCCGGAGAAGAACTGCGCGGTGATGACCGTGGCGAGGAGCCCGTAGAGGTAGAAGTCGTACCACTCGAAGATCGTCCCGAGCGACGACGCCGCGATGACCTTGACCTGCGACGGGCGGATCGGCGCGGCGGCGGCTTCGGTCATGCGGTGATCCCCCCGGTTTGGCGTTTAGTGCCGCAGGGCGAAGGCCGGCGCAATCCTCCCCGGAACGGGGAGGGGGACCACCCGCAGGGTGGTGGAGGGGGCTCTCCGCAAGCGCTGCGCTATCGGATAGCCCCCTCCGTCAGCGCTTCGCGCTGCCACCTCCCCGTTCCGGGGAGGAATTAGGGGTCGGCCTTCTCCACCCGCGCCAGCAGTGCCTCGACCTGCACCTGCTGACCCTCGTGCACCGTGAGCTCGGCCACCGTCCCGTCGAATGGCGCGGTCAGTGCGTGCTCCATCTTCATCGCCTCGAGCACCAGCAGCCGCTGGCCCTTCACCACCGCCTCGCCCACGGCCACATCGACCGCGATCACCTTGCCGGGCATGGGAGACAGGATGGCGCCCGAGGAGGCAGAGGCACTGCTCTCCGGATCGGCGCGATAGGACGCTAGGACGAAGGCCGCGCCGCCTTCGAAATAGGCATTATCTTCATTCGACCACCAAGCAGCCGCGTCCAAGTACGCATCAGCCGCTGCGAGATCGAGCGGCACGACCACTCTCTTGCCCGCAACAAGCAAGGCGACTTCGGCTCGTTTCGGCGCATTGAGACGCAAACCGGCCAGACCCTTGGCCTGTACGGTCGAGTCCCACGGAACCTGGGCAAAAAACGCGTTCGACGCCGCGACTGCCAGCATGCCCTCCGATGGCCGCGGCTCTGCCGACAGCTCATCCAAGTGCTCGGCGATGAAACTCGTGGTCACCTTGCCGACGGCAAATTGAGGGTGGTCGGCAAGGCGCTTGAGGAACCAGGCGTTGGTCTTGACGGGCGCACAATTCACCTTGCCGCAAGCTGCCACCAAGGCGCGTCTCGCGCTCTCTCGATCCTCTGCTGCGGTGACAACCTTGGCGATCATCGGATCGTAGTACGGCGAGATCGCGTCGCCTTGCTCGACGCCCATTTCAAGGCGGGCGCCGTCCGGGAAGCGCAGTTGCTCAAGCCGCCCCGTGCTCGGCAAAAACCCCGTTGCCGGGTCCTCGGCATAGAGCCGCGCTTCCATCGCCCAGCCGTCGATCTTGAGCTCGTCCTGCCTCAACGGCAGTTCTTCCCCGCTCGCCACGCGCAACTGCCATTCGACCAGGTCGACGCCGGTGATTTCCTCGGTCACCGGGTGCTCGACCTGGAGGCGGGTGTTCATTTCCATGAAGAAGATGCGGTCCGCCGATAGCCCCTCGCTGGCGTCGGCGATGAATTCGATGGTGCCGGCGCCGACGTAGTCGACCGCCTTGGCGGCACGCACTGCTGCAGCGCAGATCGCCTCGCGGGTGGCGGCGTCCATGCCCGGCGCGGGGGCTTCCTCGATTACTTTCTGGTGGCGGCGCTGGAGCGAGCAGTCGCGCTCGAACAGGTGGACCATGTTGCCGTGCGTGTCGCCGAACACCTGCACCTCGATGTGGCGCGGGCTGGTGATCCACTTTTCCAGAATGACCTGGTCGTTGCCGAAGCTGGCCCTGGCCTCGCGCTGGCAAGACTCAAGCATTTCAACGAATTGCCGCGCAGCATCCACTTTGCGCATGCCCTTGCCACCGCCGCCCGCGACCGCCTTGATCAGCACCGGCCAGCCGATCTTTTTCGCTTCCTCGAGCAAACGCGTCGGCGACTGGTCCTCACCCAGATAGCCGGGCGTCACTGGCACCCCGGCGTCCATCATCAGCTGCTTCGCCGCGTCCTTCAGCCCCATTGCGCGGACGCTGTCGGGCTTCGGGCCGACCCAGCTCAGCCCGGCCTCCGCCACCGCCTCGGCAAACTCGGCGTTCTCGGAAAGGAACCCATAGCCCGGATGAATCGCCTCGGCCCCGGTCGCCTTCGCCGCGGCGATGATTTTCTCCCCGCGCAGGTAGCTCTCCCCGGCGGGCGAAGGCCCGATATGCACCGCCTCGTCGGCCTGCCGCACGTGCAGCGCCTTGGCGTCGGCATCCGAATAGACCGCCACCGTGCGGATCCCCAGCGCCCGCGCGGTGCGGATGATCCGGCAGGCGATCTCCCCCCGGTTGGCGATCAGCAGCGAGGCGATCATGCCACGCCCTCGTCGGGCAGCGGGGTCATCGGGTTGGGTGCGATCGGCCCGGCCATGCGCACCGCGATCAGCACCTGGCCTCGGCTGAAGGGCGGCGCCTTCTCCGGCGGAACCGGGGCGTCGAGCGCTTCCATGAAGCCGCTGAACACCGCGCCCAGCTTCTCGAGCCGCGAGGTGGTGACCCGGTGATCCCACGCCGCCGCCCCGCGCTCGCGGACCTTGCGGCCTAGCGCGAGGTAAATGTTGGCCGCGCTCAGCACCGCCCAGCGCTGGCGGAAGCTCAATCCCGCCGTGCCGGGGCGCGCCGAAGCCTCATAGGTTTCGGCCATGTCGACCAGCCGCGCCACCAGGGCGACCAGTTGCTCGCGGTAGGCCGGCTTCATGTGCTCGCCGGGCGGGATGTCGGCCTCGGCCAGCCATTCGAGCGGCAGGTAGCAGCGCCCGGCGGCATCGTCGTCCGACACATCGCGGGCGATCTCGGCGAGCTGGAACGCCAGGCCGAGGTCGAAGGCGCGGTCGAGCACTGCCTCGTCGTCCTCGGCCACGCCCATGATCCGCGCCATCATCACGCCCACCGCCCCGGCGACGTGATAGCCATAGCGGGCGAGGTCCGCCTCGCCGTGCGGCTGCCAGCCGGCGGCGTCGAGCGCGAAGCCCTCGATCACGTCGTCTGCCATCTGCATGGTCAGACCGGTTTCCGCCGCCACCTGCCCGAAGGCGTCGAACGTCGGGTCTGCCGTCGGCTGACCCTCCAGCGCGCGCCTCGTCAACACACGGATCGCCTGGATCAGATTGTCGGCGTCCTGCTGGTCCTCGAGCTTGAAGCCGAGTTCCTGTCCGTCGGCCATGTCGTCGCAGCGCCGGCACCAGGCATAGAGCAGCCAGGCGCGCTCGCGCGTTGCCTTGTCGAACAGGCGGCTGGCGATGGCGAAGCTCTTGCTACCCTGCGCCATCGTCCGCCGCGCTTGCTTGACCAGGTCCTCGCGCCCGCGCCCGCCGCCGCTCTGCCGCACCGGCGGGCGCAGGATCTGCGACGGCGCCAGCAGGCGCGGACGGCGGTCGCGGAAGTGCTTGATTGCCATCAGAAAGCCCCCTCCTCT
>Ga0307505_10001191_pt1 | contig 22406 bp, 23 predicted proteins | sample 23_S_MG_FD_202183 | JGI IMG/M metagenome (GOLD analysis project Ga0307505, IMG submission 202183) | Soil microbial communities from Populus trichocarpa stands in riparian zone in the Pacific Northwest, United States - 23_S | ecosystem: Environmental > Terrestrial > Soil > Riparian zone > Trees...
TCGCTCGACGATCTGGTGATCGCGAGCTTCACGACCGGCCCCGGTGCAACCACCTTGCCGATGCGGATTTATAGTCAGGTCCGTCTGGGCGTGACGCCGGAGATCAATGCCGTGAGCACCATCTTCATTGCTTTTGTCGCCGTTCTTGTGATCGCCGCCTCGCTCGCCATGAAGTGGCAGCAGGCCGCGCGCCGGCGCGTCTCGGCCTGACGGAGCAGGCGATGGCGCTCACGCAATCGGTCGAACGCGCGCTGCAAAGCGGAATAGGCGAGGGCGGCGTGCCGGGCCGCGCCTATCTCGACCAGTTGCGCCGCGCGGAAGAAGCGCTGATCGCGCTGCGCGCGGCTTACGACAACGGCTCGCTGCCGCTCTTGGCACTTCCCTTCAAGACCGACGATCTCGTGCCGCTCGCCGGCACCGCGCTCAAGCTCGCTAGCGCGAGCGACGTGGTTTTTCTCGGCACGGGTGGTTCGAGCCTTGGCGGTCAGGCGCTCGCGCAGCTCGCCGATTACGGCGTCGCCGGTCTCGACGCGCTGCGCACGAAGGCGCGGCTTCATTTCCTCGACAATCTCGACCCGCTCACCATGGAGCGGCTGCTTGCGAAGCTGCCGATGAAGACCACGCGCTTCGTCGCGATCTCAAAATCCGGCGGCACCGCCGAGACGCTGATGCAGACCATCGCCGTCATCACCGCGCTCCAGAAAGCCGATCTCGGCGACAGGATCCCCGAACATCTCTTTGGCTTAACCGAAGCGCAGGGCGACAAGCTGAACGGCTTGCGCGCGCTGCTTGAGAGTAAAGAGTGCGAGATTTTGGAGCACGATCCGAAGATCGGCGGACGCTTCTCCGTGCTGTCGAACGTGGGCCTCTTACCCGCGCTCGTGCTCGGCCTCGATGCAACGGAAATCCGCGCCGGTGCGCGCGAGGCGCTCGCGCCCGTGCTCGCGCGCAAGCCCGCGCGCGACGTGCCGCCCGCGGCCGGTGCTGCATTGTCCGCCGCCGCGGCGACGGACGGCAAGACGATCCGCATCCTGTGCGCCTATGCCGACCGGCTCGAGCGCTTCACCAGATGGTGGGTGCAGCTCTGGGCCGAGAGTTTGGGCAAGGGCGGTAAGGGCGCCGCACCCATCGCCGCGCTCGGACCCGTCGATCAGCACAGCCAGTTGCAGCTCTGGCTCGACGGCCCGCGCGACAAGCTCTTCACGGTGATCACCACCGACCTTGAAGGGCGCGGCCCGTCCATGGACCCGATCCTCGCCGAGATCGCGGGCGAAAAGGCGTTCGGGGGCAAGACCGTCGGCGACCTCGTCGCCGCGCAGGGCCGTGCCACCGCCGACACGCTCGCGAAGAACGGTCGCCCGGTGCGCACCATTCACATCGAGAGGCTCGACGAGCGCGCGATCGGCGGACTGCTCATGCACTTCATGCTCGAGACGATCATCGCGGCGCATCTTCTCGGCGTTGAGCCCTTCGATCAGCCCGCCGTGGAGCAGGGCAAGGTGCTCGCGAAACGCTATCTCGCCGGAGAGAAATAGGCGGCGCCGATGATCCGCGTCACCGACCGCATCGAGATCGGCGAGCACGAGATTGAGGAAACCTTCGTGCGCGCCTCGGGTCCGGGAGGGCAGAACGTCAACAAGCTCTCGACCGCCGTGCGGCTGCGCTTCAATGTCGGCTCGCCGTCCTTGCCCGACGACGTGCGCGCGCGCCTCAGGGGCATCGCCGGAAGCCGGCTGACCAAGGAGGGCGACATCGTCCTTCTCGCCGACCGCCACCGCACGCAGGAGCGTAACCGCGCCGACGCGTTAGAGCGCCTGCTCGACATGATCCGCCGCGCCGCCGAGCGCCCGATCCCCCGCCGCAAGACCCGCCCGCCCAAATCCTCCAAGCGCAAACGGCTGGAGGGCAAGAAACATCGGGGGCAAATCAAGACCATGCGCCGGGTGAAGCCCGGATTTGAATGAGCCGGCCATGCGCATGCGCTAGCATGCGGCCCGCATCCGACTCGGAACCGCCATGCCCGTCCGCCAGCTCCCCGAAGCACTCGTCAACCGCATCGCCGCCGGCGAGGTGGTCGAGCGCCCGGCGTCGGTCGTGAAGGAGCTGGTCGAGAACGCGCTCGACGCCGGCGCACGCAGGATCGAAGTCGTGCTTTCGGGCGGAGGCAGCCGCCTGATCCGCGTCACCGACGACGGCGGCGGCATGGGCCCGGCCGACCTCGCGCTCGCCGTCGAGCGCCACGCCACCTCGAAGCTCGCGGGCGACGATCTCGATGCCATCGCCACGCTCGGCTTCCGCGGCGAGGCGCTGCCGTCCATCGGCTCGGTCGCGCGGCTTTCCATCGTGACGCGCACGCGCGACGCGGGGAACGCCAGCGAGATCGTGGTTGACGGCGGGAAGAAGTCGGATGTGAAGCCCGCCGCACTCGGCGAGGGCACGCGCATCGAGGTGCGCGACCTGTTCTATGCCACCCCCGCGCGGCTGAAATTCATGAAGTCGGAGCGTGCCGAAACCGCTGCCGCCGTCGAGGCTGTGCGCCGCCTCGCGCTCGCGCGGCCCGACGTCGCCTTCACGATCGTGGCCGAGGACCGCGCGCCGATGACCTACGCCGCGCGTTCGAACGACACCGAAGGCCGTCTTTCGCGCATGGCGGACGTGCTCGGCGCGGAGCTGCGCGAGAACGCCGTGCCGGTCGAGGGCGAACGCGAGGGTGTCTCCGTCTCCGGCCTCGCGGGCCTGCCGACCTTCTCGCGCGCGAATTCGCTCGCGCAGTATCTGTTCGTGAACGGCCGCCCCGTGCGCGACAAGGTGCTGCTCGGCGCTGTGCGCGCCGCCTACAGCGACCTCCTGCATGGTGACCGCCACCCGGTCGTGGCACTTTTCCTGACGCTCGATCCGCGCGAGGTGGACGTGAACGTCCACCCGGCCAAGACCGAAGTCCGTTTCCGCGATCCCGGCCTGATCCGCGCGCTGCTCATCCGCGCCCTGAAGAATGCGCTCGGCGAGGGCGCCATGCGCTCGGCGACCACGGGCGCGGCTCGGCTCGTGTCCTTCGCGCGCCGCAATCCCGGCGGAGCGCGGCCCGTGTCCGGCTGGCGCGGTTCGGCCGCGCCCGCCTACGCTCCCGGCTTCGAGGAAGATCAGGCGCTCTTCGATGCCGTCGCGGCGCCGTCCGCGGATACGCGCGCCAATCTCGCGCCCGCGCAGCCCGAACTGCTCGACAAGCCGCTCGGTGCTGCGCGCGCGCAACTGCACGACACCTACATTGTCGCGCAGACCCGCGACGGCCTCGTGGTCGTCGATCAGCACGCCGCGCACGAGCGCATCGTCTATGAGAAGCTGAAAACCGCCCTCGACCGCGACGGCGTGGCGCGCCAGATTCTGCTTGTTCCTCAGGTGGTTGATCTGGACCCGGGGGACGCCGCGAGCCTGGCCGAACGTGCCGGTGAGCTGGCGAAGCTCGGCCTCGTCATCGAATCCTTCGGACAGGGGGCCGTGCTGGTGCGCGAAGTGCCCGCGCTCCTCGGCGACACCGACGCCGCGGCCCTCGTGCGCGATCTCGCCGAGCACATGGCGGAATGGGACGAGTCGTTGCCGCTGGCGCGGCGGCTGTTGGCCGTCGCTTCATCAATGTCCTGCCACGGCTCCGTCCGCGCCGGCCGCCGCCTGAAGCCCGAGGAAATGAACGCGCTCCTGCGCGAGATGGAAGTGACGGAGAATGCCGGCCAGTGCAATCACGGCCGCCCGACTTACGTCGAGCTCAAGCTCGAAGACATCGAGAAGCTGTTCGGGCGAAGATAATTGCGTCGTCCCGGACGGGCGAGCGCATAAGCGCGAGCCCGATCCGGGACCGCTCTCAGTGAATCACGTCATACGGTCCCGGCTCTCGCGCTACGCGCTCGGCCGGGACGACGAGTCTAGCGAATGGCGTAAGATGACAAACTCCGTGTCGTCATAGTCGCGCCGCTCCAGTTCCTCGAAGCCCGCAGGCGCGGCGAACTTCGCGTCCACCGCTTCCTCGACGACGACAATCGCGCCGGGCACCAGCCAGCCGCCGTCGCGCGCGCTCGCGAGCGCCTTTTCCGCAAGTCCCTTGCGATAGGGCGCATCGCAGAAGACAAGATCGAACGGCTCATTCGGATGGGCCTGACCGAGCTGCGTGGCGTCCCGCCGGAAAATCTTGGTGACGCCGCCGAGCGCGAAAGCCTCGACATTCTCGCGCAGCAGCGCGCGGCCTTCCACCGAGTCCTCGACGAAGCAGGCGAAGCGCGCGCCGCGCGAGATCGCCTCGATCCCGAGCGCGCCGGTGCCCGCGAACAGATCGAGCACCCGCGCGTCGAGGATCGGATTGCCGTAAGCGTGAACGAGAATGTTGAACAGCGCCTCGCGCAGCCGGTCGGCGGTCGGCCGGATCGCATCCGACTTCGGCCCCTGGATCGCGCGCCCGCGAAATTTCCCCGCGACGACGCGCATTACCGTTTCTTCGTGCCGAAATGCGATCCGCGCGGTCCTCCGCGGCGGTTCGCGGGCTTGTGGCGCGGTCGGTCCTTCGGCTTCTCACGCCGTGTCACAACTGCAGTCGCTGCAGGCCTGGCGGGCGCGGCGGCCTCGGGCTTCTTCTTCGGCGCTGCGCGCTCCGGCGTCGCATCAGGCTCTACTTCCCGCAGCGGCGCGTCGAAATCGACGCCCGCCGCGCGCGCGATCTTCTCGCTGACCTGCTCGCGCAGCGTGCGCGTGTTCACTTCCTCGATCGCGCCCGGCTCCATCTCCAGCAACTGGAAGGGGCCGTAAGAGACACGGATGAGCCGGTTCACCGTCAGGCCGAGTGAGCCGAGCACCTTGCGGATTTCGCGGTTCTTGCCCTCGCGCAGCCCGATCGTCAGCCAGACATTCGAGCCCTTCGCCCGATCGAGTTTCGCGTCCACAGGTCCATAGGAAATGCCTTCGACCTTGATTCCGCGTTTCAGCCCGTCAAGCTGCTCTTGCGTCACGGTGCCGTTCGCCCGCACGCGATAGCGCCGGAGCCAGCCGGTCTCGGGCAATTCGAGCGCGCGCTTCAGCCCGCCGTCGTTCGTCAGCAGCAAGAGCCCTTCGCTCGTGAGGTCGAGCCGCCCGACGCTGACCAGCCGCGGCAACTCTTTCGGAAGCCGCGCGAACACGGTGGGCCGCCCCTCGGGGTCGCGCGCGGTGGTCACGAGCCCGCGCGGCTTGTGATAGCGGAAGAGCCGCGTGCGCTCACGGTTCGGCAAGGGCTTGTCATCGACCGCGACCGTGTCTTTCGGTCCCACATTGAAGGCGGGGCTCGTGAGCGTCTGTCCGTTCACCGCCACGCGGCCGGCCGCGATCCATGCCTCCGCCTCGCGCCGCGAGCACAGGCCCGCGCGCGCCATCACCTTGGCGATGCGCTCGCCTTCCGGGGCATTCTGGGGCGGCTTGCGGGACATTTTGTTCCGTGCGACTCCGGGCGCATCGCAACTAGCACGGCGGCCCGCCCGGCACGAGCATGACGAATTCGAACTTCATGGACCTCGCGTTGCTGGAGGCCGCCGAGGCCGGCGAGCGCGGCGAGGTGCCGGTGGGCTGCGTGATCGTGCGCGAGGGCGCCATCATCGCCCGCGCCGGCAACCGCACACTCGCGGATAAGGACCCGACCGCGCACGCCGAGATGATCGCATTGCGCGAGGCCGCCCGCGCGCTCGGCTCCGAACGCCTCACCGACTGCGATCTCTACGTCACGCTCGAACCCTGCACCATGTGCGCGGCGGCGATCTCCTTCGCGCGCATCCGGCGGCTCTATTACGGCGCCCTCGACAGGAAGGGCGGCGCGGTCGACTCCGGCGTGCGTTTTTTCTCGCAGTCGACCTGCCATCACCGCCCCGAAGTTTACGGCGGCATGGGCGAGGCGCGCGCGGCGGCGCTCCTGAAGGACTTCTTCGCGGCGAAGCGCTGAGCTTACGCGCCCGCACGGCGCGCGAAGCGCATCGCGGTTTCGGCGAGCGGCCGCACCGCGTCGGCGCGCGCGGCGGCGTGCTGGTTCGCCGCGGTCCCGTCGCGCACGCGGCCGACGATGCCCTGCACGATCGCGGCCAGCCGGAAGAAATTATAGGCCATGTAGCTGTCGATATGCGTGCCGGGATCGAGCCCGGTGCGCTTCACATAGGCCGCCACATAGTCGTCGCGCGAGGGGATGCCGAGCGCAGGCAGATCCTTGTCCTTGAGCGAGCCGAAGCCGCCCATCACCGGCATCTCCCACGCCATCAGGTGATAGGTGAAGTCGGCGAGCGGATCGCCGAGCGTCGAAAGCTCCCAGTCGATGACGGCGATGACATCCGGGCTCAAAGCGTCGAGGATCATGTTGTCGAGCCGGTAGTCGCCGTGAACGATGCGGATCGCCTGCTGCGGCGGCACGTTCTTTGGCAGCCATTCCATCAGCGCGTCCATCTCCGCGATCTTGTCGGTCTCGGACGCGACATATTGCTTCGTCCAGCGCGCGATCTGCCGCGCGACGTAATCCTCGCCCTTGCCGTAGTCCGCGAGTCTGACCGCTGCCGGGTCGAAGGAATGCAGCCGCGCGAGCGTGGCGTTCATGGAATCATAGACCGCTGTGCGTTCCGCCGGATGGGACGAGGGCATCGGCAGGTCCCAGAACACACGACCTTCGGCGAAGCTCATCACATAAAACATCGTGCCGGCGATGCTGTCGTCGTCGCACAGCACGAGCGGCTCCGGCACCGGGAAACCCTGCGGATGAAGCGCGGAGATCACCTTGAATTCGCGGTCGACCGCATGCGCGGAGGGAAGGAGCTTCCCCGGCGGCTTGCGGCGGAGCACATAACGCCGCTCCGGCGTCTTCAGCATGTAGGTGGGGTTCGACTGCCCGCCCTTGAACAGATGCACCTCGAGCGCGCCGCGGAAGCCCGCGATCTTGCCCGCGAGATATTGCTCAAGCCGCGCCGCGTCGATCTTCAGCGCGTCGGGCGCCTCGCGCGTGCCGGTATAGGCGGCCTGCCGGTCGAAAGTTTCCATGCGGACAGTCTAGGGCCAATTTCGCGCCAGATAAAATTCCGCGCTGTGAAACTGTCTCGTCATCCCGGCCGAGCGAAGCGAGAGCCGGGATCGTCAGTGGTCAATCTCGGAGCGGTCCCGGCTCGCGCCTTCGGCGCGTCCGGGACGACGAGTGAGTTTTCTAATCCAGCGTCAGCTTCATGCCTTCGTGCGATGCCACGAAGCCGAGGCGCTCATAGAAACGATGCGCGTCCTTGCGGCTCTTGTCGGTGGTGAGCTGCGCCATGGCGCAGCCCTCGCGCCGCGCCATCTCGACGGCTTCCCGAATGATCTGCTCGCCGAAGCCCTTGCCACGGTGCAGGCTCGCGACCCGCACCGCTTCGATCAGCGCGCGCCTCGCGCCCTGCCGGCTGAGGCCGTGGATGAACGTGATCTGCAGCGTGCCGACGATCTCGCCGTTCACGTCCGCGATCAGGAGCCGGTTGTTCGGGTCGCGCGCGAGCGCGTCGAAGGCGGCGTAATAGCTCGCGGGCAGGGGTTCCGTGGTGATTTCGCGCGACGCGCCGAGCGTGTCGTCGGCGAGCATGGCGACGATCGCCGGCACGTCCTCGCGCCTCGCCGCGCGCAGCGTGACCCGCGACGTCATGCGCGCAGGAACGGCAGCAGCTCCGCCGCCGTCTCCTCGGGTGCTTCCTCCGGGAGAAAGTGCCCGCACGGAACGGACTTACCGGAAACATTCGTCGCCCAGCGCCGCCAGACGTCGAGCGGGCTTTCGCCCTTCGCGGGGATGCCGCTCTCGCCCCAGAGCGCCAGCAGCGGCGCCTCGATCTTGCGCCCCGCCGTGTGGTCGGCATCGTCGTGCTCGAAGTCGGTCGTCTGACCGGCGCGATAATCCTCGCATGAGGCGTGAATGCGCGCCGGCTGCCTGAACGCCGCGCGATAGTGATCGAACGCCCGCGGATCGAACACACCGCTGTCGCCCTTGCCGTTCCACGCCTTCATCTTGAACTCGAGATATTCGACCGGCTGCTTGCCGATGAGCATTTCGGGGAAGGGATAGGGCTGGGCGAGGAACGTCCAGTGGAAGATCTTCATCGCTCGCGTCCGGTTGATGCCGGTCCACATCTCCCAGGTCGGCACGATGTCGAGCGTGGAGATTTTCGTCACCCGCTCGGGATGATCGAGCGCGAGCCGATAGGCGACACGGCCGCCGCGGTCATGGCCGACGACGGCGAACCGTTCGTGCCCGAGCGACTGCATCACTTCGATCATCGCCTTCGCCATCGAGCGCTTGTCATAGGGCGCGTGGCCGGCGCCGGACTCCGGCGCGTCGCTCTGGCCGTAGCCGGGCAGGTCGGGAATGATGAGCTTGAACTCGCCCGCCAGCATCGGCGCGACCCGGTGCCACATCACGCCCGATTGCGGATAGCCGTGCAGCAGCAGGACGGGCGAGCCTTGGCCGCCGATGCGCGCGAAAATCTTGCCGGCGCCCGTGTTGACGAATTTTGAATCGTAGCCGGGAAGGAGATCGGCCAGTTGACTTACCACGGAGCCCTCGAAAATTTGAGCGGTACATTACCCCAACCGCTCGTCCCCGCGAAAGCGGGGACCCAGTACTGGATTCCCGCTTACGCGGGAATGAGCGGAGTAATTCAAGTTCGAGAAAGCGCCCGCCACCCAATGTCGCGCCGGCAGAAACCTTGCGGCCAGTCGATGAGATCGACCGCGCGATAGGCGCGCGCCTGCGCTTCCTTGAGCGTCTTGCCGGTCGCGGTGACATTCAGGACGCGCCCGCCGGCGGCGACAATTTTTTCGCCCGCGCGCTTCGTGCCGGCGTGGAAGACCGTCACGCCCTCGACTTCGCCCGCGCGGTCGAGGCCGCGGATTTCCGAGCCGCTCTCGTAAGCGCCCGGATAACCCTTCGTCGCCATCACCACCGTGATCGCGTGCTCGTCGCGCCAGCGCACGCTCACCTGGCCCAGCGTCCCGTCGCAGGTAGCGAGCAGGAGCGTGAGCAGGTCGTCCTTGAGCCGCGTCATCAGCACCTGGCATTCGGGATCGCCGAAGCGCGCGTTGTATTCGATGAGCTTCGGCCCGTCCTTCGTGATCATCAGCCCCGCGAAGATGACGCCGCGATAGGGCATACCCATGCGCACGAGCGCCCGCGCCGTCGGCTGCACGATCTCTTCGAGCGCGCGCCGCTCCATGTCCGCCGTCATCACCGGCGCGGGCGAATAGGCGCCCATGCCGCCGGTATTCGGCCCCTTGTCGCCATCGAAGACGCGCTTGTGGTCCTGCGCCGACGCAAGCGGCACCACCGTTTCGCCATCCATAAGACAGAAGAAGCTCGCTTCCTCGCCGTCGAGATATTCCTCGATCACCACGGGCTCGCTGCCACCCATGGAAAAGACCTGCTCGATGCCCGCGAGCGCCTCGTCGAGCGTCATCGCGACCACGACGCCCTTGCCCGCGTGCAGCCCGTCGGCCTTGAGCACGATCGGCGCGCCCTGCTTGCGCACATAGTCGCGCGCCGCTGCCGCGTCGGTGAACTCCGCGTAGGCGCCGGTCGGAATTCCGTTCTCGACCGCGATCTTCTTGGTGAAGCGCTTCGAGCCCTCAAGCTGCGCCGCCTTCGCGCTCGGCCCAAAGACGCGAATGCCTTGGCGCCCGAGATCGTCCGCGAGCCCCGCGACCAGCGGCGCTTCCGGCCCCACCACAACGAGATCGATCTTCCTGTCCTTGCAGAAGGCCGCCACCGCCGCGTGGTCGGCGATCTTCAGGTCCACGAGCTCCGCTTCCTGCGCGATGCCGGGGTTGCCCGGTGCGGCATAGAGCTTGGTGAGCAACGGGCTCGCGGCGAGCTTCCACGCCAGCGAATGTTCGCGTCCGCCGGAGCCGATCAGAAGCACTTGCATGGATTTCCCTGGGGGTCTTCGCGCGGGCGCGTCCATGTAGCATAAAAGTCCGCGACTCAGGACCATCCATGGCCGCATCCACAGAAGCGCGCACGAACCTCCCCGAGATCACGGTCTCGGAGCTCTCCGCCGCCCTCAAGCGGACGGTGGAAGAGGCGTATCCCTATGTGCGCCTGCGCGGCGAGGTGTCCGGCTATCGCGGCCCGCACTCGTCGGGCCATTGCTACTTTTCGCTCAAGGACCAGAACGCGCGCATCGAGGCCGTGATCTGGAAGGGCACCTTCGGCCGCATGCGCTTCAAGCCCGAGGAAGGGCTGGAGGTGATCGCGTCCGGCAAGATCACCACCTATCCCGGCTCCTCGAAGTACCAGATCGTCGTCGAATCGATTGAGCCGGCGGGTGTCGGCGCACTGATGGCGCTCCTCGATGAGCGCAAGAAGAAGCTCGCCGCCGAAGGCTTGTTCGACGAGAGCCGTAAGCGACCGCTGCCGTTCATGCCGCGCGTGATCGGCGTCGTGACGTCGCCGACCGGCGCCGTGATCCGCGATATCCTCCATCGCCTCTCGGACCGCTGTCCGTGTCATGTGCTCGTATGGCCCGTGCGCGTGCAGGGCGAGACGGCGGCGGCCGAAGTCGCCGCGGCCATCGCGGGCTTCAACGCGCTCGCGCCCGGCGGGACGATTCCGCGCCCCGACGTGCTCATCGTGGCGCGCGGCGGCGGCTCGCTCGAAGACCTCTGGAGCTTCAATGAGGAGATCGTCGCGCGCGCGGCGGCCGCGAGCGACATCCCGCTCGTCTCCGCCGTCGGCCACGAGACCGACTTCACGCTGATCGATTTCGTTTCCGACCGCCGCGCACCCACGCCGTCGGCCGCCGCCGAAATGGTCGTGCCCGTTCGCGCCGAACTCATCTCGACCGTTGGCGCGCATGGCGCGCGTCTCGTTGGTGCCGCCGGCCGTTTCGTCCAGCGCCTGCGCGCGGAAGTGCGCGGCCTCGCGCGCGGCCTGCCGAGCGCCGAATCCGTGCTCGCCCTGCCGCGCCAGCGTCTCGACGCCGCGAGCGAGCGTCTTGGGCGCAGCCTGCGCGCCAACGCGCATGCGCATCGCGTGCGGTTTGAACGCGCGAGCGGACGCCACAGCCCGCGCGCGCTCCGCGCGCAGATCGTGCATGTGCGCGAACGCATCGTCTCGCTCGCGACCCGGTCGCGCCGTTGCGTCGATGTTGCGCGCGATCGTCGCGCCGCGCGGCTTGAGACGCTGACGCAACTCCTGAATGCGCTCGGCTATCACAAGGTGTTGGAACGCGGCTTCGCGCTCGTGCGCGATGGCGAAGGTCATCCGCTCCGCTCGGCTTCGGCGGTTGCCGCCAACGACCCGCTCGACATTGAATTTGCCGACGGCCGCGTCGCGGCGGTGGCAACGGGCGGCACGCCGCGCCGCCGCAAGGGCACGCCGGAGAAGGGCGGGCAGGGCAGCCTGTTCGGTTAAGTCCCGTTTCGGGTCGCGAAATTGTGCGAACCGGATACTGGCGGCGGGCGTTACGACGAATTATCTTGCCCTCGACACCTTTTTTGCGGCACCAAAGACCTGATGAACCGCTTCGAGCGCTTTCCGTTGGCGGCCGGTGAGGCCGAATTGCGCTACCTGGACGGCGACTATCGCATCGTCCGGCCGGGAAGCCATGTTCGCTGCGCAGTGACGGGCGTGACGATCCCCCTCGACGAGCTGAAATACTGGAGCGTCGAGCGGCAGGAGGCTTACGCGAGCCCCGAGGCCGTGCTGCGCCGCTTTCACGCCGACCGCGTCAAATCCTGAGTGCGCGCCCAGCGCAGCGTTCGTTCCAGCAAGCGCCGCACGCCTTCCACATCCTCGAATTCAAGCCGCACGGGCAATGTTGTTGCCTGCGCCGCGAGTTCCGCGAGCGCCGGATCGCCCTGTATCCTCGCCATGTCTTTCTCGGTGGTGGCGAGCACGAGCCCGCGCGCCTTGGCGGCGGTGAGCAGGTCCCGCGCCTCGTCCACCGAAAACCGATGGTGATCGTCGAAGCCGCACGCTTCGACGACATCCGCGCCCAGTTCCCGCAGGCTTGCAAAGAATTTCTCCGGCCGCCCGATGCCGGCGAAGGCGAGAACCTTTTGGCCCTTCAGCGCCACGGCGGCCTCCGGTTCAGGCACGATCCGCGCGCCGAACAGCGGCAGTCCCATCGCGCCCGCCTGACTCTCGACCGTGCGTGACGCTTCCCCCGCGCCGACCCGAACGATTCCTTGCGCGAGCGCAAGCTGTGCGGTGAGCGGCGCGCGCAGCGGCCCGGCCGGAAATACGTCGCCATTGCCGACGCCCGTCGCGCCGTCGATCACCAGCAGCGAGCAGTCTTTGGCAAGCGACGGATTCTGAAAGCCATCGTCGAGGACCAGTACGCTCGCACCGCTCGCCGCCGCGAGCCGCGCGCCCGCCAGCCGGTCGCGCGCCACGACGGTCGGGAAATGCCGCGCCAGCAGCAGCGGCTCGTCGCCGACACGCGCCGCGTCATGCGCGGCCGCATCGACCGGCACCGGCCCCGCGTCGTTGCCGCCATAGCCGCGCGAAACGAAGGCGGGCTTCTCGCCCATCGCCGCCAGCAACTGCGCGACCGCAATCGCCGTTGGCGTCTTGCCCGCGCCGCCGAGCGTCGGGTTGCCGATGCAGATCGCCGGCACGCCCACACGCTCGCCCGGCTGCCGCATTCGCCATGCCGCCACGGCGCCGTAGGCCATCCCGAACGGGAGCAGGAGAAAGGAAGCAAGACCGGGCGGGCGGAAATAGAAGCCGGGCGCCCGCATGGTCAGCCCAGCCGCAGCTGCACGAGATAGGGCTCGATCGCGGTCACCGTGCGGTCGAGCGCGCCGCCGAGTTTCTCGACGCTGGATTTCGCCGATTCCGACATGCTCTTCACGAGCGCGGGATCGTCGAGCAGGAGTGAAATGCTTTTTGAAAGCGACTCCGCGTCTGTCACCGTCGCCGCGCCGCGCGTACGGTTGAGCTGCGCGTAGATCGAAGCGAAATTGCCGACATGCGGCCCGTGCAGGATCGCGCTGTCGAGCTTCGCGGGCTCGATCGGGTTCTGTCCGCCATGCTTCACGAGCGAACCGCCCATGAAGACGATGGGCGACAGCCGATAGAACAGGCCCAACTCCCCGATTGTGTCGGCCACATAGATTTCCGTGCCGCGGTCCGGCACATGACCGCGCGAACGCATGACCGGTACCGCGCCCATCTGCTCCGCAAGCTCTACGATCTGTCCGCCGCGCTCCGGATGGCGCGGCGCGATGATCGTGAGCAGCCCCGGCACCAGACGCCGCAGCCGCAGATGCGCGTCGATCACCATCTGCTCTTCGCCCGAATGAGTACTGGCGGCGAGGATCACGGGGCGGTTGCGCACCGCGCGCTCGAGCGCCGAAAATGCCATCGGCTCCGCCGGCGGCGGCGGCACGTCGAATTTGAGATTGCCCGTCGCAATCACGCGCTGCGCACCGAGTTGCTCGAAACGCTCGGCGGTCGTGTCGTCCTGCGCGAGGCAGAGATCGACATTGGCGAGGATCGCCGCAGCGCTTTTGCCTGCAAGCCGCCAGCGTCCGAAGGATCGATCCGACATACGTCCGTTCACGATGACAAAGCGCGTGCCGCGCCGCCGTCCTTCTGAGATCAGGTTCGGCCAGAACTCGGACTCCGCGATGAGTGCAAGCTGCGGATGCCAGTGGTCGAAGAAATTCTCGACGAAGTGCGGCACGTCGAGCGGAATGAACTGGTGCACCGTACCCTCGGGCAACCGTTGCGCCGCGAGTTGCGCCGCGGTGATCGTGCCGGACGTCAGCAGCACATTGATACCGCGGGAACGCACTCGCTCAAGCAAAGAGAGGATAGAGAGCAACTCGCCGACGCTGGCCGCGTGAACCCAGATGAGCGGCCCCGCGGGGCGCGGCTGGCTTGCGATGCCGCGCCGCTCGCCGATCCGCTCGGGATCTTCCTTGCCGCGCTTCATTCGCCATTTGAGGAACGGACCGGCGAGCGGCTTCGCCCAACGCGTGAGCCCGCGATAGACCTGCAACGTCGCCGGAAGCCGCCGCCGCGGTGCCATCAAGCAGCTCCCCGCGCGGGCGCGCGGCCCACGAGTTCTTCCGCGCGCTCGGTGATCTTGTTCAACCGTTCCTGCACGAGGAGCCGCGCGGCATCAAGCGCGGCGTCGTCCGCATCCGGTGCGACATGCACGCCGTCGCCGACCACCATCGCGGCGGGTCCAAACGGCAGATGAATGCTCGCGCGGTCCCAACTATTGGCCAAGCTGCGGTTCCTTGTTGCGATCGCGATCGGAAAAATCGGCCTGCCGGAATATTTGGCGACCGTAACCACGCCGAGTCCGGCGACACGCGAAATTTTCGGTACGTCGGCGGTCATGGCGACATTGACGCCGGATTTGAGCGTATCGATGGCGAGCTTGGTCGCCGAGATGCCGCCCTTGCGGATGAAGTCGCGGCCGTGCGCACCCGAGCCTCGGATCGTGCCGACGCCGAAGGCTTCCGCGGTGATCGCATTGATGTCGGCGTCGGCGTGGCGCGAGATCATCACCTTGCCTTCATGGTGCGGCTTCATCACGAACGGCATGAGGAAATGCTGGCCGTGCCAGAAGGTGAGGATAAACGGAATTTCGCGGTCGACGCGATCATAAAGATCGGGCGGTTCGATGGTCAGCGAAGACGTGTTCCAGACCAGCCGTAGATAGGACGCGAGCGTACGCCCAAGCGCGACCTGGAACGGCCGCGACACGCGAACTGTCTTCCAAACCCTGCGCATCGACACCGTTCAGCGCGCACCGCGGCCGGTATCGGTGTCGGGATTGAGCAGGCGATGCAGGTGCACGATGAAATACCGCATGTGGGCGTTGTCGACCGTCTGTTGCGCCTTCGCCTTCCAGGCGGCGTAGGCCGTCGCGTAGTTGGGATAGATCCCGACAATATCCAGTTTTTCGAGATCGCGGAACTGCGTGTCTTCGAGGCTGACGAGTTCGCCGCCGAATACGAGATGCGGAAGCTGCTTTTGCGGTGCGTTGCCGGCCGGCTGGCTCATGATGGTACCACCTGGGTCGTTTGGAACGGACGGACGTTATGGGGATGTATCTGCAAAAATTTTGCCGGCTGCGGCAAGTGCGGCCGGATGCAGCGCAAGACCGCACGCAACCAGCGGCGGGTGCTGCGCGGCCGGGCGACCATAGACGATTTTCGCGCCATCCGCGCCGGTGAGCGTTCCCCCGGCCTCGTGCAGGATCAGGTCGGCGGCGGCAAGATCCCAGTCGCGGCTGTTCTGGCTGGAAATCGCGAGGTCGCTCTCGCCCGTCGCCGCCCGCACGAACCGAAGCGCCAGCGAATGGATGCGCGGTACGCTCTCGAACCGCAGCGGGCTTTCTTCAAGTTTTTGCAAAATGAAGACTGGCCCCGCGATGCGCGCGCCCTCAAGTGTCACGCGATCGGAAACGTGAATCCTTTCGCCGTTTTTCGTCGCACCGGCGCCCGCAACGGCGGTGAAGAGCTCTTCCGTCTCCGGCACGAACAGCGCGCCCGCGATCGGCCGTCCGTCCTCGATCAGCGCCACGGAAACCGACCAGTCGGATTGTCCCTTGATGAAGGCGCGCGTGCCGTCGATCGGATCGACCACCCAGCGGCGACGATGCGATGCCTTGCCGGCGATCTCCGCCGACTCCTCGGACAGCCATTCATAGTGTGGCGCGATCGCGGTCAGCCGCTCGCGCAAGAGCGCGTCGGCCGCGATGTCGGCGTCGCTCACCGGCGAGTCCTTGCCTTTGATCCAGGTCTTCAATCCCTTCGCGCGCATGGCACGCGCAAGCCGTCCCGCGGCCACCGCCGCGTCGCCGAGCGTGCGCATGGCTTCTTCGGCCGTGATCTCCTCAGAATGATTCTTGGCTAATGGGAGCTTGTCGCGGGCGGACATGGCTGCCGTCTAGGGCTCCGCGCGCGTTCCTGCAAGCATGAATGTGTGGCGCTTTGCGCTTCCCGCGCTGCGGGGCCGCTGCCGATTAAAACTTTCGCAGCTTTCCGGTGACGCGCGCTTAACCAGGCCCCTTAAGCGGTCTCTGCGGATTTTCTGCCATGATCTCCGCAAGCCGGGACGGAAAAGATTCCGGCGGGGGAGTCGAGTTTGAGGCGTCAGATTGCGGCAGGCGAAAGCCTGCCCGCCGGGTCGGGCCGCGCATGGCGGCTCGACCCGTGCAGCCTGCCCGTGCGCTTTGCAGCGGAAGATCGTTCGGCCGACGGCCGCACGCGGGTCATCGAGCTCGACCGCGAGCGCGTGCTGCTGACGCGCTCGGTGAGCGGCGTGCTGATGCGGCTCAATCTGCCGCTTTCGAATTTTCTCGGCGTCGCCATGCGGCTCCTGCCCGCGAACGACGACACGCCCGACGCGGTGGCCATCGTCCTCGAACACCGCGACGCCGCGCTCAGCGTGCCGCTGCATGTGGCACGTGAAACGGATGATCTGATTGCCGACTGGCAGCTCTGGGCGAACGTCCTGCACAAGAAACTGTTGGTGGCGGAGATGGATGGCTCGTTCCGTGAGCCGTTCGCGACGCTCGGGCTCCTGCCGGTCAATGACATGATCCCGCGCCGTGTGCGCCGCACGGCACTTCGTGTTCGCCGGCCGAAAATTTACCGCAGGCGCATTGTCGCGCGCGAGATGGATGACATGCCCGTGCATGAGGGCGAGCGCGAGATCATCGCGCGTAACTAGAAAATCATTGAGTCGAAGGCGAGCCCCGCGAACAGGATCAATCCTGCGTCGCGGTTGGAGCGGAATTGCATCAGGCAGCGCGCCGGATCGTTCACGTCGAGCGTGCGAATCTGCCACACGAGATGCAGGCCGAAGCCGAGCACGCCGAGCAGCGCGATCAGTCCGCCGCCGACCAGCTCGATAGCGATCGTGATCAGCGTGACCGCGCCGCCATACAGGATCATCAGCGCCGTCCGCGTCTCGACTCCAAACAGCCGCGCGGTCGAGCGCACGCCGACTACGGCGTCGTCTTCCCGGTCCTGATGCGCGTAGATCGTGTCGTAGCCGATCACCCACAGGATCGAACCTGCGTAGAGAACGAACGCGGGGAAGTCGAGACTGCCGAACACGGCCGCCCATCCCATGAGCGCACCCCAGGAGAAGGCGAGGCCGAGTACGAGTTGCGGCCAGTTCGTCACGCGCTTCGCGAACGGGTAAAGCGCGACAACGATCAGCGACGCGATCCCGGTGCCGATCGCATAGGCGTTGAATTGCAGCAGGATGACGAATCCGACGAGCGACAACGCGACCGCAAAGATCAGCGCCTGCTTTACAGTCACCTGTCCTGACGGAATGGGACGCGAGCGCGTGCGCGCGATTTGCGCATCGACATCACGGTCGATGATGTCGTTCCAGGTGCAGCCCGCGCCGCGCATGATGACGGCGCCGATGCCGAACAGAAAAAGCAAAAGGAGATCGGGGCCGGGTGCGTTGGCGGCGATCGCGCCGAGCGCCGTCGCCCACCAGCATGGCAGCAGAAGCAGCCATGAGCCGATCGGCCGGTCGGCGCGCATGAGCCGCAGATAAGGGACCGCCCAGAGCGGTGCGCTGCGGTCGACCCAGTTGCCCGTGGAGTCGGCGACCGGGGCGTGCACCGGCCTGCCGTCGGTCATCACTGCCGCAGCACGTTGCCGGTCAGCGTGTCGAAGACGCCGCTGCCGCCTGCAGCGCCGGCCGGCGGACCGCCAGCATTCGACCCGCCGAGCGCGCCTGAGAGTCCCTGGCTTGGCGGCGGTGCGGGGGGTTGAGGCGGGTTGGCCGCGACCTGGCAAACCTTGGTGCGCATCTCGACCGCTTTTGTATGGCCGTCTTTCACGCGATTGATGAGTTCGTCCGGAAAGCCGCACGCCGACTGCCGCTCCTGCATGTATTTGATCATGCGCGCTTCAGCACCGACGTAATTCTTCAGCCGTCCGCACACCTCCGGCGGCGTTGCCTTGCGCTTGCCGGCGTCTTGCAGCGCCTTGCCATGCTTCTCGACCTCGCCGCGCATCGACGTGAAGTCGTCCTGGCACTTCGCGCGCTCGAACGGATCGGGCTGCTGCGCGGATACATGCCGCACGCCCGCGAAAGCGAGCATGGCAAATGCCAGGATGAGGACGTGACGGCCGTTCATGGGGTATGCGTCTCCGGGACGTAGGCGTAACAAAAGCCGCACGGATCGGGCAAGATCGCGGCGGCCCTCATTCCGGCGCAGGGTAAAACCCCATGGCAAGGCCCGATTTCCGCACCCAAAGGCTCTTTCTTGACGCCGATTTGAAGGCGGGTGCCGATATTCCGCTCGGGCGCGGGCAGGCTAATTACGTCCGCAATGTCCTGCGCCTGCCCGCGGGCACTCCCGTGCTGGTCTTCAACGGCCGCGACGGCGAGTGGCGCGCCCTCTTGCAGGACGCCGGCCGCCGCGCCGTCTCGCTGTGCGTGCAATCGCAGACACGTCCGCAAACGGTACCCGGAGAACTTTCCTACGCTTTCGCGCCGCTCAAACACGCGCGGCTCGACTACATGGTCCAGAAGGCGGTCGAGATGGGGGCGTCGTCGCTCGCCCCGATCATCACGCGCCACACGCAGGTCGCGCGCGTCAATCTCGAACGCATGCGCGCGAATGTGATCGAAGCGGCGGAGCAATGCGGCGTGCTGTCGATTCCACCGGTTCATGAGCCGCAGCCGTTCGATCGCTGGCTCGCCGCGCTCGCGCCAGATCGCACACTGGTTTTCTGCGACGAGGACGCGGAGATCGCCGATCCGGTCGATGCGTTGCGGCGCGCACCGGAAGGGCCCGTCACCTTATTGATCGGGCCGGAAGGCGGCTTCGAGGAAGCTGAGCGACGTACGCTGCTTGCACGCAATCGAGTCGTGCGTCTGTCGCTGGGTCCGCGCATCCTGCGCGCCGACACGGCCGCGGTCGCGGCACTCGCGCTCGCTCAGGCCGTACGCGGCGATTGGGGCTAGGCGCGATGAAAATCAGCCTCGACGATTACCTCCATTTGTCGACGAATGGCTGCTTTACCTTCCGCCATCCGCGTGGAAACTTTTGGCAGGGCTTCGGCGTTATCGGGGGCTTCAATGCGCCTCATTTTCGTCGGGATTAATCCGGCTTTCGTCCGTCCAACCAAATTTTACGTTGCTTCGATTCTTGGCACTGCGCGGCGAGGAAATCCTTGATGGCAGGCGAGTACCAGTTTGGAATCGAAGAAGAGTATTTTGTCGTCGACGGCGACAGCAAAGCCGTGCTGCGCAAGATGCGCTCCGCCTTTGTGATGGCGCTGAAGCGCAATCTCGGTCCCACCGTGACGCGCGAGATGCTTCAGACCCAGATCGAGGTGATGACTCAGCCATCAGTCTCAATCGAACGCACGCGCGCGGAGCTTCGCAACGCCCGCCGCACCGTCGGCGAAATCGCCGCCGAGAACGGCTATTCGTTCTTTGCCTCCGGCACGCATCCCGCCGCCACCTGGTCCGATACCGTGCAGACTCCGGCGCAGCGCTATGACGGCGTGATGCACGATTTGCAGATGATCGGCGAACGCAACCTGCTGTGCGGTCTGCATGTGCATGTCGAACTGCCCGATCCCGACATGCGCGTCGATGTCATGCGCCGCATGACGCCTTTCGTCCCTCTGCTGGTTGCGCTCGCGACCTCCTCGCCCTTCTGGCGCGGCCGCCGTACCGGCCTCATGGGCTACCGGCTCGCCGCCTACGACGAACTGCCGCGCACCGGCATGCCGCCCCTGTTCGGCAACAAGCAGGATTACGAGGACTACATCGACACGCTGGTCGAAGCGCGCGTCATTCCGGACGAAACTTATCTCTGGTGGGCGCTGCGGCCGTCGAAGAAGCATCCGACGCTTGAATTGCGTGCACCGGACTCCTGCACGCGCGTCGAAGACGCCATCGCGATCGCGTCCATCTATCGCGCGCTTGCGCGCCACCTTGTTGAAAATCCGGATGTGAATGCCGAGCTCAACGTCGTCGATGCGGCAATCTCGCTGGAGAACAAATGGCGCGCGCAACGCTACGGAATTCACGGCAGCTTCGTGGACCGCAAGACTCGCCGCGCCGTCACCATCCCCGACTTCGTCGGTGAACTCATCGAGCGGATTGCCGGCGATGCGCGCGCCATCGGCTGCGAGGCTGAAGTCGCGTCGGCGACCACGATCCTGAAGCGCGGCACAAGCGCCGACGCGCAGATTTCGGTTTATCGCGAGGCCGAGCACCGTACCGGCAGCCGCAGCGAAGCGCTCAAGGCGGTCACGTCCTGGCTCGCGGAAGCCACGCTCGAATAGCGGCGAGTGGGGCGAGGCGAGGGCGCTTGGCCGCGCCGCCGGGGCTTGTGTATCGTTGCGGCCCCGGCTACCCCCGCAGACCCTCTGGAGCGCCCGCGCGAATGGCCCGCGACCAACTTGACCTCACGCCCATCGAGTCGCGGGACGAACTCGTCGCATGGATCGCGGCCGGCGCGAAGCCGCGGGAAAAATTCCGCATTGGCACCGAGCACGAGAAGCTCCCGTTCACACTGAGCGATCACCGCCCCGTTCCCTATGAAGGCCGCCGCGGCATCCGCGCGCTGCTCGAAGGCATGCGCCATCTGCTCGGCTGGGAGCCGATCATGGAGGGTGAGACCATCATCGGCCTCGCCGACGTGACGGGCGGCGGCGCCATTACGCTCGAGCCCGGTGGGCAATTCGAGTTGTCAGGTGCACAGCTCGAAACGGTGCATCAGACGTGTTCTGAGGTGCATTCGCATCTCGCGCAGCTGCGTCAGGTCGCGCAACCGCTTGGCGTCGGCTTCCTTGGCATCGGCATGAGTCCGGAATGGACGCGCGCCGAAACGCCCGTGATGCCCAAGGGCCGCTACAAGATCATGTCGGCCTATATGCCGAAGGTCGGCAATCTCGGCCTCGACATGATGTTCCGCACCTGCACGGTACAGGTGAATCTCGACTTCTCATCGGAAGCCGACATGGTGAAGAAGCTGCGCGTCGGCATCGCGCTCCAGCCCATCGCCACCGCGCTTTTCGCCAACTCTCCCTTCACCGAAGGCAAGCCGAATGGCTTTCTCTCCTTCCGCTCGGAGATCTGGCGCGACACCGACGCCGACCGCACCGGCATGCTGCCCTGGGTGTTCGAGGACGGCATGAGCTTCGAACGCTGGGCGGACTACGCGCTCGATGTGCCGATGTATTTCGTGAAGCGCGGCGATACCTATCACGACGTCGCCGGCCAATCGTTCCGCGATCTGCTCGCGGGCAAGATTGCTTCGCTGCCGGGCGAGCGCGCCACGATCTCCGACTGGGCCAATCACCTGACCACGACGTTCCCCGAGGTGCGCCTCAAGCGTTATCTCGAAATGCGCGGCGCCGATGCCGGGCCGTCCGCGCGGCTCTGCGCGCTGCCCGCGCTCTGGACGGGACTTCTCTACGACCAGCAGGCGCTCGATGCCGCCTGGGACCTAGCCAAGGCATGGAGTGCCGAAGAGCGCCAGCAGTTGCGCGACGACGTTCCGAGACTCGGTTTCAATGCCGAAATCCGCGGTCGCAAGGTGAGGGGACTGGCGCGCGACGTGGTTTCGCTCGCACGCGACGGGCTCGCTCGCCGCAAGCGTCTCGACCGCTCCGGCCGCGACGAGACGCATTTCCTCGCGCCGCTTGAAATGCTGGTCGATGGCGGCGAGACGCCGGCCGACATCCTGCTGCGGAAGTTCCGCGACGAATGGAACGGCTCGGTCGCGCCGGTTTTCGACGAACTGGCCTATTAGGACGCGGCTGCTTGTCTGATCCCTCAACTTCCCGGCCGGCGCTCGGCGCCGCCGAACTCGTGCTCTTTGCCACGGTCGTTTTCGTTTGGGGAACGAGCTGGCTGCCGCTGCGCTGGCAGCTTGGTATCGTCGCGCCGGAAGTATCCGGCGTGTGGCGCTTCGGATTGGCCTGCGCGATCATGTTTGTGTGGCTCGCAATCGGCGGCCATCGGATCAAGTTCGGCCTTGCCGACCACGCGCGCTTCATCGTGCTTGGCGCGCTCCTGTTCTCGTTCAATTTCCTCTGTGCCTACTATGGTGGCTTCTACCTGACTTCGGGATTGCTCGCCGTCGTCTTCTCGCTCGCCGCCGTGATCAATCCTTTGTACGCCGCAGCACTCTGGCGTACCTGGCCGGAAGGATCGGTGCTCGCGGGTGCGGCACTCGGCGTTGTTGGCGTGGCGCTTCTGTTCGGGCCGGAGATTGTGGCCACCGGCGCGAGCCGCGAAACCGCCATCGGGCTTGCCTTTGTATTTTCGGCGACGCTCTTTTTCTGCACCGGCAACATGGTGTCGGCGGTCTATCAGCGGCGCGGCATTTCGGTGCTGTCCGCCAGCGCCTGGGGCATGTTCTACGGCACGCTCTGGTTCGCGCTGATCG
>Ga0307505_10001192_pt1 | contig 22367 bp, 18 predicted proteins | sample 23_S_MG_FD_202183 | JGI IMG/M metagenome (GOLD analysis project Ga0307505, IMG submission 202183) | Soil microbial communities from Populus trichocarpa stands in riparian zone in the Pacific Northwest, United States - 23_S | ecosystem: Environmental > Terrestrial > Soil > Riparian zone > Trees...
CGCGAGCCACCGTGACGGCGCACCTTTAGCTCTAGCGAAGGAAGACAGATTCCAGCCGCAAGCGGACTGGCGTCTCCTCCAAGTCGAATGGCCCGCCGTTTTTGATTTTTTGGCGCGGGTCCGTGCCTCGATAATTAACATTCCGTAAACTTTGCCCCCTATACGACTTTCGGCTCACCGTGGATTACTAATGCATGGAAAAAGCAGGGGATTTCCGCATTGCAACACAAGTGGCGCGCATGGCGTAAGCACCCGTGAGAGGTTGGCGAGGGTGTCAAGTTTCTACGGAGTCTATGGAAAAGCGCGGGCGGAGACCGGCCCTCGGTAGCCATGACGGCATTATCCTTTTGACTGCCGTATGCTCTCGCCACATCATCCTTTCGTAGGCATAAGCGGGAGCAGGCATGTGAAGGTGGCGACGGAAACCGATTCCGGCAGGGGGCCTTCGACCGTGGACGTGGCCGCGCGCTATCGATTCGTCGTCGCCGACGACCATCCGCTGTTCCGCGGAGCGATGCGCGAATCGCTCGCCAATCTCTTCAAGTCGGCGGACATTTTTGAAGCCGGCGGTCTCGACGACCTGCAAACGTTGCTGGAGCAGGAAGGCGACGTCGATCTCGTCCTGCTCGATCTGGCGATGCCCGGCGTGCGCGGCTTCTCGGGCCTGCTCTATTTGCGCGCGCAGTTTCCGGGCATTCCGGTTGTTGTCGTCTCCGCGAACGAAGAGCCCAGCGTCATTCGCCGCTGCATGGAGTTCGGCGCTTCGGGATTCCTGCCGAAGACGCTGGCCGTCGACACGATGCGCGACGCAATTCGGCGCGTACTCGAAGGCGGCGTGTGGACGCCGCCCGATGTCGATCTGACCGGCGGCGAGGACGCGATCACCCGCGATCTCGTCAATCGCCTGTCAACGCTCACGCCGCAGCAGGTGCGGGTGCTGATGATGTTGTCGGAAGGATTGCTCAACAAGCAGATCGCGTTCGAGCTGAAAGTGTCCGAGGCGACCGTCAAGGCGCATGTCTCGGCGATCCTGCAAAAGCTCGGCGTCGAAAGCCGCACGCAGGCCGTGATCGCGGCATCGAAGATCGAAGCGGGTAACTGGCCGCGGCCGGTGAACTGATCTATTCGGCGGCGGGCCGTGCGACGCGCCACTGTGCAAGAAATGCGCGCAGTGCCGCGGGCTTCACCGGCTTGTTGAGAACCTGAATATCGTTCGCTCGCGCTTCGTCGCGCACCGCAGGGCTGCGGTCGGCGGTCACGAGTGCTGCAGGAATCTCATCGCCGAGCCGCGCACGCAATACGGTGATCGCGTCGACCCCCGTGCCCTCGTCGAGATGATAGTCCACAAGCAGTGCATCGGGTCGCGGTCCGTTGCCCGTAATCGCCTCAAGTGCTGCGCCAAGGCCCGGCACCGCAATCACATGACAACCCCATCCCGACAGGAGCGAGTCCATGCCGGCGAGCACCTGCGGCTCGTTCTCGATGCACATGGCGACCACGCCTTCGAGCGGCGTCGCCGGCGGACGAATCTCGCCGCCGCGCGCCGTCTCCTTCGGCGCATCCTTGGAGATCGGTACTTTGAGCGTGAAGTTTGAGCCTCGGCCCGGGTCCGAGCGCAGCATCACGTCATGATGCAGCACGCGCGCGATACGCTCGACGATCGAAAGCCCAAGCCCAAGTCCGCGCGCGACTTTCGCACCCTGCTCAAGCCGCTGAAATTCCTCGAAGATGATGCGCTGCTTGTCGAGCGGGACGCCAAGGCCGGTGTCGACGACTTCGATGCGCACCTGGTTGCCATGCCGCCGGCAGCCGACCAGCACGCGGCCTTTCGGCGTGTATTTGATGGCGTTCGACACAAGGTTTTGCAGCAGCCGCCGCAGGAGCCGCCGGTCCGAGCGCACTGCGAGCGAGGAGGGGATGAATGTGAGCTTTAATCCTTTCTCGGCGGCGATCGGGGCGAATTCCCGCCCGAGCTGGCAGAACACGTCGTCGATATGGAAATTGGAAAGCTCCGGCTGCATCGCGCCGGTGTCGAGGCGGGAGATGTCGAGGAGCGCGCCAAGGATTTCCTCGACCGCTTCCAGCGAGGCGTCGATGTGGCCGGCGAGCTTCGCCTCCTCGCCGAGACGCTTGCGTTCGACCAGGCTCGTTGCATAGAGCCGCGCCGCGTTGAGCGGCTGCAGAATGTCGTGGCTGGCCGCGGCCAGAAAGCGCGTCTTTGAGATGTTGGCGTCGTCGGCTTCGGACTTCGCTTGCGCAAGTTCGGCGTTGAGCCGCGTCAGTTCTTCGGTGCGCTCCTTCACGCGCCGTTCGAGATTCTCGTTCGACCGTTCAAGCGCCTCCGCCGCTTCGACCGTCGGCGTGATGTCGGTGTAGGTCACGACGAAGCCGCCATCCGGCATGCGGTTCGCACGCACCTCCACGACAATGCCGAGCTTCGGAAAGCGCTCGCGGAAGCTCGTCGTGTGGCTGACATAGCGCTGGAGCCGGTCGGCGACGAGGTCGGACACGCGGCCCTCGCCGAAGTCGCCGCGTTCTGCGGCGTGACGCAGGATTTCGTCGAGGCCTGCGCCGAGACGGCCGAGATCGGGCGGCAGGTCGAGCATCTCGCCATACTGGCTGTTCCAGCAGATGAGCTGGAGATCCTTGTCGAACACCGCGATGCCTTCCTGCACATGGTCGATGGCGCTTTGCAGGATTTCGCGGTTGTACTGGATCGCCGCCGAGGCATCGTCGAGCAGCTTGAGCGCGGCCTGCGGTGACACCGTTCCCTTGCGCAGCATAAGCGACAGCACGAGCCGTGAAGACGCCGCGCCAATCGCCGAGGCGAGCACATGCTCGGCGTAGCGCAGCAGGTGCATGTCCGCTTCCTGCGTCGGGTCGAGTTTTGCACGCCGCATCTGCGCGAAATTTTCGAACGAACGCCGCGTGCGTTCTTCGCCGAGATAGCGCGCGACGGTGGTGGTCAATTCCTCGACGGTGACCGCCGAACGCCACAGCCGGAAACTCGGCACGATCGTCGCCCGGTCCGACTCGACGAAAATATTGGCTTGCAGCCGCTCGATCGGCGTCGCGCGCGTCACCAGCGATACGCCGATGAAAGCGAGAATGTTGAGGCCGAGGCTCCACAGAACGCCGTGGGTGAGGGGTGCGGCATCGACCCCGAACAGCGCCTGCGGCCTCAAATTGGCGATACCGAACAGCCCCGCGTCGAGGATGGTGCGGTCGATCAGGTTCGCCGCCGCGAAGCTCGGCAGCAAGAGCGTGTACGCCCACACACCGACGCCGATGGCGAGACCCGCGATTGCGCCGCGCGCGGTGGCGTGCCGCCAGAACAGCCCGCCGAAAAAGGCCGGTCCGAACTGCGCGACGGCTGCGAAGGAGAGCAGGCCGATCTGCGCGAGCTGCGCCTCGCCCGCCAGGTGATAATAAAGATAGGCCAGCAGCAGAATGCAGAAGATCGAGAAGCGCCTCGCCCGCAGCAGCGTATCGGCGCGTGTTGCGGTCCCGCCGCGCCGCCGCAGCATGAACGGTACGAACAGGTCGTTCGAAACCATGATCGCGACGGCGACGCTCTCGACGATCACCATGGCGGTTGCCGCCGATAGGCCGCCGACGAAGGCGAGCAACGCCAGCCAGTTGTATTCTGCGGCCATCGGCAGGGCGAGCACGAACATGTCGCTGTTGACCGCGCCGTCGCGGAACAGCACGAGGCCGGCAATCGCGATCGGCACCACGAACAGATTGATCAGCACGAGGTAAAGCGGAAACAGCCACACCGCGCGGCGCAATTCGTCCTCGCCGTTATTCTCAACCACCATCACATGGAACTGGCGCGGCAGCAGGACGATCGCGAGCAGGGAGAGCACGGTCATCGTGATCCATGCGGCCGGATCGAGATCCGTGGCGAAGATCGGAAGGATGTCGCCATAGGCGTCGGCGCGCCGGATCAGGTCGAGTGGCCCATCGAACAGCGTGAACAGCACAAAGAAGCCGACCGCCATGAAGGCGACGAGCTTGACCAGCGACTCTGTCGCGACCGCGAGCATCAGTCCTTCCTGATGCTCTGTCGCGTCGCTATGGCGCGTACCGAACAGCACCGCGAAAGCGGCCATGGTCACGGCCACGATCAGCGCGAGATCGCCGAACATCGGCGCCGCGACCGATACGGTCTGTTGTCCGAGCACGGTCAGGAGCGAAGCCGAGACCGCCTTCAACTGGAGTGCGATATAAGGAACCGCGCCGACCACCGCGACCAGCGTGACGATCGCAGCCACCGCCTGGTTCTTGCCGTAACGCGCGGCGATGAAGTCGGCGATTGACGTGATGTTCTGCGCCTTCGCCAGCCGCACGATCTTGAGCACAATCGGGAAGCCGACGACCATCATCAGCACGGGGCCGATATAGATCGTCAGGAAGTTGTAGCCCTGCTGCGAGGCAAGGCCGACCGAGCCAAAGAAGGTCCAGGACGTGCAATAGACCGCGAGCGAAAGCGGATAAATCCAGGGGCGGCTCCTGCGCTCGTCCGCGCCGGGCCGCTTTCGGTCGCCGAAGCTCGCCACGGCAAAGAGAAAGCCGATATAGGCAAGCGCAACGCAGACTACGACCCAGCCTTGTAGCATCGTCGCACCTGGGCCACTCTGAATGACCGGGCTGGAAACCCCCGTGATCTTGGTCAGGGGACCACAGCCCGAATCCCTTGTCTATCCGGGCATTTGCGGTTGATGAAGACGCTTGCTAGGCGGGCATATCGGGCGGTGAAGGCGGAAGGAGCGCGAAGATAATTATGGGTCTGTTGGACTGGTTCAGGCGTCCGCCGCCGATTGTGGATCGCGCCTCGCTCGCGGACTTCCTTGATACGCGCGCCGCGTTTCTCGTCCAGAAAGGCATTTTCGACTACGCGCGCGGCCGCTCGGGGCCGTTCTTCACGATGATGTTGAAGGACGAGGGCTTCAAGATTGCCGTCGAGGAGTCTCGGTGGAAAAGCTATCCCTTCTCGCTCGCCGTCGTGACCGAGATGGTGCATGGCGTCCTGCTGCCGCTGACGGGTGAACCGGTGCGTCTGGCTGCGGTTCTCCGCGACGTCGTGCTGGAGGTCATCGACCGTTATCCGGTGCCGGCGGCGATCGGCCCGGAACGATGGGCTGCGATGCGTGCGGAGGTCGTGCAGCGGGTTGACGGCATCGCGCTGCATCCGCCCAAGCCGGTCAAGGATATTCCCGTTCCGTTCGCCAAGGTCTTCTTCGACAACATGCCGATCCATGAGCGGTTGCGCGAGAACGACTTCGAACAGATCCGCGAGCAGCTTCGCATCAATCTCATCAGCATGCACCGCGATTTCAACAAGTACGCCGATCTCCCGAGGCTCGCTACGTCGCTCGAGCCCGTGGAAGCCTAGAGGAGCGCGTATCCGTGACCGACCGCACGAGCGCAACGCCGCTTCTCGCGCTCGACGCCGTTGTGTTCGACACGGAAACTACCGGCCTCGATCCGGCGCGTGCGCGGCTTCTGGAGCTTGGTGCCGTCCGCCTCGTCGCCGGCCGGATCGCGAATGACGATCGTTTTCATACGCTGATCGATCCGGGCGAGCCGATCCCCGAGCAGTCGACGAAAATTCACGGCATCGACGCCGCGCGCGTAAAGGGCGCGCCGGTTTTCGCCGCTGCATGGCCCGCCCTGCAGGATTTTCTCGGCGGCACGCCGATCGTCGGCCACACCATCGATTTCGACATTGCGGCGCTCTCCGCCGAGACGAGGCGCGCAGGTCTTGCCTTCCGCGCCCCGCGCACGATCGACGTCCGCACGCTCGCGGAATTCGTGAAGCCGACACTGCCCGGCTTCTCCATCGAACATCTCGCCGCATGGCTCAATCTGGACGTTGAAGACCGCCACTCCGCGCTCGGTGACGCGCTGACCACCGCACGCATTTTTACGGCGCTGGTGCCGCTTCTGCGTGAGCGCGGCGTGCGCACCCTCGCGGAAGCCGAGACCGTTTGCCGAAAATCCCCAACCGCCGGGATTTACGGTACGCCCGGAGGAGAGGGGCAGACCGAGCGCACGTTCGCGCGCATTGACTCCTACCCCTATCGCCATCGCGTCGCCGACGTGATGTCGAAACCGCCGCTTTATGTCGCGGCCGACATGACGTTGAAAGACGCCATGGACCTGCTCATGCAGCGCCGCGTCAGTTCGCTGCTCGTCGCGCCCAAGGGCCGCCGGTCCGACTCTGGCCCGTTCCGCGCGGAAGAGTCCGGCATCGTCACGGAGCGCGACGTGCTGCGCGCGATCGCAAAGGAGGCGAGCGGCGCGCTCGGCAGAACGGTGGAGGATTTCGCGAGCCGCCCGCTTGCCGCCGTGCCGGCCGAGGCTTTCGTCTATCGCGCCATCGGGCGCATGAGCCGGCTCAAGATCCGCCATCTCGCAGTGGCCGATGAGTCGGGCTTTGTCGTCGGCGCGCTCTCGGCCCGCGACCTGTTGCGGCTGCGCGCCGGTGAAGCCGTCTCCCTTGGCGACGAGATCGACGAAGCGAAGGATGTCCATGAACTGGCGCGCGCGTGGTCGAAGCTGCCAGCGGTCGCCCGCGGCTTGCTCGCGGAAGAGGTCGATGCCCGCACCGTCGCTGCCGTCATTTCCCGCGAACTGGGCGCATTGACCCGCCGGGCGGCGATGTTCGGCGAGCAGCGCATGAAAGAGGCGGGCGAGGGCGCGGCGCCCGTTTCTTATGCCGTGCTCGTTCTCGGCTCGGGCGGCCGTGGCGAAAGCCTGCTCGCCATGGACCAGGATAACGCCATCGTCTTTGCAGAGGGCGAACCGGGCGGTCCGGAAGACCGCTGGTTCGAGAAGTTCGGCACGCACATCGCCGACATCCTGCACGAGGTCGGGGTGCCATATTGCAAGGGCGGCGTCATGGCGAAGAACGCGCCATGGCGCGGTAGCGCGCGCGTATGGCGCGAGCGCGTGGCGGAGTGGATCGGCCGCTCCAGTCCGCAGGATTTACTGTCGGTTGATATTTTCTTCGACCTTCGCGCGGTGCATGGCGATGGCGCGCTCGCCGAAGAATTGTGGCGCGACGCGATCGACATGGCCAAGGGCCAGCCCGCTTTTCTCAAGCTGCTTGCGGAAACAAAGGGCGAAAGTGTTTCGCCGGTCGGCTTCTTCGGGATCAAGACGGACGACGGGCGCGTCGACCTCAAGCGCGGCGGGTTGTTCGAGATTGTGTCGGCCGCACGCATCCTTGCCTTGCGCTTTCATGTCGCCGAGCGTGCCACGCGAGCCCGGCTGGAAGGCGTCAAGGCGCTGCAAGTCGGCGCGGAGCGCGACCTCGATGCCTGGATCAGGGCACATGGGGTCATCGTCGACACGATCCTCGATCAGCAGCTTGTCGACATGGCCGCCGGCCGGCCGCCCTCGAACGCTGTTGAGTTGCGCAGGCTTTCACGCGCCCGGCAGGATGAGCTGAAAGAATCCCTGAAGAGTTTGAGGCATATCGACGACACGGTGCGGGACCTGTTGACCGGGCGTTAGTTCCCCCTCCATCCTTGGCGTGGGTAGGAGGAGGAGTGGGGATGCTCAAGGAATTCAAGGAATTTGCGCTGCGCGGCAACGTGATCGATCTCGCTATCGGCGTGATCATCGGCGTTGCCTTCAACAACATCGTCAACTCGGTGGTCGGCGATCTCTTCATGCCGATCATCGGCGCGGTCACCGGCGGCCTCGACTTCTCGAACTACTTCATCGGGCTGTCTTCTTCCGTCACCGCCGACTCGCTGGAGGAGGCGAGGAAGCAGGGTGCCGTGTTTGCCTTCGGCAACTTCATCACGGTTGCGATCAATTTCATCATCATCGCCTGGGTGCTGTTCCTGGTGGTCAAGCTCATCAACCGCTTGAAGAAGCAGGAAGCGGAGAAGACGCCGCCTGCGCCGCCGAAGCAGGAAGTGCTGCTGACCGAAATCCGCGATCTCCTGAAGGCGCGTTCGTAAGCCAAGTCGGACGGGCCTCATCCTTCGAGACGGCCGCTTCGCGGCCTCCTCAGGATGAGGCCCTTGTTCCCCGCGACCTCACCCTGAGGAGCGCGAGCACAGCTTACGCGTCTCGAAGGGTGAGGTCGTGTTGTCTTAGCTTGTGAATAACCAGCATCATCCTTTTGAATTAGAGCCCGCGCTTCGGCCGCGATAGGATGGCGCATGTCAAAACCCGTACTGCATCTGCCGAACGAACGATTGCTCGACCATGTCCGCGCGGCCGCGCGCGGCATGGCCGTGAGCGGCATCGTCGAGGCGATGAAGCACGGCTTCGGCCGCGAGAGCATGATTCCGCTCTGGGCGGGCGAGGGTGATCTGCCGACGCCCGATTTCATCTGCGAGGCGGCGGCAGAGTCGCTGAAAGCGGGCGAAACTTTCTACACCCACCAGCGCGGCATTCCCGAATTGCGCGAGGCGCTCGCGGCCTACCATGCGAGACTCTACGGCGTCGCTGACGATCCCGAGCGCTACTATGTCGTCGCCTCCGGCATGCAGGCGATCGTCATGGCCTTCGCGCTCATCTTGAGCGAAGGCGACGAGGTGGTGATCCCGACCCCGTCCTGGCCGAACTCTGCCGCCGCCGCCGACGCCGCGGCGGCCACACCGGTGTTCGTGCAGATGGATTTTGGCGTGAAGGGATTCACGCTCGATATCGCGCGGCTCGCACGCGCGATCACGCCGAGAACCCGCGCGATCTTTATCAACACGCCGAACAATCCAACCGGCTGGACCGCGACGCGCGAGGAATTGCGCGATATCCTCGCGCTCGCCCGCCGTCACGGACTCTGGATCGTCGCCGACGAGGTGTATGGGCGCTTCTTCTATGGCGGCACATCTCGCGCGCCGTCCTTCCACGACGTGATGGATCCCGAGGACCGCATCCTCTTCGTCAACACCTTCTCCAAGAACTGGGCCATGACCGGCTGGCGCATCGGCTGGATCGAGGCCGACCCGTCGCTCGGCCAGATCATCGAGAACCTGATCCAGGCATCCACCTCGGGCGTCGCCGTCTTCATGCAGCGCGCCGCGGTGACGGCGATCGAGGATGGCGAGGCATTTGTCGCGCACCAGATCGAGCGCGCGCGCCGCGGCCGTGAGATTGTGGCAAGGCTCGGCGAGACCGGCCGCGTGCGAATGGCGCCGCCCGCCGGCGCCTTCTATCAGCTCTTCGCCGTCGAAGGCGAAACCGACTCGCGCACGCTCTGCTTCCGTCTGATCGATGAGGCCAATGTCGGCCTCGCGCCCGGCACCGCCTTCGGCCCCGGCGCCGAGGCGTATCTGCGGCTATGCTTCGCGCGCAGTGCCGACAGCCTCAGCCATGCAGTCGAGCGCTTGACCGGCTGGCTCAAGCGATAGAGTTTGCGCGCAACCTTCCTGCGCGAAGCATTCCCATGCAGTTTGTTCCAACAGGCGGCCTGAAATCCGCCTTTGCGGTCGCGATCACCATTGCTGCCGCCTCGCTGGGCGGCGCGCTGTTCGCGTTTATCGGCCTGCCAGCGGCGTGGCTTTCGGGCGCGCTTGTCGCGACCAGCGCGATCGCCATCGCGGGCTTCCCGGCGCAACTGCCCGACGGCTTGCGCCGCGCGACCTTCATCGTGCTCGGCATTTCCATCGGTGCCGCAGTGACGCCGGAAACCATCGCCGGTATCCGCACCTGGCCGATCACCATGTTCTTTCTCGTGCTGTCCATTCCCGGCGCGATGATCGCCGTGATGATCTATTTGCGCTGGGCGGGCTGGGACCGCGAGGTGTCGTTCTTCGCGAGCGCGCTCGGCGCGATGTCGGCGGTCGTCGCCGCCGCGACCGACGCGGGCGTCGATGTGCGCAAGGTCGTGCTCGTCCAGTCCGTGCGCATCTTTGTGCTGGTTGCTTTCCTGCCCGGCATTCTTGTTGGCTTCGGGCTCGCGGGCGAGGGGAATGCCGTTCCGCCGCCGTCTTTTGAAATCGGGCCCGTCTGGGAGCTTGCATTGATGGGAGCCGTCGGCATCGCAGGCGGCCTCATTGCCGACCGTCTTGGCGTGCCGGGCGGGCTGATCGTCGGCGCGATGCTCGTCAACGCCATCCTGCACGGCACCGGCTACGTCCGGGCGACCGTCCCGCTCCATATCCTCATCCCGTGCTTCATCCTGCTCGGCGCGTTCATCGGCGCGCGCTTCGCGGGCACCGAACTCTCGCTGTTGCGCAAGCTGCTCGTGCATTCCTTCAACGCGTTTGTGGTCGCCTTCGCGGTCACCTGCCTGTTTGCAGTGGTCGGCGCGCTGATTGCAGGCGAAAGCATCGGCAAGGCCATCGTTGCCTTTGCGCCCGGCGGACTCGAGGCCATGATCATCCTGGCCTTCGTGATCGGCTTCGATCCGGCCTTCGTCGCCGCGCATCATCTCGTGCGCTTCGTCCTGATTGCGCTCTGCCTGCCGATCGCCGCGCGCATCATGTTTGGCCGCGCGCGGGGTCCGGATCGATAGCCGGGAACCGCGAGACGGCCATCGCCGTTTGATGAGTGATGCCGCGCAAGCTGATTGAACTTCACCCCGAGGTCATGACGGCGCTCGAGGATCTCGCCGCCGACCGCATGGCGACGGTGCAGGAATTGGCTGACGAGGCCTTCACCGATTTGCTGAAAAAGCACCGCCGTCCGGTCGGCTTGAAGGCGGCGCTTCGAAAGAGTGCCGCACCCGAACAGGACAATCGGCCAAAGGCGCGCAAGGGTCACTGAAACGGTGGTGCTGCCGCTCAGGATTGAACTGAGGACCTCTCCCTTACCAAGGGAGTGCTCTACCACTGAGCTACGGCAGCGCCCGAAGGCCGACGGAAGGCCGATTCAGGCGGCCTAAGTGCCATAGGGGGGAAGTGCCCGCAAGTTGCTTGCAGTCGCCTTCTGCCGGGCGTACCGCTGTCCCATGTCCTCCAACCCCAGCGCCAGAACCGGCTCCGCAGCGGGCAAAAAGCCGGGGACGAACGCCCGCGAAAAGCGCCTCGCCGCGGCGCTCCGCGCCAACTTGAAGCGGCGCAAGCAGCAGGCGCGTGTGCGTGGAGCCGCGAGCGACGCTGACAGCGGACAGAAATCGCCGGGGAACTGAATCCATGTCCTCGCCGTTCGGCCATCTTCTCGCCCGGACTCGCGCCCTAAGATGCGCGCTCCTCATTCTTCCTGTTTCAGCCGCCACAGGAGCCTGACTTGGATCGCATCCGTATCCGCGGCGGCAACCGCCTGTCCGGCACCATTCCGATCTCCGGCGCGAAGAACGCGACGCTGCCGCTGATGATCGCGAGCCTGCTCACCGACGAGACGCTCGTGCTGCAAAACGTGCCGCGTCTCGCGGACGTCGTCCTCTTGCAGCACATCCTCGCCAACCACGGCGTCGACATCACGCTGGCCGGCAAGCGGCCCGGCGATCCCGAAGGCAACGGCCAGACACTTCGCCTGTCGGCGAGACGGATCGTCGACACCACCGCGCCGTATCATCTCGTCTCCAAGATGCGCGCGAGCTTCTGGGTTATCGGTCCGCTCGTCGCGCGCATGGGCGAGGCGCGCGTCTCCATGCCCGGCGGCTGCGCCATCGGCACGCGCCCGGTGGACTTCCACCTCGATGCGCTGCGCGCGCTCGGCGCCGCAATCGACATCGAGGAAGGTTATGTGCTCGCGAGCGCCCGGGGCGGCCTGCGCGGCGCGCGTGTTAAGTTTGATAAAGTTTCCGTCGGCGCGACGCACACCGCGTTGATGTCGGCAGCACTCGCCAAGGGCGAGAGCGTGATCGAGAACGCCGCGCGCGAGCCCGAGGTCGTCGACGTTGCGGACTGCCTGATGAAAATGGGTGCGATGATCGAAGGGGCAGGAACGTCCACCATTCGCGTGCAGGGCGTCGAGCGCCTGAATGCCGCGAACCATACCGTGCTGCCCGACCGCATCGAGACCGGCACCTATGCCATGGCCGTCGCCATGACCGGCGGCGACGTCCTATTGCAGGGCGCGCGCGCCGACCTGCTGCAAGCCGCGCTCGATGTCTTGAAACAGGCGGGTGCGGACGTTTTGGAGACGAACGAAGGCATTCGCATCAGTAGGAACGGCGGCAAGCTCACCCCGGTGCGCGTCACCACCGCGCCGTTCCCGGGCTTTCCGACCGATTTGCAGGCGCAACTCATGGCGCTCATGTCGCGCGCCGACGGCACCTCGCAGATTACCGAGACGATCTTCGAGAACCGCTTCATGCATGTGCAGGAGCTCGCCCGCCTCGGCGCAAAAATCTCGCTCGATGGCGAGGTGGCGCGGATCGAGGGCGTCGAGCGGCTCAAGGGGGCGCCGGTGATGGCGACCGACCTGCGTGCATCCGTGTCGCTCGTGATCGCGGGGCTCGCGGCGGAAGGCGATACGGTGGTCCACCGCGTCTATCATCTCGACCGCGGCTTCGAGCGGCTCGAGGAAAAACTCTCCCGCTGCGGCGCGGAGATCGAGCGCGTCGCGGGGTAGAACTCCGTCATCCCGGGCGAGCGCGAAGCGCGAGACCCGGGATCGTCATCAGTCATTTTCGGAACGGTCCCGGATAACGCGCTTCGCGCGTTTCCGGGACGACGATTCAGTCTCCGCCCTTCACACCCTTCAGCAGATCGCCGGCAACGGTCCCGAGCGCCGGTCGCGGCAGCGCCGTGAACGGCAAGGGTCGCGTGACTTCGATGGCCGCGAGCCCGAGCCGCGCCGTGAGCAATCCGTTCAGCACGCCTTCGCCGAGCCGCGCCGAGAGCTTGGCCGCGAGGCCGTGGCCGAACATCTGCTGGATGAGGCTGTCGCCGGCGGCCAGCCCGCCCGTGACGGCCAGATGCGTGATGGAGAGGCGCAGCAGGCGGATCATGCCGAGCGTGCCGGGGCGGCCGCCATAGAGAAACGCGAGCCGCCGGATCAGCGTGAGCGTGGTGACCAGCACGAAGCCCATGTCGATCAGCGCGCGCGGGCTCACGGCGGTCACCACCGAGACGCGCTTGGCCGCCGCCGACACGAGCCGCACCGCCTCGCGGTCGAGCGGCGCCATCAGTTCGCGCTCGGCAAGACGGACCATGTCGCGGCCGTCGATGATGTCGTCGAGATGGCTTTCGACATTCGCGCGTCCGCGCGCGAGCGTGGGCGTGGCCTTGAACAGCGAAACGACATCGCTCGCAACGGCGCGGCCGGCTGTGCGTTCGTCGCTCGCGATCGCCTCGGCCGCCCGGTTGTGGAGCTTCTCGATGGTCGCGAGCCGCATCAGCCCGTAGGCTTCGCGCGCGACGATGACGAAGAAGGCGAGCGCCGCCAGCACCGCGAGCGCAAGCCCGAGGAATCCGAGCATCTCGCTGCGCGCAAACAGCTCTTCGACCAACTGCGTGACGGCGAGCGAAACGCCGAGCGCGAGCAGGCCGCCGAGCGCGGACCAGAAGAGCGTGCCCCAGCGCCAGCCGCGCCGCGCGGGCGCTGGCACCTCCACCGGAACGGGCAGCGACGGCGCCTCGTCTTCCGGAATGACGCGCACGCTCGCCTTGGTCGGATAGTCTTTTTCCGGCGCGGCTTCCGCGACGATCACATCGGGATCGTCGAGCCGGAAGGCCGCCGGTCGGCGCGGTCGCGAAGGCTCGCTCATTGCAGCCGGTCTCCGATCAGGAATTGCAGCGCCCGGTCGAGGCGAATATGGGGCAGGGCGGGCGCGCCGTCATCGGCGAGCTCCAGCAGCGGCGGCCGGAAGCGCAGGAAGCGGTAGTCGGTCTCGTCCGCCTTGCCCGAGGCGAGGCCGCGAAAGCCGCGCGTGCCCTCGAACAGCGCGTCGGGATCGGCCGGCAGGTCGCCGGGAAAGATCGCGGTTTCCGTCTTGCCGTCGAAGGTCTCGCCGCCCGCGATCTCGCCCGCCGCCGGCACGCCGAGGATCGCGGGCAGCGTCTCGCGCCCGCGCTTCACCGTCGCCTCGCGCGTCGCGCGCACGGCCGCGAGCGCCAGCACGTCGATCTCCGCGCCCGCGAACTGCGCGCGCTCCGCCGCGCGCTTCGTCATGCGGCGCAGGATCGCCTCGAGCCGGTCGTGGCTCGTGTGGTGCATGTGGTCCGCTTTCGTCGCGGCGAACAGGATCCGGTCGATCTTCGGCCGCACGAGCGAGGAGAAGAAGCCGCGCTGCCCGACGCGGAAGCAGTCGAGGATGCCGGCGAGCGCGCGCTCCAGGTCCTGCACCGCTTCTGGCCCGGCGTTGAACGCGGCGAGCGCATCGACCAGCACGATCTGCCGGTCGAGCAGGCTGAAATGATCGCGGAAGAACGGCTGCACGACGGCGCTGCGATAGGCTTCGAAGCGCCGCCGCATCATCGCCCAGAGCGAACCGTCGGGCACGTCGCCGGTCTCCGGCAGGTCGAGCGGCGCGAAGGTGAGCGCAGGCGAGCCCGCGAGATCGCCGGGCATGAGGAAACGGCCCGGCGGCAGCAGGCTCATGGCGTAGCGTTCGTCGCGGCTTGCCTTGAGATATTCAGTGAAGAGTTTGGTCGCCGTGAGCGCGGCTTGCTCGTCTTCCGGCCCCTCGGCGTCGAGCGTCGACAGATGCGCGTGCCAGTCGCGCGCGATCTCCGCGCGCGGGCCGCTGCGCGAGAGGATGAGCGACTGCGCCGACCAGCGCTCGTAGCTCATATTCAGGAGCGGCAGGTCGAGCAGCCACTCGCCCGGATAGTCCACGATGTCGAGGGTGAGCGTGCGCGTCCGCCCGCGCTTCGACTGATAGTCGATGACAAGCCGCAGCTCGCTCAGCCGCGTGGTCGAATCCGGCCAGCGCCGTTCGGTGATGAGATCGCGCAGATGCGTTTCATAGTCGAAGCGCGGCACAGCATCATCGGGCTGCGGCGACAGCCGCGCGCCCGCGATGCGGCCCGAAGCCAACGGCTCGAACACCGGGAAGCGCCCGCCGCGCACGAGGCCGTGCACCAGCGCGGTAACGAACACCGTTTTGCCCGCGCGCGAGAGGCCGGTGACGCCGAGCCGCACGGTCGGATGCACGAGATGCGCGCCATAGCCGGCGAGCGCCCGGGCGGTCAGGCGCGCCTCTTCGACGATGTCGCGGAGATTGATGGCCATGGGCGGGAGGTTTGTGCCTTTAAACGAGGCCGAACGTGGCCCGCTTCAGATAGGAAGGGGTGGGGCGCGTGTGAAGGTGCCGGAAATAAAGGCGTCAACCATTCCCCCCCGAATCCCGCTGCGGGAACGAAATCGGCTATCTTGCACTATACTTGCGTCACGCCGCCCGCCGGCGCGAATCCCAGGCACGCACATGGCCCCCGAAGTCAAAGATCCGCTGAAGCTGATCGCCCTCGACACCGACGATCTGTCGGTCCTGTCGGCGCACATGCAGGACGCGGCCGCACGGGTCGCCGACATGGCCTATCTCCCGGCAGAGAAGCGTTTCGCGATGCTCGTGAACCGCTTCGACTGGCTGGCTGCGGTCGGCACGGGCGCCCCGCAACGCCGCCGGTCGGGTGTGCATTTCGACCGCGTGCTCAAGGCGCGCGTGCGTGGCTTCGATCTCGGCGACAAGTCGAAGTCGCTCAACCTGCTCGCCGTCGAGTTCGCCGAGGCGAGCGCGCCCGCGGGCACCGTCACGCTGTATTTTTCCGGCGACGCCGCGATCCAGCTCGAAGTAGAGTGCCTCGAGGCCGCGATCAGCGACCTCGGCCCCGCTTGGCCGGCCGGCGAATATCCGCGTCACGACGAAAGCTGAACGAGGACTGAGATGCCGATCCGGCTTTCGGCGCGGGACGCCGATTTTCGCGAGCGCTTTGCCGCGTTCCTCGAAACCAAGCGGGAGACCGCCGAGGACGTCGAGACGACCGTGCGCGCGATCATCAAGGACGTCGCGGATCGCGGCGACCGGGCAGTCGTTGAATACTCGCAGAAATTCGACCGCGTCGATCTCGGCAAGATCGGCATGAAGCTGACCGCGGGCGAGATCGACGGCGCGGTAAAGGTCATCGACCGCAAGACGCTCGGCGCGCTCGAACTGGCCTGCGAGCGCGTCACCGCGCACCACAAGCGTCAGCTTCCAAAGGACGATCTTTATACTGACTCCCTTGGCGTCGAGCTCGGTTCGCGCTGGACGGCCATTGAAGCCGTCGGGCTCTATGTGCCGGGCGGCACCGCCGCCTATCCGTCCTCCGTCCTGATGAACGCGGTCCCCGCCAGGGTCGCGGGATGTGAGCGTGTCGTCATTACGGTGCCGACGCCGGACGGCAAGCTGAACCCGTTGGTGCTGACGGCCGCCAAGCTGGCCGGTGTCACCGAAATCTATCGCGTCGGCGGCGCGCAGGCGATTGCGGCGCTCGCGTACGGCACCGAGACGATCGCGCCCGTCGCCAAGATCGTCGGCCCGGGCAACGCTTACGTCGCGGCGGCGAAGCGTCTCGTCTTCGGCCGCGTCGGCATCGACATGGTGGCCGGGCCGTCCGAAGTGCTGGTGCTCGCCGACGCGAGTGCCGATCCCGACTTCATCGCCGCCGATCTTCTGGCTCAGGCCGAGCACGATGCGTCGGCACAGCCGATCCTCGTCACCGACGATCCGAAACTCGCAGAAGCGGTGGAGCGTTCGGTCGCGCGACAGGTGCAGCAGTTGCCGCGCGCCGAAATCGCGGGCGCAAGCTGGCGCGATTTTGGCGCGGTGATCGTGGTGGCCAAGCTCGAAGACGCAATCCCGTTGATCGACCGTCTTGCGCCCGAGCATCTCGAATTGATCGGCCCTGACGCCGAAAAGCTCTCAGGGAAGATTCGCAACGCCGGTGCCATTTTCCTCGGGCCATACACGCCCGAAGCGATCGGCGACTATGTCGGCGGTTCGAACCATGTGCTGCCGACGGCGCGTGCGGCGCGCTACGCGTCGGGTCTCAGCGTCCTCGACTTCATGAAGCGCACCTCGATCCTGAAATGCGGGCCGGAGCAGTTGAAGAAACTCGGTCCTGCTGCAGTTGCGCTCGGCGAGGCCGAGGGACTCGAAGCGCATGCGCGCTCCGTCCGGTTGCGCCTCGAACGCGACTGACAATGTCCGGCACCGGCACGAAGCGCCTTGTTCATGTCGTGCTCGACGAAGCCTCGATCGGCCGCGCCAACCCCGATGTGGAGCACGAGCGCGCCATCGCGATCTATGACCTGATCGAGGAGAACGTCTTTGAGCCCTTGGGCGATGAGGGCGGACCGTACCGGCTCAGGATCGCCCTCGTCGAGAACCGTCTCGTGCTCGATGTTGCGCACGAGGACGGCGCGCCTGTCATTGTACACATGCTTTCGCTGACGCCCTTCCGTCGCGTGGTGAAGGACTACTTCCTGATTTGTGAAAGCTACTATTCGGCGATCAAGACCGAGTCGCCCTCGCGCATCGAGGCGATCGATATGGGCCGCCGCGGCCTGCACAACGAAGGCTCGGAGCTTCTGGTCGAGCGCCTGAAGGACAAGATCAACGTCGATTTCGACACGGCGCGGCGGCTCTTCACGCTGATCTGCGCGCTGCACTGGAAGGGCTGACCGATGGACGCGGCGGGTGAGGTGCCCCGCGCGGTACTCTTTCTCTGCGGCTACAACATCATCCGCTCGCCGATGGCCGCCGCGCTCGCCGTTCAGATGTTCGGCGGCACGTTGCGCGTCGACTCAGCCGGCGTGCGCAAGGAGGACACCGATCCCTTCGTGCCCGCCGTCATGAACGAACTCGGCATCGACCTTTCGCGGCATAAGCCCAAGACGCTCGAGGAATTGGTGGAGTACGAGGACTTCGACTTCGATCTCGTCATCAGCCTCTCGCCCGAAGCGCATCACGCCGCGCTCGAATTCACCCGTCACCATCCCGTTGAAGTCGAATACTGGCCGACCGAGGACCCGACGCTCGCCGAGGGCAACCGCGAGCAGCGGCTCGACGCCTACCGGGCCGTTCGCGATCAGCTCATGCAGCGCGTGAAAGAGCGTTTTGGCGTGGGGCAAGGCGGCACATGACGCGCCATAGCCTCCAGTTCACATTATTTACGCCATCGGCTAGACCCGTCTGCCCGCAAGAAAGTTCCGGACGCATCCTGTCCGGCAGAGGTTTTTCGCGATGATCGGCCGGCCCAAACTTGTCCTCGCTTCCGGTTCGCCGCGCCGGCTCGGCCTGCTCAATCAGGCCGGACTCGATCCCGACTCGCTGGAGCCGGTCGAGATCGACGAGTCGCCCGAGCGCGGAGAACTGCCGCGCACGCTCGCCGTGCGTCTCGCCCGCGAAAAGGCCGAAGCCTCGATCGTGCGCGTGCGCAATCGTCCCGAGATCAAGGACGCCTATGTGCTTGCCGCCGACACGGTGGTTGCCGTTGGCCGCCGCATCCTGCCGAAGCCCGAGGTGCTCGACGAGGCGTCGGGCTGCCTGCGGCTGCTCTCGGGTCGCACCCATCGCGTTTACACCGGCGTCTGCCTCGTCACGCCGCGCGACGCTCTGCGCACGCGGCTCGTCGAAACGCGCGTGCGTTTCAAGCGCCTGTCGAATGAGGACCTTGAATCCTATCTCGCGTCGGGCGAGTGGCGCGGCAAGGCCGGTGGCTATGCGATCCAGGGCCTCGCCGGCAGTTTCGTGACCAAGCTCGTCGGTTCCTACACGAATGTGGTGGGGCTGCCGCTCTACGAGACCACGACGCTGCTCGCGGGCGAGGGTTTCCCCATTCACTTCGGCTGGCTCAGCCCGCCCTGAGCGCAATAGGCTGGCGGCATGAATCTGGCGCTCTGGCTTGAACGCGCGGGACACGCGCATCCCACCGCACCCGCGATTGCGCTCGGTGCGAAGGTCCATGCGGACTACGCGACGCTCGCCGGTAAAGCAGCGCGTATCGCGGGAGCCCTGCGCGCCGGCATGAAGGCCGGCGACCGCGTCGCGATCGTTGCCAAGAACCATCCCGATTATATCGCGATCCTCTACGGCATCTGGCACGCAGGCCTCGCGGCGGTGCCGGCCAACGCGCGGCTGCACGGCGCGGAACTGGGCTACATCCTCGAACATTCCGGCGCGCGTATCTGCTTCGCGTCGCCCGGCCTCGATACGGAAATTGCCGCGCACGCGCCGAAGAGTCTGGAGCGGTTGATCGCTATCGGCAGTCCTGAATACGGGCGGCTCTTTTCTGCCGACGCGATTGCCGTTTCGCCCCGCGACGGCGGCGACCTTGCCTGGCTCTTTTATACGTCAGGCACCACGGGCCGCCCGAAGGGCGCGATGCTGACGCACCGCAATCTCAACTGGGCGGCGCACGCCTATCTCTCCGATGTCGATCCGGCGCTGCCGGGCGATCCCATCCTGCACGCCGCACCCTTGAGTCACGGCAGCGGCATCTATGTCATGCCGCACATTGCGCGCCTCGGCGTGAACGTGATTCCGGAAAGCGGCGCGTTCGAGCCGGAAGAGATTTTCAAGCTCTTCGCGCGCTGGCCGCGCATGTCGATGTTCGCGGCGCCCACGATGATCAAGCGTCTGGTCGACAGCCCGGCCGAATGCGATCCGCGCAACATCCGCACGCTTATCTGGGGCGGTGCGCCGATGTATGTGGAAGACGTGAAGAAGGCGCTTGAGCGCTTCGGGCCGCGCCTCGCGCAGATTTACGGGCAGGGCGAAAGCCCGATGACAATTTCGACCCTGTCGAAGGAAGATGTCGCCGCGCGCGATCATCCGCGCTGGCTCGAGCGCGTCGGTTCGGCGGGCCGTGCCTACGCCTGTGTCGAAGTGAAGGTGGGCGATGGCGAAGGCCGCGCGCTGCCACCGGGCGAGATCGGCGAGATCCTATGCCGCGGCGATGTGGTGATGGCCGGCTACTGGCAGAATGCCGACGCGAGCGCGGGCACGCTGAAGGACGGGTGGCTCCACACCGGCGATGTCGGTGCCTTCGACGAGGAAGGTTATCTGACGCTCAAGGACCGCTCGAAGGACATGATCATCTCCGGCGGCTCCAACATCTATCCGCGCGAAGTGGAAGAAGTGCTGCTCCGGCACGGCAGCGTGCGTGAAGTCTCTGTCATCGGCCGCCCGGATCAGGAGTGGGGCGAGATTGTTGTCGCCTATGTCGTCGGCGAAGCGAGGCCTGCGGAACTCGACGCGCTGTGTCTCTCACAGATCGCTCGCTTCAAGCGTCCGAAACATTATGTATTCGTGGATGCCTTGCCGAAGAACAATTACGGCAAGATTCTGAAGACCGACCTCCGCCGCCTCGACGCCGAGCGAAAGGAAAAAGCGGTTGGCTGAGAAGCGCATGCAAGGAGGGAAATGCCCAACCTGCGGCAAGCCATCGGAGCAGGGGTTTCGACTATTCTGCTCGAAGCGCTGCCGCGACGTCGACCTGCATCGCTGGCTGAGCGGCGCCTACGCGATCCCAGTGACCGAAGATACGGACGAGGACGGCGCCTTACCTGAAACCGGTGCGCCAAGGCTCGGATCGGGCGAGGAGGAATCGTGAAGCGTTTCCTCCTCGCCCGTGGCATCCGAGCCTAATGAACAAGCCTCGGCGCCGACCCCGACCGCCAGGCCGCGAGTCTGGACACGCCCCGCCCGGCTTTCTATAACCGCGCCTCCGTTCGGCCCGGCGGCGCGCCGCTAGGGCCCGGCGCCCAGGTAGCTCAGTTGGTAGAGCACATGACTGAAAATCATGGTGTCGGTGGTTCGATTCCGCCCCTTGGCACCATTACCCGTTCATAGACGTTCGCCACCGTTCTCAACGATCCCACAAGGTCCGGAAGTCCGGGCCTTTCTTGTTATGGGTGTTCGCGGTGGTGTGTGTGCATCCAGAACATTTGTTGGTATCGTTGTTGGTATCGAAGCGCGCCGATGTTGGTATCGGCTCTGTGGTGAAGGACAGAAAGAATGGCGCTGACCGACACTGCCTGCCGGAACGCAAAGGCACGGAACGCGCTCTACAAGCTGTCGGACGGCGGCGGGCTACAGCTTTGGGTGCAGCCGAACGGCGCGAAGCTGTGGCGCCTCGCCTATCGGTTCGGTGGTAAGCAGAAGCTGCTCGCCATCGGCGCCTATCCCGTCCTGTCTTTGGCGGATGCACGGCGAGCACGCGATGATGCGAAGCGCGTTCTGACTTTGGGCAGAGACCCGTCACAGGTCAAGCGTTCCCTCAAAGCGGCTCAGGCCAGCGGGGAGAGCACCTTCTGTGTCATCGCGGACGAGTATGTTGCCAAGCTCAAGAGGGAAGGCCGGGCCGAGACGACAATCTCGAAAATCGAATGGCTGCTATCGTTCGCCTATCCGCTGATCGGGGACCGGGACATCAAGGAAATTAGCCCTGCCGACGTGCTGGCCGCGCTACAGAAAGTCGAACGTCGCGGGCGGCATGAAACGGCGAGGCGGCTGCGCTCGACCATAGGGAGCGTCTTCCGCTATGCGGTGGCCACCGCGCGGGCCGAAAATGACCCGACCTTCGCGCTTCGGGGCGCGCTGACCACTCCTGTCGTCACGCCGCGCGCCGCTGTAACCGAGCCTCGGGCCGTCGGCGCGCTGCTCCGGGCTATCGACGGCTTCGATGGACAGCCGACCACCCATGCGGCTCTCAAGCTCATGGCGCTGTTGTTCCCGCGTCCAGGCGAACTTCGGATGGCTGAATGGTCGGAGTTCGATCTTGATGGCGCTGTGTGGACGATCCCGGCAGCGCGCGCCAAGATGCGCCGTCCCCATCGCGTGCCGCTGTCTCGACAGACCGTCGCTATCCTCAAGGAGCTTGGCAAAGTCACGGGCGTCGGCAAGCTCGTATTCCCGTGTGTACGTACGGTGGTGCGACCCATTTCCGAGAATACGCTGAACGCGGCCCTGCGACGGCTTGGTTATTCAAAAGATCAAGCCACCGCACATGGTTTTCGTGCGACGGCCTCGACGCTCTTGAACGAGTCCGGAAAATGGAATGCCGACGCCATCGAACGACAGCTAGCGCATGTCGAGAACAACGACGTTCGCCGCGCCTATGCGCGTGGCGAGCATTGGGAAGAGCGTGTGAAGATGATGGCGTGGTGGGCGGATTATCTCGACAACTTGAAGGTGGTTGGAAAAGTAATTCCGATGGACGCGAAACGAGCCTGAGCGAAACGTGTACTGAAAAATGGACGCCTAATAACTCTTACGTGTACAGATTTTCTTCTCGCTCCGCTTTTTGAAATGATGTCTTTTCGTTCCTGCACTTCTATCAATTCGCAGGAACGAACATGCACTCTCCTCTCGATCAGAAAATCTCATTTACAATCGGGCAGGCCGTTGAAGCTACGGGCATCGGGCGCACGGCTATTTTCGCTGCGATTAAGACCGGCCGCTTAGTGGCGCGGAAAAACGGCAGGCGCACGCTGATTGCGTCCGAGGACCTTCAGAAATTCATTGC
>Ga0307505_10001193_pt1 | contig 22359 bp, 23 predicted proteins | sample 23_S_MG_FD_202183 | JGI IMG/M metagenome (GOLD analysis project Ga0307505, IMG submission 202183) | Soil microbial communities from Populus trichocarpa stands in riparian zone in the Pacific Northwest, United States - 23_S | ecosystem: Environmental > Terrestrial > Soil > Riparian zone > Trees...
GGGTCGCCCCTGCCGCTTCGCCCGTCGGAGCGGATTTTGGACTACTTGTTGCCCGAGGTCACACCCGGATTGGCGCGAGCGGGACTGCCGACGGGGGCGCCCACCACACGCCGATACCACAGCGGGTGGTGGTGGCGCGCCCAGGCGTGCGACACCGTGCCGCGCGTCATCGCGCGCATCGAACCCTTGACCCAGAAGATCGCGGAATAGATGTGCACGATGATGCCCATCATCAGCACGAAGGCCGAGATCGCGTGCACCACCGCCGCGATGCGGATCAGCGGGATCGGGAACGCACCGGCGAAGTACGGCCGCCACAGCATGATCCCCGACACCAGCAGCAGGATCATCGTGACGATCATCGACCAGAACAGCTGCTTCTGGCCCATGTTGTACTTGCCGATCTCCGGCAGGTTGTCATCGCGGTTGTTGATGACGTCCGCCAGCCGCTTCTGCCACGCCTTGTCGTAGTCGCGGATGATGTTGTCCTGCCAGTAGCGCATCGCCATGATGAAGAAGAAGGCGAACATCAACACTCCCAGGAACGGGTGCAGGATGCGCGACCACACGCCGCCGCCTAGCAGCGCCGACAGGAACCAGAACGCCGGGTGGAAGAACGCCAGGCCCGACGCCGCGAGCAGGACGAACAGGATCGCGACGATCCAGTGCGTCAACCGCTCGTTGGCGTTGTAGCGCGGCACCTCACCGCTTTTCATGACCACGTGAGCCATCGCGTCAGCCTCCCCTGCCTGTGCCAGTGTGCGCGTCTTCGTCCAGTTCCTTCGGCCCGCGCGTGATGTAGTGGACGAACGCGCCCAGCACGGCCAGGCCCATGACCAGCGCCATCAGCGGCTTGGTAATGCCCTTCCACACGCTGACCCACGGGCTGATCGTCGGATTGTTCGGCAGCCCGTGATAAAGCTCCGGCCTGTCCGCGTGCTGCAGCACGTACATCACGTGGGTCCCGCCGACGCCCGGCGGGTTGTACAGCCCCGCGTTCTGGAAGCCGCGCTCCTTCAGGTCGTTGGTGCGCTTGTCGCCGCGACGGATCATGTCGACCTTGCTGCCGAACATGATCGCGCCGGTCGGGCAGGTCTTCACGCACGCCGGCTCCAGACCCACCTTCACGCGGTCCGAGCACAGCGAGCACTTGTAGGCCTTGTTGTCCTCCTTGGAGATGCGCGGGATGTTGAACGGGCAGCCGGCGATGCAGTAGCCGCAGCCGATGCAGTTCTCGGAGATGAAGTCGACGATGCCATTGGCGTACTTGACGATCGCGCCGGGCGCCGGGCAGGCCTTCAGGCAGCCCGGATCGCCGCAGTGCATGCAGCCGTCCTTGCGGATCAGCCACTCGAGATGGCCTTCCGGCTTCGTGACTTCCGAGAACCGCATGACGGTCCACGACTGCGGCGTGAGGTCGATCGGGTTGTCGTAGACACCGACGTTCATGCCGATTTCGTCGCGCAGGTCGTTCCATTGCATGCACGCGACCTGGCAGGCCTTGCAGCCGATGCACTTGGAGATGTCGATCAGCTTGGCGACGCCTACCTCCCCAACCCGCACCGAAGGCGAGGTCGTGGTGGTCGCCGAACGCTTCTGGACATCGAGAGATTGCAGTGATGGCATGGTGTCCTCCTATGCCTTCTCGATGTTGACCAGGAACGCCTTGAACTCAGGCGTCTGCGAATTGGCGTCGGCCACATACGGCGTCAGATTGTTGGCCAGATACCCTGTACGGGCCACCCCCACGAAGCCCCAGTGAATCGGTACGCCTACCGTGTAAATTTTCTTTCCCGCGCACACCAGGTCCGCTACCCGTTTCGTAACGACTGCCGTTGCCACCACTTCGCCGCGGTTGCTGCGCACGCGCACCAGATCGCCGTTCTTGATGCCCTTCTCCTTGCCCAGCGCTTCGCTGATCTCGACGAACGGCGAGGGCTGCGTGATCGCATTGGACTCGACGTTCTTGGTCCAGAAGTGGAAGTGCTCGGTCAGGCGGTAGGTGGTGGCTGCGTACGGGAACTCGTCGGCTTTGCCGAAGGATTCCATGTCGCCCTTGAACACGCGCGCCGCCGGGTTGCTGATGGCCGCCTTGTTCTTGTGCAGCGGGTTGAAGCCCAGCGGCGATTCGAACGGCTCGTAGTGCTCGGGGAACGGGCCCTCGTTCAAGCCCGGCGCGAACAGGCGTGCAACGCCTTCGGCCGTCATGATGAACGGGCCCGCGCCACTGTCGGGACCCAGTGCCGGCGCGATGTCGGGGACATCGATGCCGGCCCAGGCCGTGCCGCTCCAGCGGATGCCGCTGCGCGTCGAATCCCACGGCCTGCCCGCGAGATCGGCGCCTGCACGGTTGTACAGGACGCGCCGGTTCGCCGGCCACGAGTAGCCCCAGGTCAGGTTGTTGCCCAGCAGGCCCGGATCGTTGGGATCGCGCCGCGCCGACAGGTTGCCCGCCTGCGACCACACGCCGCAGTAGATCCAGTTGCCGCACGCGGTGGAGCCGTCGGGTTGCAGCAGGCCGAAACCCGCGAGTTGCTCACCGCCGCGCACGAGGACTTTGGTTGCGTCCTTCGGATCGACGACGTCGGTCAGCGCGCGGCCGTTGATCTCGCGCAGCACTTCCTCGGGCGTCGGCAGGTTCGGATTGATGTACGGCCACGTCAGCTTGACGATCGGATCCGGGAACTTGCCGCCGTCCTTGGTGTACATCTGGCGGATCTTCGTGAACAGCGTGCCGACGATCTCGCGGTCGAGCTTGGCGTCGCCGATCGGCTCGGCCGCCTGCCAGTGCCACTGCACCACGCGACCGGAACTGGTGAAGGTTCCCGCGTCCTCGGCGAAGCAGCTGGCCGGCAGGCGTATCACCTCGGTCTTGATCTCCTCCGGCTTCACGTTGTTCTGTTCGCCGAAGTTCTTCCAGAACTCGCCGGTCTCCGTGCGCAGCGGATCGATGATCACCAGGAACTTCAGCTTGGCCAGAGCCGCGCTGATCTTCTTCTTGTTGGGCAGCGCCGCCAGAGGGTTGAAACCCTGGCAGACGAAGCCGTTCATGCGGCCCTGATACATGCGCTCGAAGATCGCCAGGATGTCGTAGGCGCCGTCGCGCTTTGGCACGTAGTCGTACAGGAAGTCGTTCTCCGCCGTCGCCGCAGCGCCCCACCAGGCCTTCTGCAGGCTGGTATGCCACTTGACGAAGTTCTGCCCGAAGTTCATCTGGTTCGGGCGCAGCGGCTTGGGCGTGCGCGCATCGACATACTTCTGGCGCGTGTCGTCCGCATCCGTGGGCGCCGACAGGTAGCCCGGCAGCACCTCCGAGTACAGGCACATGTCGGTGATGCCCTGCACGTTCGCGTGGCCGCGCAGCGCGTTGACACCACCGCCGGCCCGGCCCATGTTGCCGAGCAGCAGCTGGATCAGTGCCATCGTGCGGATGTTCTCGGAGCCGGTCGTGTGCTGCGTCCAGCCGAGCGCGTACAGGATCGTCAGCACCTTGTCCGGCGTGCAGGCCTCGCCCATCATCTCGGCCACCTTCAGGAACTGCGCCTTGGGCGTGCCGCAGATCGTCTCGACCATCTCCGGCGTGTAGCGGCTGAAGTGCGTCTTCATCAGCTGGTACACGCAGCGCGGGTTCTCCAGCGTCGGATCGACGACCGCGTAGCCGTCCTTGCCGATCTCGTAGCCCCAGCTCGTCTTGTCGTAGGTGCGACGCTCCGCGTTGTAGCCCGAGAACAGACCGTCCTCGAACTTGTAGTCGTCGCGGATCAGGAACGGCGCGTTCGTGTAGTTGACAACGTAGTCCCTGTGGATCTTGTTATTGGACATCAGATAGTGGATGACGCCGCCGAGGAAGGCGATGTCGGTGCCGACGCGGATCGGTGCGTAGTAGTCGGCGATCGCCGCAGACCGCGTGAAGCGCGGATCGACGACGATGAGTTTTGCCTTGCGGTGTTCGAGCGCTTCAGTGACCCACTTGAAGCCGCACGGGTGTGCTTCGGCGGCGTTGCCGCCCATGATCAATGCAATGTCAGTGTTCTTGATGTCCACCCAGTGGTTGGTCATCGCACCTCTGCCGAACGTCGGGCCCAGACTGGACACCGTCGGCGCGTGTCATATTCGTGCCTGGGTATCTATCGCGACCATCCCCAGCGCGCGGGCCATCTTCACCGTCAGATAGCCTGATTCGTTGGACGCGGCGCTGGAAGCCAGCAGCCCCGTCGTGTTCCAGCGGTTGACCGTCACGCCCTTCTCGTTCTGCTCGATGAAGTTGGCGTCGCGGTCGGCCTTCATGTACTTGGCCACGCGTGTGAGCGCCTCGTCCCACGAGATGCGCTTCCATTCGCTGCTGCCGGCTTCGCGCACCTCCGGGTGCGTCAGGCGGTTCGGCGAATGCACGAGGTCGAGCAGGCCGGCGCCCTTCGGGCACAGCGTGCCGCGATTGACGGGATGGTCGGCGTCACCCTCGATATGGATGATGCTGCTCTTGACGTTCTTGGCCCTGTCGCCCATCGTGTACATGATCACGCCGCAACTGACCGAGCAGTACGGGCAGGTGCCGCGCGTTTCGGTCGTGCGGGCGAGCTTGAAGGCTCGTACTTCGGCCAGTGCGAGACTCGGCGAAAGACCGAGTCCGACGACCGAGGATGTGCCTAGGCCGGTCGCGCAGATCCTGAAGAACTGGCGCCGACTCATCGGTGCATTCATAGAGATACTCCTTGGCAAGAACCGCTACGAGGCTGCCTCCGCAGCCACGAGAGCACGCACCCTGCAAGGCGCATGCTCCATACTCTTGTTTTCTGATCAGTACCTTGACGTAGGTCTGATGTATTTGCATGGAGCATAGTTGAGCGATTCACATGCCTCAACCTTGCGCTGCAATAACGCAGCTCTTTCGCATCTACGAGTGACCATCTGCGTGAGACAACCGAGTAGAAACACGCCGGGTAGAAACACCGACGCCGGCGCCAATGGCGGACACGCGTGCCGTTGTGCGCGCCGCCGCGATGTGTCCCGCGCCGCGTTGCTGCTGTTCGCGCTGTTCGCTGCAGCCTGTTCGACGGTGGCACCGCCGACCGGCCCGGCGCCCGGTGCTACACCCGACAGCGCGGTACAGACGCCTTCGCTGGGCCTGTTTTCGCGGATCAAGGCGCCGGGCGGCACGCAGCCGGTGCTGCAATTGTCCGCACGCGGCGTGCAGATATTCCGCTGCGAGAAGCGTGACACCGGGTACACGTGGGTCTTCCGCCAGCCGGAAGCGCAGCTCAGCGACGCCGGCGGCAAGGCGGCCGGCCGGCACGGCGCGAACTTCTCGTTCGAACACAGCGACGGCAGCCGCCTGGTCGCGAACGTCGCCGCCTATGACGACGCTCCCGACTCGGCCAACCTGCGCTGGCTGCTGATGACGACGCGCAGTTACGGCGACGGCGCCTTTGCCGGCGTCACGCACGTCCAGCGCATCAACACGCGCGGCGGCATGCCGCCCGCGCGCTGCGAGACTGCGCAGGCCGGTCAGCTGCTGCGCGTGGATTTCAGTGCCGACTTCGTGTTCTATCGCCCGCAGGCCGGCGCCGCGGGCTGACGCCGCAGCGCCGCGCGGGCGCGGTCGCATGCGGTTCCGCAAAAAGCGTTAAAATTCAGCGTTCTCGGACGCTGTCTTCCGAGGCTAGACCCCGGAGGGAAACACATGAACCCGACTGCCTCGACGGTAGGCGCCTACCTGCGCGACCTGCCGCCGGACCGTCGCGTGGCGATGGCTCGCCTGTGCAGCATGATTCGCCGCTCCGCCCGCGGAGTGCGCGAAAGCATGCGCTACGGACTGGCTTTCTACGAACTGGACGGGCCGCTGTTCGCGCTGGAATCCGGCCGCCGCCACATGTCGCTGTACGTTGCGGAAAAAGACGTCGTATTGAAGCACAAGGACGCGCTGCAGGGCGTCAACGCGAACAAGAGCTTCATCAAGTTTTCCGATCTGAACCGGCTGCCGCTGGACGTGGTGGAGAAGATCGTGCGTGACTCCGTCGCTGCCCGCCGCCAGCGGCTGTCGCAGGGAACTGTGCCCACACAGGCCGAACTGTTGAAGCTGTGGGGCATCAACGAGGAGGCGGCTGCACCGCCGGCCACCACGGTGAAGCTGCCGGTCGCGCGCCCTGCTGCAGCCATGACCGACGCGATCAATGCGATGGCCAACAGCGTGCGCGACGCGATGATCGCGGCCATGGACATCGCCACCGGAACTCAGCCAGCCGCCAAGCCGACCAAGGCGAGCAAGACCGCCGCCAATGCTGCGCCGGCCAAGCGCACCACGCCGCGCGCAGCCAAGCGCGTGGCGGCGTCCGGTGCCGCGGCGAAGAAAGCCAGCGCGAAGAAGACCGCGGCGGCCCGGCGCGGCTGACGGCACGCAGCGTGCGGGCGCGGCCTGCCTTGGGCAGCCGCGCGCTTGCGCCGCGCTACACGGCGCGCGTGTCCTCGATGACCTTGCCGTCGTTGGGCAACGCGCCGGCTGCCAGCAGTTCCACGCTGCCGCCCAGCTTGGTCACCGAGCGCAGCGTCGCCTCGATGGCAGCGGCCAATCCGGGGTCGTGTTCCGAACTCTCGGCGCGCAGCGTCATGACGTCGGTTTCGCCGCTGCGCGCGACCACCAGCCGCAGCCGACCCAGTGCAGGGTGGCGCCGGCCGACTTCGGCGATCTGTTCGGGCCGCACGAACATCCCCTTGACCTTCGTGGTCTGATCCGCCCGGCCCAGCCAGCCGCGGATGCGCAGGTTCGTGCGCCCGCAGGCGGACGCTCCCGGCATGATCGCCGACAGGTCGCCCAGCGCCAGCCGTATCCACGGATGGTGCGGATCGAAGAAGGTGACCACCACCTCGCCCACCTCGCCGTCGGGCACCGGCGTGCCGGTGCCCGGGCGGACGATCTCCAGCAATATGTCCTCGTTGACCACCAGGCCTGAACGCGCCGACGTTTCGTAGGCGACCACGCCCAGGTCGGCGATCGCATACAGCTGGTACGCGTCGACGCCGCGCGCGCGGACCTCCGCCTGCAGCGACGGCGGAAACGCCGCGCCGGAGACCACCGCGCGCTTGATCGACACCTCGCGGCCCGCGGCCGCGGCCGCATCGAGCAGGATCTTCAGGAAATCGGGCGTGCCCGAATAGGCGGTCGGCTTCAGGTGCTCGATCAGGTCGAGTTGCTGCTCGGTGTTGCCCGGGCCGGCCGGGATCACCGTGCAGCCCAGCGCGCGCGCGCCGCCGTCCAGGATGAAGCCGCCCGGCACCAGGTGATAAGAGAAGGTGTTGAGCAGCACGTCGTTGGCGCGCAGCCCCGCCGCGTACAGACCACGCGCCGCGCGCCACGCGTCGTCGTGGCGGCTCTCGGGCTCGTAGATCGGTCCGGGCGACGTGAACAGCCGCCCGAAGCGCTCCACCGGGTCCGGGATCAGCCCGCCGAACGGCGGCAGCTTCTTCTGCAGTGCCGGCAGGTCCGACTTGCGCAGCACCGGCAGCTTCGCGAGATCGGCACGCGTGAGGATCTGCGCGGCGTCGATGTCGCCCAGGTGCTGGCGCCAGCCTGGAGCCTTCAGCGCGTTGGCGACCAGGCCGGGCAGATGGCCCATCAGGTCCAGCTCGCGCTGGCGCGGATCGCGGGTTTCACGGGTGTCGTAGTGCTGCGTCATGCCGGGTCTGTACGTATAAGTGTCTGAGCGAATGCCGTCACTGGCCGACGCGGTCGGCTTCGGCGCGGCGCTTGTCCGCATCGCCGGCCGCCGCGTCCAGCTTGCGGTTCACCGGATCGATGGTGGTCTGCCGTGTGGGCAGCGGCGTCGACGCCGGCGCATCCTTGCGGGCCGCAGCCTCGTTGGCGCTTTCGGCGGCCTGCTTGCAACCGGCGAGCGTCACGCCCGCGGCGAACAGCAACGCAGTCGCGGAGGCAATGCGCATCATCGCTCCGTTATTGGCGGGGCGACGGCGTCGCCCCGCAGTGTGCCGAGCGGCGGCCTGCGGCCGCCGCCTTCCGGAAGGCGCTAGCCGGTCACCTTCTTCATCACGCCCTGCAGGCGCGACATCAGCGTGCCGGTCGCGCTCTTCGCGCGCTTGGTCGCCTTCTTCGCCGCCTTCTTTGCCGGGCTCTTCTTCGCGGCCTTCTTCACCGCAGCCTTTTTCACCGTGGCCTTCTTCGCGGCCTTCTTTGCAGTCTTCTTTGCAGCCTTCTTCGCGGCGGCCTTGGCTTCGGCACTGCTGCCCCGCTTGATGTCCATCGCATGGGCGCGCGAGTACTGCTGGATGTCCTTGAACGTGCCGTCGGCAGCGCGCACGGCATAGAGCTTCTTGCCGCCTGAGCTGTACATCACGGTGCGGCGGGACTTCTTCTTCGCGGCTTTCTTGGCTGTGGCCATCAATGCTCCTCCGGATGAGTAGGCGCGGCAACGTTTCCCGCTTCGTCGACCCGCGCGCATCGACGAAGACCTGCACAAGGCCGCACGGCGCGCCGGCGCGGATTGAGCCTCCGGGCTACGCCCTGCGGCGCAGCTTGCTTGGGACGGCCCTGCGCGGCGCTAGGCCAGCCAGCGTTTGCGACGCTTGTAGAACTTCGCATCGCGGAAACTCGTGCGACCCGACTTCGAGACACCGAGGTAGAACTCCTTCACGTCCTCGTTCTCGCGCAGCGCGGCGGCTGCGCCGTCCATCACCACTCGGCCATTTTCGAGAATGTAACCGTAGTCGGCGAAGCGCAGTGCGATGTTCGTGTTCTGTTCGGCCAGCAGGAAGGAAACGCGCTCCTTGCGGTTCAGATCCTGCACGATCGAGAAGATCTCCTCCACCACCTGCGGCGCCAGCCCCATCGACGGCTCGTCCAGCAGGATCATCGACGGCCGCGCCATCAGCGCGCGGCCTATCGCAGTCATCTGCTGCTCGCCGCCGGAGGTATAGCCCGACTGACTGGTACGCCGCTGCTTCAGCCGCGGAAAGTACGCGTAGACCTTGTCCAGGTCGGTCGCGATGTCCGAGCGCGAATTGCCGCGGCCCGACGCGCCGCGCGAATAGGCGCCGGACAGCAGGTTGTCCTCCACCGTCAGGTGCGCGAAGCAGCGCCGCCCTTCCATCACCTGCACGACACCGCGCTTGACCAGGTCGTAGGCGGTGAGCTTCTCGATCTTCTCGCCGAGATACTCGATGGAACCCTTGGTGACCTCGCCGCGTTCGCCGTGCAGCAGGTTGGACACCGCGCGCAGCGTCGTGGTCTTGCCGGCGCCGTTGGCGCCCAGCAGCGCGACGATGCCGCCCTCGGGCACCGTCAGCGACACGCCCTTCAGCACCAGGATCACGTGGTTGTAGATGACCTCGATGCCGTTGACGACGAGCAGCGGCGCGTCCGCGGCGGGTGGGGTGTGCGGAGCAGTCGCAGTCTGCATCGTGCGTTGTGTTCGGTTGCGACAGGCGCGGCGGGCGCGAAGGCCCGCCGCGCCATTCTGTGACTACTTCTTCGCGGCGGCCGGTGCGGCGGCGGAGATCTCGTCCGCGCAGCTGCGCATCGTCAGCTTCTTCTCGGCCACGTAGCGCGCCGACGAGGTCTTGATCATCGGCTTGATGATCTGGTTGTCGGCTTCGTAGTAGTCGGACACGAAGCCCCACTTCGTGCCGTCCCACTGCTGGATACGCGCCGAGCGGGCGCCGGCGTGATCGCGGCAGTTGGTGGCCAGCGGCTTCATCAGCGTCGACACGCCCAGCGCTTCCAGCCGCTTGGCGTCGAGGTTCAGGTTCTCCAGCCCGTAGCGCACCTGCTCGCCCGTCAGCGGCTGCACGCCGTAGCGCAGCTGCGCCTGGCGCACGCCTTCCACCTGCAGCATCGCACTCAGCAGGCCGCGCGTGTACAGCACCGAGCCCACCTCGTCACGTGGGCCGGTGCCCTGGCCCTTGTCGTGCACCAGCTTCAGCACGTCCTCGTGCACCTTCGCGCGGCCCGCACCGTGCTGCAGCGCCAGGCCCTGGTAGCCCTTGGCATCTGCCGCGACCGGCGTGACGTCGGGCTCGGCGGCCGCCCACCACACACCGAACATCTTGTCGCGCGGATAACCCGTGGCCACGGCTTCGCGCAGCGCGGTGGAGTTCATCACGCCCCAGCCCCACAGGAACACATAGTCGGGCCGGTTCTGGCGGATCTGCAGCCACGCGGCCTTCTGCTCGACGCCCGGATGCGTGACCGGAATCAGCATCAGATCGAAGCCATGCAGCTTGGCGCGCTCCTGCAGCAGCGCGATCGGCTCCTTGCCGTACGGCGAGTCGTGATAGACCAGCGCGATCTTCTTGCCCTTGAGCTTGTCCAGGCCGCCGTTGAGCTTGCCCACGTGCTGCACCAGGATGTCGGCCGCATCCCAGTACGTGCCCATCAGCGGAAAGTTCCACGGGAAGGCCTCGCCTTCGACCGAGTCCGCGCGGCCGTAGCCGGCGGTGATCAGCGGAATCTTGTCGGTGGGCGCCTTGTCGGTCAGCGCGAAGGTGATGCCGGTGGACAGTGGCTGCACCGCGGCCACGAACGGGCGCGTCTTCAGCCGCTCGTAGCATTCGACGCCGCGGTCGGTCGCGTAGCCGGTCTCGCACTCCTCGTAGGCGATGCGCACGCCGTTGATGCCGCCCTGCGCGTTGACCAGCTTCACGTAGTCGACGTAGCCGTTGGCCCATGGCGTTCCGTTGGGCGCGTAGGCGCCCGTGCGGTACACCAGCACCGGGAAGAACTGTTCGCCCTTGGCAGCCGGTGCCGCCTTCTGCTGTGCAAAGGATGTGGCAGGCAGCGTCAGCAACCCCGCTGCGATGCCGGCGGCCACCATTCCGGTGACCCTGGTTTTCAGAAGCTTGCTCATCGTTGTCTCCATGCGTCGTGCGGGTCCAGTGTTCTGGAACCGTTCTCCGTGGACCTCAATGCGGGAACGGCCATAGTCTCAGCTTTTCCTTGCCGATTGCCCAGAGTCGCGCCAGCCCGTGCGGCTCGACGATCAGGAAGAAGATGATCAGTGCGCCGAATATCATTGCCTCCAGATGCGACGCGAGCGCAGTGGAGATCGGCAGGCCGAACCAGGCCGGCGCCTGGTTCAGCAGCAGCGGCAGGATCACGATGAACGCGGCGCCGAAGTACGAACCCAGCAGCGAACCCATGCCGCCGATGATGATCATGAACAGCAGGTTGAGCGACAGGTTCACATTGAACGCCAGTGGCTCCCACGCGCCAAGCCGGATGAACCCCCACAGCGCACCGGCCACGCCCGCGTAGAACGAGCTGACCGCGAACGCCGACAGCTTCGACTTCAGCGGCCGTATGCCGATGACCTCGGCCGCCACGTCCATGTCGCGGATGGCCATCCAGCCGCGGCCGATGTGGCCGCGCACCAGGTTCTTCGCCATCAGCGTCATCACGACAGCCACGCCCAGCACGAACAGGTACTTGTGCACCGGCGTGTCCACGGTCCAGCCGAAGATCTCGATGGGCGGCGGCGACACTGAACCCGATGCCGAGTAGTTGGTGAACCACTTCACACGCGCGAACATCCAGTCGACGAAGAACTGCGCGGCCAGCGTCGCCACCGCCAGGTACAGCCCCTTGATGCGCAGACTGGGAATGCCGAACAGCACGCCCACCAGCCCGGCGATCAGGCCCGCCAGCACCAGCACGATGAGGAAGTTGAGCTGCGGCACGCGGATCACGAGGTTGTAGGCCGCGTACGCGCCCACCGCCATGAAGGCGGCGGTACCCAGCGATATCTGCCCGCAGTAGCCGACCAGGATGTTCAGGCCGATGGCCGCGATCGCCAGGATCAGGAACGGGATGACCAGCGACAGGAACAGGTAGTCGGAGCCGATGAACGGCATGACGACGAACGCGAACACCAGCAGCGCCGCCATGAACCAGCGGTCCTGCACGATGGGCAGGATCTGCTGGTCCGCAGCGTAGGACGTCTTGAACTGGCCGTTTTCGCGGTAGAGCATGGTCGGGGCGACCTAGACGCGGTCGATGTGCCTTTCTCCGAACAGGCCTTCCGGCCGCACCAGCAGGAACAGCAGCGCCAGCACGTATGCGAACCAGTTCTCGATGCCGCCGCCGGCCAGGTCGAACCATCGCACTAGCACCGGCCCCAGGAACACTTCGGCGAACTTCTCGCCGACGCCGATGATCAGTCCGCCGATGATCGCGCCCGGCACCGACGTGAAGCCGCCGAGGATCACCACCGGCAGCGCCTTCAGCGCGATCAGCGACAGCGAGAACTGCACGCCCAGCTTGGACCCCCAGATCACGCCGGCCACCAGTGCGACGAAGCCTGCGACCGCCCACACGATGACCCAGATGCGGTTCAGCGGAATGCCTATCGACTGCGCGGCCTGGTGGTCGTCGGCCACCGCGCGCAGCGCGCGGCCGGTGGGCGTTTTCTGGAAGAACAGCGCCAGCGCCAGCACCAGCAGCGCCGCGATGGCCGCGGCGACGAAGTCCTCGGTGTTGACCAGGATGCCGCCGTCGAACAGACCCTCGAGGATCAACAGCGGCGTCTTCGGCAGGCCGGTTTCTATCTTGTAGATGTCGCTGCCCCAGATCGTCTGGCCGAAACCGTCCAGGAAGTAGGTGATGCCCAGCGTCGCCATCAGCAGCACCACGGCGTCCTGGTTCACCAGGTGGCGCAGCACCAGCCGCTCGATCAGCCACGCAAGAATGGCCATGACGCCCGCCGCCAGCACGAAGGCCACGGCGAGCGGCATCACCTCCGCCATGCGCGCCACGGCCAGCGCGGCGAACAGCACCATTGCGCCCTGCGCGAAGTTGAATACACCCGAGGCCTTGAAGATCAGCACGAAGCCCAGCGCGACCAGTGAATACATGACGCCGGACATCAGCCCGCCCAGCAGCACTTCGACGTAGAAGCCGGGCGCGCTCAGGCCCAGCAGCAGCGGGCCGGCGAGCCCCATCGCCAGCAGCAGCGCCAACCCCACCACCGCCCAGTTACGTTGCAGCGCGAGCATCAGTGCGCGACCCCCAGATAGGCGTCGATGACCTGCTGGTTCTCGCGCACCTCATCCGGCGTGCCGTCACCGATCTTCTTGCCGTAGTCGAGCACGACGACGCGGTCCGAGATGTCCATGACCACGCCCATGTCGTGCTCGATCAGCACGATGGTGGTGCCGAATTCGTCGTTGACGTCCAGCACGAAGCGCGACATGTCCTGCTTTTCCTCGATGTTCATGCCGGCCATCGGCTCGTCCAGCAGCAGGATCGCGGGCTCCATCGCCAGCGCACGGCCCAGGTCGACGCGCTTCTGCAGGCCGTAGGGCAGACGCCCCACCGGCGTTTTGCGGTACGCCTGGATCTCGAGGAAGTCGATGATCTGCTCGACGAAGGCGCGATGGCGCAGTTCCTCGCGCCGCGCCGGCCCGACGTGCAGCGCCTGCAGCAGCAACCCCGTCTTCATGCGCAGGTTGCGGCCGCTCATGATGTTGTCGAGCACCGACATGCCCTTGAACAGCGCCAGGCTCTGGAACGTGCGGCCGAAACCCTGCTCGGCGGCTTCGTGCGGATCCATCGCCGTGCGCACCTTGCCGCGGAACGCGATGCGGCCCTGCTGCGGGTGGTACACGCCGTTGATGACGTTCAGCATCGAGCTCTTGCCCGCGCCGTTGGGGCCGATAATCGCGCGGATCTCGTGCTGGCGGACGTCGAAGGACACGCCCTGCAGCGCCTTGACGCCGCCGAACGACAGCCACACGTCGTCGACGCTGAGCAGCGTGTCGCCCACCTCGCGGCGCGTCATAGCGAGGCTCCGGGCTTGTCGGACGGCGGCCTGGCCGGCGGCGACGGCTGGTCCTTCAGGTTCCACGCGGCGTCGGGCGACTTGGGGATCTCATGCTTGGGCTTCGCCGCCTGGTTCATCGCCTCGATGACGAGGTAGACGAAGCCCAGCACGAAGGCCAGACCCAGCAATCCCAGCAGCAGCGAGCCGTTGGCCAGCCCCCATGCTGCCACCGGCAGCCCAAACAGCAGGCACGCGATGGCGATCCAGACTTTCGACGGCATGCTAGAGAGCCTCCGCGCTCCGCGCTGCGGCGCGAGCTTGCTTGAGGCGGCTCGGCGCTGCGACGGTACGAGCCTCCGCGCTCCGCGCTGCGGCGCGAGCTTGCTTGAGGCGGCTCGGCGCTGCGACGGTACGAGCCTCCGCGCTCCGCGCTGCGGCGCGAGCTTGCTTGAGGCGGCTCGGCGCTGCGCTCATGCCGCCTTCCGCAGCGGCTTGTAGCCCGGCGCATCGTTGACGGTCAGCGTCGCGGCGATGGCGCCGGTGCGGCCGTCCTCGAACTTCACGACGGTCTCGATGTGCTGCTGCGAGCGCCCCTCGTACATCGCGTCGACCAGCACCTGATACTTGTCTTTGATGAAGCCGCGCCGCACCTTGCGCGTGCGCGTCAGCTCCTCGTCGTCAGCGTCGAGCTCCTTGTGCAGCACGATGAAGCGGCGGATCTGAGCGTTTGCGAGCTTGGGGTCGGCCGCGAGGTCGGCGTTGACCTTCGCCACCGCCTCGCCGACCAGCGCGATGACCTCAGGCTTGCACGCGAGATCGGTATAGCCAGCGTACGGCAGGTTGCGGCGCTCGGCCCAGTTGCCCACGGCCTCCATGTCGATGTTGACGAACGCGCACACCATGTCGCGCCCGTGCCCGAAGGCCACCGCCTCCTTGATGCTCGGGAAGAACTTCAGCTTGTTCTCGATGTACTTGGGTGCGAACAGCGTGCCGTCGGCAAGCCGCCCCACGTCCTTCGCGCGATCGATGATCTTCAGGTGGCCGTCATCGTCGAAGTAGCCGGCGTCGCCCGTATGAAACCAGCCTTCGGCATCCTTGGTTTCGCGCGTGGCCTCCGCCGCCTTGTAGTACTCGCGGAACAGGCCCGGCGAACGGATCAGGATCTCGCCGACATCGGTGAGCCTGATCTCGACGCCGGCCACCGGCGGCCCCACGGTGTCGGGTTTGACCATGCCGTTGGGCTGCACGCAAACGAACACCGACGTCTCCGTGGAGCCGTAGAGCTGCTTCAGATTGATGCCCAGCGAGCGGTAGAAAGTGAACAGATCCGGGCCGATGGCTTCGCCCGCCGTGTAGGCCACGCGGATGCGGCTCATGCCCAGCGCGTTGCGCAGCGGCGCATAGATCAGCAGGTCGCCCAGTGCGTGCAGCAGCCGGTCGCCGGCGCCCACCGGCTGCTTGTCCAGCAGCCGCCCGCCGACGCGGCGCGCAACGTCCATGAAATAGTGGAACGCATGCCGCTTCACCGCGGACGCGTCTTCCATGCGGATCATCACCTGCGTCAGCAGCGCTTCCAGCACGCGCGGCGGCGCGAAGTAGTAAGTAGGGCCGATCTCGCGCAGGTCCGCCATCACGGTGGCGGCCGATTCCGGGCAGTTGACGGTGAAGCCGCACACCAGCCACTGCGTGTAGGAGAAGATGTTCTGGCCGATCCACGCCATCGGCAGATAGGCGAGCACTTCCTCGTCGTGCGTCAGGCCCTCCATGTCCGCGCCGGCATGGCCGGCCGCCAGCAGGTTGGAATAGCCGAGCACCACCCCCTTCGGATTGCCGGTCGTGCCCGACGTGTAGAACATCGCGGCCACATCGGCGGCGGAGCCCTGCGCGATCGCGTCGTCGACCAGGTTCGGCAGCTGCTTCAGCAGCTCACGGCCACGCGCCAACACGTCTGCATAGGCGGCCAGGCAGGACTGATCGTAGTTGCGCAGACCGCGTGGATCCTCGTAGACGATGTGCGCGAGGTGCGGAACGGTCTCCTGCACCTCCAGCATCTTGTCGACCTGCTCCTGGTCCTCCACCACCGCGAAGCGGATCTGCGCGTTGTCCAGCACGAAGCCCATCTCGGTGGCGACTGCATCCTGGTACAGCGGCACCGGGATCGCGCCGAGGCACTGCGCCGCGATCATCGTGAAGTACAGGCGCGGGCGGTTCTCGCCGACGATCGCCAGGTGCTCGCCGCGGCGCAGACCCAGCGCATGCAGGCCCGCGGCGAGGTCGCGCACTTCGTCGCGCACCTGCGACCAGGTCCAGCTCTGCCAGATGCCGAGATCCTTCTCGCGTATCGCGGTGGCGTCCGGACGCGCGGCCGCATGGACCTGCAGCAGGCGCGGGAAGGTATCTGCGGTGCCGGCTGCGGCCACGGTGCACTGTCTCCTGCGGTTTTTCGCGTGCCTCGTGCGGACACGTCGTCGTTGTGTTTGTTGCGTCGACTAGCTTAGACCAGCGCCGCGCGATTTGGCGAGTGCGCCGCAGCCCGCCATCCGCAAGGTACGGGTGCACGCTGCGGCCGGCTGTCACTTGGGCGACAGTCGGGGCGACAGTCGGGGGCGACAGTCGGGCGACAGTCGGTGGACCGTCCGGGGCGCCAGGCTGCCGCCGCGCATCGGTCCGGCGCCGTTGCGCGACAATGCCGGCCATGGCCGAACCCGATCCGCTGCAGCTCGCCGACATGCTGGCCGCCAGCGCCTGGTGGCCGGCGCTGCAGCCGTCCGAGCACGCGCGCGTTCTGGCCGAAGTCGAGGAGCGCCGCTATTCCGGCGGCTCGGTGGTCATGCGCAAGGGCGAGACGGTGGACGCGTGGACCGGCGTCATCGACGGGCTGGTCAAGATCAACGTCGTCGCCGCGTCGGGCAAGAGCGCGACTTTCACCGGCGTGGGCCCCGGCGGCTGGTTCGGCGAAGGCTCGATCATGAAGGCTGAGGCGCGCAAGTACGACGTGGTCGCGCTGCGCGACACGCGCATCGCTTGGATGCCGCGCCGCACCTTCGAGCATCTGCTCGATACCAGCATCGCGTTCAACCGCTTCCTGCTGACGCAGCTGAACGAGCGGCTGGGACAGTTCATCGGGATGATCGAGTACGAACGGCTGCTGGAACCCGACGCGCGCGTCGCGCGCTGCCTGGCGGAGCTTTTCAATCCGCACCTCTATCCGGGCCATCGCGCGGAGCTCGAGATCTCGCAGGAGGAGATCGGCTACCTGTCGGGCGTGTCACGCCAGCGCGTGAACCAGGCGCTGCAGGTGCTGGCGCGTGCCGGCCTGCTGGAGGTCGCCTATGGCCGCGTGAAGATCCTCGACATGGCCGAGCTGCGGCGCTACGGCGAGTGAAGCGGAGCGCCGCGTGAATCTGCTGCTCAACGTGCAGAACTGGGAAATGGCGAGCTACGTGGTGACCGTCATCGGCCTGCCGCTGGCGATCCTGCTGTTCTTTTTCGAACAGCGCAAGGAACGCGCGACGGAGGAGGACGAGGGCTATCAGTTGCTGTCGAACGCCTACAACGAGTTCCTGAAGGTGGTGATGGCGAACCCCGACCTGCGGCTGCGCAGCGTCGAGGTGCATGACGACCTGACACCCGAGCAGCAGGAGCGCATGCAGGTGATCCTGGAGATGCTGATCTCGCTGTTCGAGCGCGCCTACCTGACGTCCTATGACGAGCACATGACGCCGCGGCAGCGTCGCCGCTGGAACTCGTGGGAGGACTTCATGCGCGAATGGGTGCAGCGCGACGAGTTCTACTACCGGCTGCCGCAGCTGCTGAAGGGCGAGGATCCGGAGTTCGCCGCGTATCTGCGCCGCCTGGCCGAGGACGAGCGTGCAGAGGCCGTGCGCGGCACGTCGCTGATCATGTGATGGAAACGGTCGCACTGACGCCCGCGGCCGATGCCGCCCCGCTGGTACTGCCGGCGCTGGGGTTGGGGACCTGGCGCATGGGCGAGGGCAGCGTGCGCCGTGCCGCGGAGGTCGCAGCGATGCGCCGGGCACTCGAGCTGGGCTACCGGCTGATCGACACCGCCGAGATGTACGGCGAAGGCGGTGCGGAGGAAGTCGTCGGGCAGGCGCTGGCCGAGGCCGTCGCGGCCGGTGTCGTACGCCGCGAGGACGTGGTCGTCGTGTCCAAGGTCTATCCGCATAACGCGTCATCCCGTGGCGTACAGCAGGCCTGCGACCGCAGTCGCGCGCGGCTGCGGCTGGACACCATCGACCTCTATTTGCTGCACTGGCGCGGCAACGTGCCGCTGGCGCAGACCCTGGACGGATTCGCTGCGCTCTTGGATGCGGGCCACATCCGGCGCTGGGGCGTGTCGAACTTCGACGTCGCGGACCTGCAGGAGCTGTGGCAGCACCCGGCCGGCGCGCAGTGCGCGACTAACCAAGTGTGGTACTCGGCCAGCCAGCGGGGCATCGAGTTCGACCTGCTGCCGTGGCAGCGCGAACGCCGCCTGCCGACGATGGCCTACAGCCCCATCGACCAGGGCACGCTGGCCGCGCACGACGGGCTGGCCGCCATCGGCCGGTCGCACGGCCTGACGGCCGCACAGGTGGCGCTGGCGTGGGTGCTGCGCGACGGCGACGTCATTGCGATACCCAAGGCGGTGAGCGAGCCGCACCTGAGCGACAACCTCGCAGCCGCCGGCGCGACGCTGACCGATGCAGATCTGGCAGCGCTCGACCGCCTGTTCCCGCCACCGCGGCACCGGCAGTCGCTGGCGATGAACTGAGCGCAGCGCCGAGCCGCGGCAAACAAGCTCGCGCCGCAGCGCGGAGCGCACAGGCTCTTGCCGCCGCTACTCCAGCGTCAGCCTGCGCTCCCGGATCAGCGCATGCCAGCGCGTGATCTCGCTATTCACATAGGCATTCATCTGCTCGGGCGTGCTGGGTGTGGGCTCCAGGCCGAAGTCGCGCAGCTTGCCGACCACATCGGGCGTGGCCAGCGCTTTCATTAGTTCCGCATTGAGCCGCATGATGCGCTCGCGCGGCGTTTCCACCGGCACGATCATGCCCTGCCACGCATAGACCTCGATGTCCTTGATGCCCTGCTGCTCCAGCGTGGGCACGTCGGGCAGCGCGGCCAGCCGCTGGCGCGACAGCACGCCCAGCGCCACCAGTTTGCCGGCGCGGATGTGCGGCAGCCCCACCGCCGTATCGATGACCATCATCGGCACCTGATTGCCCAGCACGTCCTGCACGGCGGGTGCCGCGCCGCGGTAGGGGATGTGCACGATGTAGATCTGCGTGCGCTGCTTGATCAGTTCCATCGCCAGATGGTGCGGGCTGCCGGCGCCCACGGATGCGTAGGACAGCTTGCCCGGCTGTGCACGCGCCGCGGCGACCAGGTCGGCGGCACTGCGCCAGCCCACCGCCGGGTTCGCGACCAGTATCAGCGGGAAGCGCGCCATCAGGCCGACGTTCGCGAAGTCCTGCGCCGGGTCGTACGGCAGCTTGCGATAGAGCGCGGCATTGAATACCAGCGTGCCGTTGTCAGCGCTGCCTATCGTGTAGCCATCGGGCATGGCGCGGGCCACCGCCTCGGCGCCCAGCATCGTTGCGGCGCCGGGCCGGTTTTCGATGATGGTTGGCCGGCCCAGCTGTTTTTCGAACTGCGCGCCCAGCGTGCGCGCCAGGAAATCCGAGCCGCCGCCCGCCGGATATGGCACGATCCAGCGCAGCGGCCGCGTCGGATAGCCTGCCTGCGCGCCAGTTTGTGAACCCACATGGGGCGCCACTGCCAGCGTACCGGCCGCAGCCAGGAACAGGTTGAAGCGACGCCGCGATGAGCGGTGGATCATCGGCTGTCTCCCGGTCATTGCCAGCGCTCACTGTAGCGCTACGCCCTCGCTTCGCAGGAGAGTCGCCTTGAAGTGCCATGCCTTGCTCCCGATCGCGGCGCGTGCCGTCGCGCTGCTCGCTGTTCTGCTCCCGGCCATCACGGTCGCGCCTGCCGGCGCTGCCGGTGGTGCCCGCCTCGAAGCCGAGCCGGCGGCGCTGGCCGGTGCGCTGGCCGGGCACCGCAGCGCGCTGCTGGGCGAGGTACACGACAACGGCGTGCAGCACGCGCTGCGCGCCGCGGCGCTGCGCCAGCGCGTCGAGGCGGGCGCGCGCCCGGCCATCGCCTTCGAGCAGTTCGACACCGACCGGCAGGCCGACATCGATCGCGTGCGCAAGGAGAAGCCCGGCGACGCCGACGCGCTGATCGCCGCAGCGGGCAGCGGCAGCTGGCAGTGGACCATGTACCGGCCCTTCGTGCAGCTCGCGCTGGATCACGATCTGCTCATCGTCGCCGCCAACCTGTCGCGCGGCGCCGCGATGAAGGTCGCGATGGGCGACTGGAACGCCGTGTTCGACGCGGACACGCAGACGGCACTGGGACTGACGCGTCTGCCGCAGCCGTTCCTGGATGCCCACGAGCACGCGGTGGCCGAGGGCCACTGCCACCTGCTGCCGCCGGCGTCGCTGCCGACGATGGCCCGTGCGCAGATCGCCCGCGACGTCACGCTGGCGCGGGCGATACGGCCCTACCTGGCGCGCGGCGTCGTGCTGCTGACCGGCAATGGCCACGTGCGCAACGACATCGGAGTGCCGTTCTGGCTGACGGCCGACGAGCGCCGCGATGTTGTCACCGTTGGCCTGCTGGAAGCCGGCAAGGACAAGGAGGACGCTGCAGCGCAGCGCTTCGACTTCGTCGTGGAAACCGTCGCCGCCGAGCGGCCGGATCCGTGCGAGGCGCTGCGCAAGAAGCTGCAGGGTGCAGCGCCGCGCTAGGGGTCCATTTTCTCCGTTGTTGCCGATGCATCATCGCACCGCGTCGTGTCGCGGCGCCATTTCCCCGAGTCCGGCTGTGCGCGCTAGATTGCCGGCGGGAGAGGAGCAGGCATGCCACTTCGGTTGGTGCACGTACAAGGCGGCGCGCGAGCGGAACTGGCTGCTATCGATCGGCGTTTTTTGGTCGACCGTCGCCTCGTGCTCGGCATGCGCGATGGCGCGCTCGTTTACGAAGTCGCGCCAGTACCGGTTCCATACGAGAAAACCTACCCGGTTCCGGATTTGCCCACCGGTGGCTCCATTGCAGCTTTAGACGGAGACCGCGTCTTGGGACGTGTCGACCTTTCGACGCACTGGACCGGATTCGGCTCGATCGATGATCTAACGGTCGAGCCAAGCTGTCGTCGGCAGGGAGTGGGCCAGAACTTGATCGAGGAGGCACAGCGTTGGACGCGAAAATCGAACCTGCCTGGGCTCAGAGTGGAAACTCAGGACGTCAACGTTGCCGCTTGCCGACTGTACGCCCGGTGCGGGTTCAGCCTGCAGGGATACGATGCGGGCCTCTACGCCAATCACACTGTTGCAGCGGGCGAAGTGGCTCTCTTCTGGTACTGGCATTGCTGAGGCACGCAGACAGTTCAAGTCACGATGCAGACGACGCTGTGGCACGTCAGTGAGCAGGAGGGGATCCCGCTTTGAGCCTCGCGACCCGCCAAGCCCAGACACGGGAGCGGCAGAGCCTGTTGTGTGGGCGGTAGACGACGCGCATGTATCCAACTACCTGCTTCCGCGCGAATGCCCCCGAATCTGCCTCCGAGCTTGAGCGATCGGGGAGATAGGTAACAGAATTGGTCAATAGCAACCTGCAGCAATCTCATCCAGCGCGCCGACCCGTGAACAGTATTGACTATCGCCATGACTGCGAAGGCATCACAGCCAAGGCGCTTCAGGATCTGTTTCGGGCCGCCGATCTCGGAGGTCGCGTCGGAGACAAGATCCTTCGGGCGTTCAGCAACAGTGCCATCGTCTGCTTCGCCATTGCGGAGGGCCGTTTGATTGGCGCGTGTCGTGCCATCACAGATGGCGAGTACCACGCGGTCGTGTATGACGTCGCCGTCCATCCCGAGTATCAGAGGCACGGGATCGGCAGGGAACTGATGTTGCGGCTGCTCGCTCGGACAAACGTCTGGCGCGTCATGTTGGTCGCCGACAAGGAAGTCCAGGCCTTCTACCGGCAACTGGGCTTTGCGACGTACGACGATGTCATGGCCAAATGCGACCCGCAGCGACTCTTCGATCAACGCGAGTAGTCGGAAAGGGCCACTGTCGACTCCTACAAGCCAAGCGGACGACGGCCGTCGGCGATGCGTTCGGGCGTCCCTCCAGCGGGGAAATCGAACCCGTCCCCCTTAACCACAGCCGAAATCGCGGCCGAGAGTGCCCGGGTAGCCAACGAAACCTAGATTTATTCATCCATACAGATATATGGCGAATCAGCCATATATCATGTAGAGTGCCTTTATGGCGACGACCGGCTTCGCGTGGGATGAGCGCAAGGACGCCGACAACCTGGCCAAGCACGGAGTTCCATTTGCCCTAGCTCAGTACGCTTTCGCTGACCCGAAGAGAGTGATCGCCGAAGACGCGTCGCATAGCGCCAGGGAGCCACGTTATTTCTGCTTCGGGCGTGTCGGTGAAGGCATCGTGACGGTCCGATTTACATATCGAGCAGGGGTTATTCGCATCTTCGGTGCCGGGTATTGGCGCAAGGGAAAAAC
>Ga0307505_10001194_pt1 | contig 22357 bp, 16 predicted proteins | sample 23_S_MG_FD_202183 | JGI IMG/M metagenome (GOLD analysis project Ga0307505, IMG submission 202183) | Soil microbial communities from Populus trichocarpa stands in riparian zone in the Pacific Northwest, United States - 23_S | ecosystem: Environmental > Terrestrial > Soil > Riparian zone > Trees...
GCGCGCGACGCGCCGCTCAGCCCTGCTTGAAGCGGGCGGCGTCCTCGGAGCCGCCGGTCGCGTCGCCGGCGCTGTAGGAGCGCGCGCCGGTGCCGGCGAGCGCGCCGCCGTCGACGATCAGGTACTCGTCGCGGATCGGCCGGCCCTCGAAGTGGCACTCGAGGATCTCACGCGTGCCGGCGGCGTAGCGCGCCTGGGCCGACAGCGTCGAGCCCGAGACGTGCGGGGTCATGCCGTGGTGAGGCATCGTCCGCCACGGGTGGTCGCGCGGGGCGGGCTGGGGGAACCAGACGTCGCCCGCGTAGCCGGCGAGCTGGCCGCTCTCCAGCGCCGCGGCGACCGCGTCGCGGTCGCAGATCTTGCCGCGGGCGGTGTTGATCAGGTAGGAGCCGCGGCGCATCCGCGCGAGCATCTCGGCGTCGAAGAGGTGCTCGGTCTCGGGGTGCAGCGGGCAGTTGATCGTCACGACGTCGCACGCCTCGACCAGCGACTCGACCGTCGCGTGGTGGGTCAGCCCGAGCTCCTGCTCGACCTCGGCCGGCAGCCGGTGGCGGTCCATGTAGTGCAGGCCGACGTCGAACGGCGCCATCCGTCGCAGCACCGCCAGGCCGATCCGCCCGGAGGCCACCGTCCCGACCTGCATCCCCTCGACGTCGTAGGCGCGGGCGACGCAGTCGGCGATGTTCCAGCCGCCGTCGAGCACCGTCTGGTGCGACGGGATGTAGTTGCGCACCAGCCCGAGGATCATCATCACGACGTGCTCGGCGACGCTGATGCTGTTGCAGTAGGTCACCTCGGCGACGGTGATCCCGCCGTCGATCGCGGCCTGCAGGTCGACGTGGTCGGAGCCGATGCCGGCGGTGACCGCGAGCTTGAGGTTCGGCGCCTTGGCGATCCGCTCGGCGGTCAGGTAGGCGGGCCAGAACGGCTGGGAGATGACGACGTCGGCGTCGGCGAGGTGGCGCTCGAACTCCGAGTCGGGGCCGTCCTTGTCGGAGGTGACGACCAGCTCGTGGCCGGCGGCCTCGAGGAAGTCGCGCAGGCCCAGCGCGCCCGAGACGCTGCCGAGCAGCTCGCCCGGCGTGAAGTCGATCGCCGTCGGCGTCGGGGCAGTCTGGCCGTCGGGGTAGCTCTCGATCGCCGGGATCGCGTCGCGCGCGTAGGCCGGCGGATAGCCGTCGACGGGGTCGTCGTAGAGCACGCACAGGATCTTCGCCATCGGTACCTCCAGGTCGCGGCGGCGCTCGGACACGACGCCAGTGGTCGCGCCCGACGCTAGGCCGCCGCGCCCGGCGGGTCCAATACCGTCGGGGACCGGATCGATAACCGCTGGCTATCGATTGCTTGACGCGCGCTATCCCGGCGGCGGCGCCGGCAGCTCGGCGGCGCCGAGCGACTCGCGCAGCGCCCGCACCGCCGGCAGGACGAGCTCGGTGCGCGGGGTCACGAGGCCGACGGAGTGCGTCACGACCGGATCGACGAGCGCCAGCGCCCGCACCCCCTCCGGGACCCCGTAGAGCGAAAGCCACGCGTGCGCGGCCACGCACGGCCGCCCGGCGCGCGCGAAGGCGAGCAGCGCCGAGATCGAGTTGGTCTCCACGCGGGCGACGGCCGCCGCGCCCGCGGCGGCCAGCGCCGCGTCGACGATCCGGCGGTTCTGCATGTCCGGTGAGAGCAGACAGACCGACTGGCCGTGCAGCGCCGCCCAGGGAACGGTCTCGCCGGGCGGCGGGTCGGCCGTCACCAGCAGGTAGCGCTCCTCGTAGACGGGCGTCGCCTCGACCGCCGGCAGCGGCTCGTTGTCGAGATAGGTGACGCCCGCGTCGATCGCGTGGCCCTCGAGCTGCTGGGCGATCTCGACCGACGACAGCGCCCGCACCTCCAAGCTGAGCGCGGGGTGGCTGTCGAGCAGCGGGCCGGTGATCGCCGCGACGGCCGGCAGCGCGGTCGGGATCACGCCGAGCCGCAGCCTCCCGGCGAGGTCGCCGGCGAGCCGCGTCGCCTCGGCCTCCAGCCCCTCGACGCCGGCCAGCGCCCGCTGCGCCCACGGCAGGAGCGCGCGGCCGGCCGGGGTCAGGTCGTCGTAGCGGTGCCCGCGCCGCACCAGCTCGACGCCCAACTCGCGCTCGAGCTTGCGGATCGCCGTCGACAGCGCCGGCTGGGAGACGTTGCAGACCGCCGCCGCACGCCCGAAGTGGCGCTCGCTCGCGAGCGCGACCAGGTACTCGAGCTGGCGCAGGAACATCCCCGCGAATCTACCCGCAGCGACGGGCAGGCGGACCGTCGGCGGACGCCGACGGTCCCAGACCCCGGGTCAGCCGGTCGGAATGGCGATCAGGCTGTTGAAGTCGGCCGCTCCGCCGGCGGTCATGACGTCACACTCGACGCTCAGCTGGGTGGGCGAAGTCGTGGTCACAGCCTGCAGCGACGCGGGTATCGCGGCGAGCGCGGGGAGCGTCTTCATCGCGATCTGGTCGATCGTGACGCCGTCCGCCTTCAACACGCAGTCGACGCTGTCGCCCGCGCCGGTGTGCGAGAGCTGCGTCTTCGCCCAGACGACGTAGTTACCCGCCGGAACCGCCATGCTGACCACGACCGTCGGCGGGGTGGCGGTGAGCAGGGGCGTCAGTCCGGTGGTGGCCGACCGCTGGGCCAGCACGCCGTCGGTGCCGTCGGTGCCGTTCGAGCCGTCGGCGCCGGGGCTGCCCTCGGCGCCCGGAAGCCCCTGTGCGCCTGTCGTGCCGGGCGCGCCGGTCGCGCCGGTCGCGCCGGTGTCACCCTTCGGGCCGGTGTCACCCTTCGCGCCGGTCTCGCCCTTCGGGCCAGCCGCGCCGGTCGCGCCGGTGTCGCCCTTCGCCCCCGCGTCCCCGGCGGTGGCCTTCACCCACATCCGCGTGCTCCGGTTGAGGTCCCAGGGCATCACCGCGCCGTTGCCGATCGCCTTGCTCTTCACCGCGCCCTTGGCGATGTCGTTGGACTGGATCAGGCCCTTGGCGGCAACCGCCGAACCGCTGAGAACGATCGAGAGTCCGACGCCGACGGCAATGATCGACAGCGCCGACCACCGCCGCCGCTGCTGGGGTTGGCGGATTCCGGCTGCGCGTCTGGTCATCGGTCCTGCTCCTTCTGGCTACGGCGAGCAGTTGCTCCACTCGCAGTAGTCATCGACAGCACAGGGGTCGGGCATGACCGCGTCGGCTGCCGCTGGACCTACGGCGGCCGGGCGTGGCGTCGCCGTCTACCGGCCCGACCCGCCGCCTCTCCCGCGAAGATATCGGCCGATGCCCGCCCTCGCCCGCCACTCCGTGCGCCTGCCCGACGGCCGCCGCCTCGACCACGCCGAGCTCGGCGACTCCGGCGGACGGCCGCTGCTGCACTGCCACGGCGGCTTCTCGTGCGCGTCGGACGCCGCGTTCCTCGACGGTCTCGCGCGCGAGCTCGGAGTGCGGATCGTCGCGGCCGACCGGCCCGGGATCGCGGGCTCGACCCGCCTCGCGGGCCGCCGGCTGCTCGACTGGCCGGCCGACGCCGCCGCGCTCGCCGACGCGCTCGGGATCGGGCGGTTCGCGGTCGCGGGCTGGTCGGCCGGCGGCGCCTACGCGGCCGCCTGCGGTCACGCGCTCGGCGACCGGGTGACCGCGGTCGCGCTGGTGGCCGCCGCGATCCCCGCCGACTGGCCCGGGATGCGCGCCGAGGGCGACCGGGTGGACCGGCTGCTGATGGCGCTCGCGACCGGCGCGCCGCCGCTCGCGCGCGGCCTGTTCGCCGCCACCCGGGTCGCGGTCGCGGTCGCGCCCGGGCTCTGGCGGCGCGGCGGCCGGCGCTGGCTCGGCCCGACCTCCGGCCCGCTCGCCGCCGGCCTCGCCGCCGACGTGGCCGGCGCCGTGCGCCAGCCCGCCGGCACGGTCGACGACTACCGCGTGCTCGCCGAGCCGTGGGGCTTCGACCCGGCGGCGATCACCGCCCCCGTCGCGATCTGGCAGGGCGGGGCCGACCGCCTCGTGCCCGCCGCGTGGGCCGACCGCCTCGCCGCGGCCATCCCGACCGCGACCGTCCACCACCGGCCCGGCGAGGGTCACGCCCTCGGCCTCGCGGCCTGGCGCGACATCCTCGGCTGGGCGGCGGCGCAGGACTAACCGCTCGCGCGAAGGATCGTTGGGGGTAGACCCCCAACGATCCTTCGCGCGAGCTCAGGGCGGCGCGGGTAGTGGGAGGAGCGGGGCGGTGGCGGCTACATTCCGTGCCCGGCCTCGGCGCGAGGCCGCTCGCGCGGCTCGGCGGCGGGGCGGTGCCGCTCTTGGTCCGGCCGCGCACCTGCACGCCCGGCAGCACGCCCGGCGGTGGGCTCCGCCGAGCCGAGGTCGATCCCGCGCTCGGCGGCTGCGCGCTCGAGCGCCACCACCCGCGCCGCCGCCTCGTGGTTGTTGATCGCCGCCCGCCGGCCGTCGCGCCCGGGCTCGCCGAGGACCGGCCGGCCGTCGGGACCGACGGCCGGCGCCCGCAGCCAGCTGTCGGGGTCGCGGCCCTGATCGTGCAGCTTCTCCTCCACCTCCCAGAGCCGCTCGAGCCGGCCCGTCGCGTTGGCGACCTTGCGCTCGGCCCGCGTGTGCCCCGCGGTGCCCTCCACCGAGCCGTCGCGCTCGCGCCGGGCCTGCACGAGGTCACGCACGGCGATCGCACGGTCCCTGTCCAGCCGCTGCTTCCCGAGTGCCCCGGACACGTCGCCGTCGAGGGACCGGAACGGCTCGCCGAGCGCCCTGCGGCGGCTACGCAGCCACCGCTCGTCGCGGCCGGCGAGCGCCCGCTCGAGCACGGCCGCGCGCGCCTCGAGCTGGTCGAGGCGGCGCGTGCCCAGCAGCTTCCGACGCTGTGGGGTGAGCGGGTCGCGCGGGCCCCCGGAGCCGGCGGCGGCGCGCCGAGCGGCGGCGGCGGCGTGTGCGGCGCCGCGCTCGCGCTCGGCACGGTCGGCGGCCAGCAGGGGGCCGACCGTCTCCCGTAGCGACTCGGCGGCGGCATCCTCGGCACGGCGCGCCTCGGCGTAGGTGAAGGTCTCCCGCGCGGCGGGGGTCGTGATCGCCGCGTCGCCGCGCCGGAGGCCGAGCAGCGCGCCGTCGACACGCAGCTCGACCCGGTCGCCGGACTCCACCGCCGACAGCCGGCCGACCGCGGCTACGCCCTCGCGCTCGCCGGCGGTCCGCGTCACCCGCGCGAGCGCCACCTCGGCGCTCGCGAGCACGGCCCGCTCGATGGTCTGCCGGCCGGCGGCGTCGGCGGCACGCCACAGCTCACCGACGCGGGCCGGCGCGACAAAGCTCCACGACGCGCCCGCGACCCCCTCGAAGGTGACCTTCTCCGCGGTGCCGTCGGCGTTGACCCGCTTCTCGCTGACCTTCGCGAGCGACCGCACGCGCCGGACGCGCCCGTCCTCGTCGGGCCCGGCGACCTCCCCGTCGGGCGTGGCATGGACGTGCAGTCCGCTCAGCCCGCGTCGCAGCGCCACGCCGTCGACCGCCTCACCGCGGGCGAGCCCGAACTCGGCGAGCGCGGGCGCGTACCCGAGCGCGGTCCCGCTATCGGCACCACGCAGGGCGGCGGCCGCCAGCTCGCCGGCCCGCTCGGGATCGCCCGCCGGCACCGACAGGCGCTCGACGGTCAGCAGCGGCGGCGCCCCGTCGCGCAGGGCGCCGAGGTCGTAGCGGCCGGGCATCAGCCGGCCCGCGAGGTCGATCAGCCCCTCGACGTCGGCTGACCGCGTCCAGACCTCGTGCTCCTGCTCCATGAACGCCTCCGCCACCCAGTTGAGCCGCTGGCGCCGGGCGCTCTCGGCCGGATCGACGCCGCGCGCCCGCGGGGTCCAGTTGGTGACGCCCGCCGCCGCGCGCTTGAGCCAGGAGTTCGCCGACTCCTGGACGTTGGTGCTGCGCAGCTGGCGCAGCAGCGGACCGCGCAGCCCGAGCCGCAGGACGGTGACGGTGTCGGCGGCGTTGGTGCGCAACGAGTCGGCGGCGGCGAGGTAGGCGCGGCCGAGCTTGCGCGCCTTCCGCCCGCGCGCGGCGACCAGCCGCTCGCCGCGCCCATGGAGGTCGTCGGCGATCTCGGCGAGGTCGTGCACCGCGCCGTCGGCGATCTCGTCGGGGCTGCGCAGCGCCTCGTCGGCGGCGCGACTCGCCCAGGCCTTGTAGATCCGCCGCCGCACGTCGTCCTGGACCGTCTCGCCGAGCCGCCGCAGGTGAGTGGCGACGTTGCGCGACTTGTGGACCGTGCAGACCTGGAAGGCCGGCCGCTGGTCGGCCTCCGGGAACAGCGCCTCGACCGCCGAGCGGATGCCCTGGCCCTGGTCGGCGACCCAGAGCACCCGCCGGTCGACGCCGCGGGCGACGATGTCGCGGACCACCTCGCCGACCAGCTCGGCGGTCTCGGTCGACCCGACGGCCACGCCGAGCGCGACCCGCCGTCCGTCGGCGAGCACCCCGGTGGCGACGACCGCCGTCCGACGGTTGGCCCTGCGGCCGACGGCGGTCCCGTCGATCATCACCGCGACGACGGGCACGTTGTCGAAGCGGCGCGCCCGCATCTCGTCGTAGGCCTCGAGCTGCCCGCCCGCTCGCAGGCGCTGGACGTTGGAGCTGGACTGCCCGTCGGTCGCCCCGCCAGCGCGGCGCGCCCGTCGCTCGATGGTCCGCGTGGAGTAGCCGTCACGCGCGAGCCTGATCGTCTCCTCGCGCCGCGCGGCCCGCAGCTCGGCGTAGAGGGGCGGCATGCGGATGCCGTCGGGCACCCTGATGCGCGGCACGCGGACCGCCTCGACCTTCACTCCCTCGAACCAGAGGGTGTGCGTACGCGTGTCGTGGCGGCGGTGGTCGGGCAGGCGCGCCAGCTCTGCCGCCTCGCGCTCGAGCGCCGCCTCGATCTCGATCCGCGCCGCATCCGCCATCCGAGCGCGGATCGACGCCGCCAACTCCGCGTCGACGGTCCTCGCCCGGGCTGGCGCGGCGTCGTCCATGTCCCCTCCATTGAGCGAACGGCCACGAACCGCCCCTCCGGATCTCGCCGTCGGCGCCGCCGCGGGGGGTCAGGCCGCGCGGCTACGCTCTTCGCGCACCGCCACCGCCACCTCGCGCAGCGCCGCGACGAAGGCGTCGACGTGCGGGCGGCCGAGGTCGCGGTGCCAGTAGGCCACGACGCGGGCCGGCGGCAGGATGCCCGAGAGGTCGATCGTGACGATGTCGTCACGCGGCTCGTCGGGTATCGCGTGGGCGGGCATCACCGCCGCCCCGATACCGGCGGCGGCGAGCGCGAGCACGGCCCCGTTGAGGTTCGAGCTGGCGGCGAAGCGCGGCGTGCGACCGGTCGCTTCGAGGATCGTCCGCAGCCGCGGCGCGAACCGCCAGCTCGGGTGCTCGACCAGCGTCATCGCGGCCAGCTCGTCGAGCGCCGGCGGCTGACGCCGGCGTGTCAACGGCGAGTCGGCGGCGACGACCAGCACGCACGGGCTCGAGTACAGCTCGACGTGCTCGAACGGCCCCGGGCCGATCGGCAGGTGACCGACCGCGACGTCGAGCGTGCCGTCGGCGACCCGGTCGTGCGCCTCGCGCCAGCCACCTAGCTCGCTGACGACCAGCTGCCGGCCCGGCTCGCGCTGGCTCAGCAGCGCCAGCGCGCGCGGCAGCAGCCGCGTCGCGGCGCTCTCGTTGAGGCCGACGGACAGGATCTGGTCGCCGCTGTCGAGCGCGCGCTCGAGGTCGACCTTCGCGGCCGCGAGCCGGGCGATGATCGCCTCGGCGTGCCCGAGGAGGGTCCGGCCGGCCGGCGTCAGCCACACCTTGCCGCGGCCCGGCGACCGTTCGACCAGCCGGGTGCCGACGACATCCTCGAGGCGGGCGATCTGCTGGCTGACGGCGGACTGGACGTAGCCCAACTCGTCGGCGGCAGCCCGGAACGACCCCGTGCGGTCGATCGTCGCAAGCGCTAGCAGGTACCGCAGCTCCACCCCGAGCCAGCTGTCACGCTCCATGGCCGGCAGCGTGCCACCCTCACGCGCGCGCGGCAACCGTCGGTAATCACCCAACTTCGCCGGCTCGGCGCTCTAGTGCGCGTTCTCGCCGCGGTCACGCTCGACCGCGGCGGCGAGCCCGGCGCGCGAGGACACCGAGAGCCGCGCCATCGCCCGCGAGACGTGGCGCTCAGCGGTCCGCTCGCTGATCGCGAGACGGGCGGCGATCTCGCGGTTGGTCGCGCCGGTCGCGACCAGGCGGGCCACCTGGCCCTCTCTCCTGGTCAGCTTCGCGAGCGCTCCGGTCGCCTCGTCGGAGGGGCTCAGCGCGGCCAGCTCGGTGTCGACGGCGGCCCGATCGCCCTCGGCTCCGCAGCTCGCCAGGCCCTCGCGCGCGGCGACCAGGCGCGCGCGGGCGCGACGCGTCAGACCGGTCGCCAGGAGCGCCCTGCCGGCCAGCCAGGAGGCGCGCGCCGTGTCGAGCGGATGCTCGTGGAAGCACTCAACCGCCTCCCCCGCCAGGACGGCGGCGCGCGCCGGCTCGTCGGCGGCCAGCGCGACCGCCGCCCAGCCGCGCAGCAGCTCGCCGCGCCGCCGCGGCAACGGCAGGCTGGCGACCAACGGCTCGGCGGCCCCGAGCCAGCGCTCGGCCTCCTCGAGCCGGCCGAGGCCCAGCTCGGCGTGGGCGAGCAGCTCGTACCAGTGGCTGCGGAAGCTCGGCTCGACGCACGGCAGCGCCGGCCCACCGCCGCCCGCGAGGATGCTCTCACGCGCCGAGGCGAACTCGCCGGTGGCGACCTGGATCGCCCCGAGCGTGCAATCCGGCAGCCAGGCGCGCGGCGAGGAGCCGGCGCGGCGCAGCGCGGCACGGGCGGCCTCGGCCTCGGCGACGGCCTCGTCGATCGCGCCGCGGTCGAGCTGCACCCAGGCGAGCACCGACCGCGACCAGACCGTGAACTGGTCGTTGCCGAGCAAACGGGCGTCGTCGACGGCGGCCGAGCCGACCTCGAGCGCGGCCGCCAGCCGGCCGCGCCAGCGCTCGCAGGCGGCCAGCATCGTGTTCAGCCCGACGCGCCAGACGCGCTCGCCGGTCGCCTCGGTGATCAGCAGCCCGCGCCGCAGGACGCGCGCGGCGTCGTCGTAGCGCTCGACGGCGAACCCGGAGTGGCCGATGAACGTCAGCGCCCGCAGCGCGCGCGCCAGCTCGTTGTTGTCCATCCGCTCGACCAGCCGGACCGCGGCGACCAGCGACCCCTCGGCCGACTCCTCCAGGCCGACGTAGGTGTGGCCGAGGGCGATCAGCGCCACCGCCTCGACCTCGAGGTCGCGACGGCCGGCGAGTCGGGCGCTCGCCGCCGCCTGCTCGGCGGCGGACACGATCAGCTCCCACTCGCCCGCGTACCAGTGGCCAAGCGTGCGCTCGAGCTTCAGCAGCGCCGCCGCGGCGGGGTCGGCGGCGAGTCCGGGCTCGTCGCGGTCGATCACCTCGTCGGCGCGGTCGTTCCCGTCCAGCAGGCGCTCGACGGCCGCCTCGAGCACCGTCAGGCGCGCCCGCTCCTCGCGGGTCTCGCCGGCCTCGACGGCGCGCGCGGCGCGGACCGCCGTGCGGCACTCCTCGATCCGGCCGGCTGCCCAGAGCGCGTTGGCGAGCATCGGCCGGATCGTGCGCTGGAGCTCGACGTCGGAGTCTGGAATCAGCGCGCCGGCCGTGCCGAGCCAGCGGGCGGCCGCGGCGGGCTCGCGCCGCAGCTCGCGCTCGCCGACGGCGAGCAGCAGCTCGGCGGCGGCCCGGTCACCGGGGCGGGCGGCGGCCCGCACGTGCTCGGCCCGCTCGGCCGGCGGCGCCTGGCGCCGCTCGAGCGCACGCGCGGCCCGCTGGTGCAGCGTGCGCGCATGCTCGGCGTCGATCCCGGCGTAGATCGCCTCGCGGACGATCGGCGCCCGGAAGCGGAAGTGGCGCGGGAGGGTGCAGGGCAGCACGATCCGCGCCGAGACGAGCTGGTCGACCATCGCGAGCGCCTCCCGCTCGTCGCGGCCGGCCAGCTCGGCCGCCAGGTCGACGGCGAACCGGTCACCGGCGACGGCGGCCGCGGCGGCCAGCTCGGTCGCGGCCACGGGCAGCGGCGCCAGCTCGCGCGCGACCGACCGGACGACCTCGCCCGGCGGCGCGGCGGGCTCGCCGTGAGCGGCCAGCGCGAGCATGTAGCCGGGGTTGCCGCCGGCGCGGTCGTGCAGCCGCGCCCGCGCCAACGCCGACAGGCCGGGCGGCAGCAGCCCGTCGTCGGCGCCCTGATCGAGCGGACCGATCACCAGCTCGCCGACGGTCAACTCGCGCGCGACGTGACCAACCGTCGCGTGCAGCCCGTCGCAGACCCCGCCGGGCCGGTAAGCGAGCGCCAGCAGCCCGCCGGCGTCCGCGACCTCCGGGGCGAGCGCGGCGACGCCCGCGAGCGCGTCGTCGGGGGCGCGGTGGAGGTCGTCGAGCACGATCAGGACCGGGCCGCCGCGGGCGGCGCGCAGCGCCGCGTGCGCTGGGGTGAGATCGGCCGCCTCCGCGCCGACGATCACCGCGCCCGGCGCCCAGCTGCGCTCGCGCGCCAGGCCCGCCGCCGCGGCGAGCAGCTCGCTCTTGCCGACCCACGGGTCACCGACGACCATCAGCGCCCGCGCGCCACCGGCCTCGACGGCGTCGAGCTCCCCGTGAACGACCCTCAGCTCGGTGTCGCGCCCGATCACCCTGACGGAGAGCGTATTGGCAGCTTGATCGGTGTCGGGGAACGCCCAATCATCGATTGAGATAGGTCCAGCGCCTCGCCTCATCCAGGATCAAGCTGGATGAGCCTTCCGTCACCAACGCGACTGGTCGCCGCGATCACCCTCTTCGCGAGCTGCGTTGCGCTTCACACAGCGCTTCCGGCCCCAGCCGAGGCCGGCGTCTACACCGCCTACCACTGCCGTACCCCGACGGGCGCCGCGGCAAGCGTCGCCGACTGGGTCGCGGTGAAGCGCACGAGCGCCAACCAGATCAGCAACGGATGCCCAACGGGCCCGCTCTCGGTCCGCCTGACCCCCAACGCCGTCCACCCCTCCTACGACTCGGTGCGCATCCACGTCCACGCGCCCGCATACACCGACATCCGCGCATACACGATCTACCGCAGCGTCCAGCTCGGCCCTCGTTACAACTTCTGGCGGTTCGAGTACGGCACGTCCGATCCGGTCGAGACCTGCCACACCACGAGTGGGACCTGCTCGTCGCTGGGGTCGCACAGCTCGCCGTTCGGATCCTCCAACCGCGTGCGCGCGACCAACCGCAGCGGCATCAGTGGCCTGGCGCTCCACCTCACCTGCGGCGAGGACGACACCAAGAACACCAGCTGCGTCGCGGCCAACCCGGCGGCGGAGCTGCAGATGCACGGCTCCGAGGTGACGATCTTCGACGGCCACCCGCCGCGCGTCGAGGGCAACCCGACCGGCTCGCTGGTCGACCCGGCGACGGCGCTCACCGGCACCCACTCGGCGTGGGTCGCCGCCAGCGACCTCGGCGGAGGCGTCTACAAGGCGCTCGTCGAGGTCGACGGCGAGGTCGTCTCCAGCGCCGTGCTCGACGACAACGGCGGCAAGTGCGCCGAGCCGTTCACGACCGTCCAGCCGTGCCGTCCGAGCACCGCGGGCGCCGTCAGCCTCGACACCGCCCAGCTCGCCGACGGCCCGCACCTGCTGCGCCTGCTGGTGACCGACGCGACGTCGACCAACATCGGCGAGTGGGGACCGATCCGGATCAACACCGCCAACGGCACCTGCAATCCGTCGCCGCGGATCGGCGGCGCGAACCTCGACGCGGCCTTCCGGGTCAAGGTCAAGGGCAGGGGCAAGGGCAAGGGCAAGCGGGTCCGCTCGCGGACGAGCGTGATCGCCGGCTTCAAGCGCAAGCTTCAGCTCCAGGGCAGGCTCGTCCGCGACCGCCAGCCGATCCCCGGCGCGCGCGTCTGCGTCGCCTCCCGCGCGGAGCGCACCGGCGCGCCGCTGCGTAGCCACGGCTGGGTCAACACCGACGCCGATGGCCGTTTCGCGATCCGCGTCCCGGGCGGCCCGTCGCGCTCGGTCTATGCCGTTCACCGCGTTGCCGGAGGCGCGATCGTCGACCGGCTGCGCGTCCGCGTCAAGGCGCGCGTGTCGCTGAAGCCGTCGCGCAAGCGGCTGCGCAACGGGGGCCGCGTGGTTCTGTCGGGCCGGCTGCAGCGCGGCCCCGTCCCGACGGGCGGTGTCCTCGTACAGCTCCAGGCGAAGCGATCGACCGGCTGGCAGACCTTCGGGACCGCCCGCACCGATCGCCGCGGCCGCTACAAGTTCGGCTACCGCTTCAGCCGCACCACCGGCGTCCAGCGCTACCACATGCGCGCGCTGGTGGCCGACCAGTCCACCTACCCGTACGCGACCGGGGCCTCCAAGCCGATCGCCCTGATCGTGTCTGGGTGGTGACCACCGCCACCCGGTCCGACCGTCTCTACGCGCCATGGCGGCGCTACGTGCTCGCGGTCCTCGGCCGCCGCTGCGGCTGGCTCGCCGACGACGAGCGCGAGTCGATCTTCCACGACGCCTACGTCGTGCTGCTCCAGAAGGAGCGCGACGGCGAGCTGGACACCGCCACGATGGACGAGCGCCAGATCCGCGCCTACCTCGTCCAGACCGCGATCAACAAGGCGCTCGACGAGGGCAAGCGGGCCGGCCGCTCACGCGAGCGCCCGCTCGAGGACGACGGGCTGGCACTGCCGCCCGACCCGGCCGCCGCGCCCGACGAGATCGCGGCGTCGAGCCAGACCGGCGACCGCGTCCGCGAGATCGTCTCGGAGCTGCCCGAGCGCCAGCAGGCGATCGTCAAGCTGCGCTTCTTCTTCGACCGCAACCCCGACGAGATCCAGGACTATCTCGGCATCACCGAGCGCGTCTACCGGCGAGAGCTGGAGCGGGCGATGCGCCGGGTCGCCGGCGGCTACGAGCTCGTCCGCGACGGGACCTTCTGCGACAGCCGCCGCAGCGCGATCACGGCCCTGGTCGCCGGCATCGCCGGAGACGGGCCCGCGCGCCTCGCGCGCGAGCACCTGGCCAGCTGTCACGCCTGCGCCCGCTGGGCGGTCGAGCTGCGCGCCGAGACCCGTCGCGCCGCCGCCCTGCTGCCGCTCCCGGTCGTCGAGGGGGAGCGGCTGCTCGACCGGCTGGAGCGGCTCTTCGAGTCGGTCCGCGACGCGATCTCCGGCCAGGCCGCTTCGGCCAAGCAGCAGGCCACCGAGATCGCGACCCGTGTCGAGACGGGCTTCGGCGCCTATGCCGGCGCCCGCCCGGGTGCGGCGGTGATGGCGGTCACTGGCTGCATCGCCGTCGGCGGTGGCGCGACCTACTGCGCCGTCGAGGGAGTGCCCGACGTGATCAAGCGGCCGTTGATCTCCACCGGTGAGCGCGATCGCCCGCGCGCCGAGCGCCCGCCCGAGCCGGCACCCGAGCCCGCGGCGGTGGTCGAGCCTGCCGCCGCGCCGGCGGCGCCGGCGGCGGCCCCGGACGTCACGCGCGCCGCGCAGGACGGTGCGGCCGCACAGCGCCGCGCCGAGCGGCGCGAGGCCCAGCGCGCCGCGGCGCCGGCCGGTGGCGGCTCGGCGAGCACCGCGGCGGCCGACGTCGAGTTCGGCGTCGAGCCCGCGCCCGCCCCGGCGCCGGCCCCCGCCCCGGCGCCGGCCCCAGCACCGGCGCCTGCGACGGCCGCGGCGCCGAGCGGCGGCGGCGGCGAGTTCGACCCCTAGCCACGCGCTCCGCTGTTGAATAGTGCAGTCCAGGGCCGCACGATCCATCATCGAGCGGATGGTTCAGGGGTCGAGCCGCGCGCGCACGACCAGGCTGGCCAGCGCCGCCCGTGACGGGATGTCGAGCTTGGCGAAGATCCGCGCCAGGTGACGCTCGACCGTCCGCTGGCTGAGGAACAGCCGCTCGGCCAGCTCGCGGTTGGTGAGCCCCTCGGCGACCAGCTTGGCGACCTCCAGCTCCCGCGCCGTCAGCCCCGCGAGCGCACCGCCCTCGTCCTCGCCGCCCCCGACGGCGCGCAGCGCACGGTCGGCGCGCTCGAACAGCAGCCGCGCGCCGCGCGCGTCGAGATCCTCGCGCGCTCGCGCCAGCGTCGCCCGCGCCTCGGCCGGCCGGCCGGCCGCGGCGAGCGCCGCCCCCTGCTCGACCTCGGCCCGCGCCGCCTCGAGGCTCTGGCCCGCACGGGCGAACGCGGCGGCGGCCTCGCCGGCCAGCTTGGCCGCGCGATCGGGCCGGTCCTGATGGGCGGCCAGCTCGGCGGCGGCGAGCCGGGCGGCGGCGAGCCGGCCGTCGAGCGGCCGCTCGACGGCGATCCGCTCCGCGTGCGCGACCCAGCGGCTGGCCGCGACGCGGTCGTCGCGCGCCAGCTCGGCCCGCACGAGCAGCTCGTACCAGCGCACCCGGGCGGGCCGCTCGATCAGGCTGAGCGTGTCGCCGCCGCCCTTGCCGAGCAGGACGGCGACCGCGCGGTCGGGCTCGCCGATCTCCAGCAGGGTGGCCGCGAGCGGGCCGAGCGCGAGCCAGCGCAGGCCCGGCGCCGGCGAGGCGTCGGCCGCCCGCCGCGCCGCCGTCGCGCTCGCCAGCGCGGTGTCCAGCTCGCCCAGCAGCAGCGACGCCCACCCGTGGACGCCGGGGATCCAGACCCCCATCATCAGGCCGACGTCGCCGCCACCGGACGGGAGGTCGCGGTCGATCAGCTCCCGGGCGCCGCGCGGGCGGCCCTGAAGCAGCACGACGAGCGCCCGCGCGGCCGCCGCGATCAACGTCCAGACCATCCCGGCGCGCCGTTCGCTCGGGCGCGCCGGGACGGCGAGCAGGCGCTCGGCGGTCGCCAGCCGCTCCATCCCCATCGCCGCCAGCGCCGTGAGGACCACGGCGGGTGGAAGGCCGCCGGCGCCGACGCGGTGGATCGAGGCGATCGCCACCTCGAGCCGGTCGCCTGCCTGGGGACGGTCGGCACAGTAGGCCGCGAGGGCCGCGAAGGCCGCCGCGTCACGCTCGCGGGCGGGCGACCCGAGCCGCCGCGCGATGTCGAGGCCGATGTCGGCCTCGACGGTCATCCGGCGCCAGTCCGACCCCAGCCAGCTCAGCGTCGCGGCGGCGAGGTGCAGGCTCCAGCGGCCGGGCGTCGCGCCGCGTGGCCGCGCGCCGGCCTCGGCGAGTCCGTGCTCGAGCGTCGCGGCGGCGCCGTCGGCGTCGCCGAGCAGGGCCTCGACGATCGCCGCCAGGCCGATCGCCTCGGCCTGCGGGGCGGCACCGCGCTCGCGACCCAGCGCCCGCAGCCGGTCGAGCACGGCTCGGCACCGCTCGAGGTCGCCGTCGGCGAACAGGGTCTTCGCCATCGCCATGAGCAGCGCTTCGCGACGCGGGTCCTGACCTTCGGGGAGCAGCCCCACGGCGGCGTCGAGCCAGCGCGCGGCGAGCGCCGGGTCGGCGGCGGCGACCGCGGTCGCCGCGGCGGCCAGCGCCTCGACCGCCACCGTGTCGCCGGGCTCGGCCGACCGTTCGACATGGGGGGCACGGTCGGCCGGCGACGCCTCGGCGAGCGCGGCCGCGGCACGGCCGTGGGCGGCGAGGCGGAACGCCTCGCTGGCGGTCTCGTAGGCGACCGCGGCCGCCGCCAGGCTGGTGAAGCCGGCCTCCGCGCCCGCGAGGGTTACCAGCCGGCGGTGGGCGAGGGTCGCGAGGCCGTCGGCGGCGGCGTCGGCGGGCAGGTCGGCGGCGGCGGCGATCAGCTGGAGGTCGGCTCGGCCGCCCGCCACCGCGAGCGCGCGCGCCACCTGCGCCGCCGGCTCGTCGAGCGCCGCCAACTCGCCGCGCAGCGTCGTCGCGACGCGGGCCGGCAACCGTGGCTCGGCCCAGGGGTCGCTGGAGGGCATCGCGTCGCGACGGGCGTGGGCGGCGAGGGTGGCGAGGAACACCGGCGCCCCGCCCGCCAGCTCCTGCAGCAGCGCCCGCTGCTCGGCCGTCCAGTCGCCGCCGAGCAGCGCCTCGGAGGCCTCGTCGGCGAGCGGTCCCAGCTCGACCTCCGCGGCTGCGGAGGATCCGCCGAGGGCGTCCGCGACCACGCTCGGCAGCCGCCCGGACGCCGCCGCGAGGAGCAGCGTGACCGGGCCGGCGGGCGGGCGCTCGACCAGCTCGGCGAGCAGCTCGGCCGACGGCGGGTCGACGAGGTGGACGTCGTCGAGGGCGACCACCGCGGGACCGTTCGCCGCGGCCTGCTCGGCGACCCGCCGGACGTTCTCGGCCGTCGGCTCGCCGTCCCCGTGGGCGGGCCGGGGACCCATCCCGCGGGTGAGGCCAGCGACGACCGTGCGCCAGATCCGCAGGGGCGGACCGCGGTCGAACGCCGCCGGACCGACGAGCACCACGGTCGCGCCAGACGCCCGCGCCGCCGCCGTTGCGGCGCGCAGGACGGTCGAGCGGCCACACCCGGGCCCGCCGTGGACGACCACGGCGGCGGCCTCGTCCGCGACCGCCGCGGCGATCGTCTCGAGCTCAGCCCCCCGCCCGATGATGCTGTGGTCGGCGTCCACGGGCGTGGACCACACTAACGGCCCCGCCCGGTCGGAGAACGCAACCGTTCCCAACGCCCGCCCGTCCGTCCACGGTCCGCCGGTGGGGGCGCGCGGGCCCCCACCGGCGGACGACGACCCCTACCTGCCCGCGTACTGGCGCCAGGAGCGGACGAGCCGCTCGGCGCTGCGCAGCGTCCACGCCACCTGCGTGAACGTCGGGTTCACCCCCGCTCCCGTCGGGAACGCGCCCGGCGAGGAAACGACGAGGTTCTCGATGTCGTGGGTCTGCCCGTACTCGTTGACCACCGACTCGCGCGGATCGCGGCCCATGATCGTCCCGCCCATGATGTGGGCCGTCACCCGGCTCCCGCTCCAGGCCTCGCGCGCTCCCGCCGCCTTCATGATCGCCTCGCCCTGCGCGGCGGCCGCGTCGTAGAGGCGGCGCGCGTCGTCGTCGTGGGTGTGGGTGATCTCGCAGATCGGCACCCCATACTCGTCCCGCTCGTCCAGCAGGCGCAGCTCGTTCTCGCGCCGCACGGTGCCCGTCCCGATGCAGTCCATCGCCCCCAGGTGCTTGGAGGCCTCGCGCATGAAGGAGTCCAGCGCCTTGCCGTGGAGGTCCATCCGCGCCCCCGCCAGTCCGGCGAGGTCGTTGGGCTTCTTCGAGGTGCCGACCAGCCACTGGTACCCGCCGAAGTACCCGCCCGCCGACGGCGCCGGGTCGTAGTCGTCCTGACAGAGCAGCTGTGCGCCGACCGGCCCGCGCCCCGGGTCGGTCTTCTCCTTGAAGAGGCCGAAGGTCGACAGCAGCACGTGCACGTGGATGTACTTGCCGACCAGCCCGCTGGAGTTCGCCAGCCCGCCCGGCTTGGAGGCCAGCAGCAGCCGCGGGGTCTCGAGCGTGAACGCCGCCAGGACGACCAGCTTGGCGTTGACCTTCTCGCGACGGCCGCGACCGTCCACGTACTCGACCCCGGTCGCCCGGCCGCCACGGGAGAGGACGCGGGTCACGTGCGCCCCGGTCACGAAGCGCGCGCCGGCCTTCTTGGCCTGCGGGATGAACGTCACCAGCGGATGGGCGAGCGCTCCGCTCCAGCAGCCGGCGTCGCACCACCCCTCGAGCGTGCAGGCCGGCCGTCCCTTGTACGGCCGGGAGAGGATCGCCTGGGGCGCGGGGGCGGTCCGCAGGCCGAGCTCCCTGAAGCCGCGGCGGAGGATCTTGCCGTGCTTCTGCAGCGGCAGCGGCGGCAGCGGATAGGGCTTGCCCGGCGGGCGCCAGACCTCGGCCTTGGCGTCGCCCGACATGCCGACGTCGGTCTGCATCCGGTCGTAGTAGGGGCGCAGGTCCCTGTAGGACACCGGCCAGTCGAGCTGGCGGCCGTAGCGGCTCTTGACGTCGAAGTCGCCGGTGTGCATCCGGAACCATCCGCCGTAGTGGTGGATGCCGGCGCCCCCCATTCCGCGCCCGACGTTGAACCCGATGCCGATCGGATCCTCACCCGCCGTGCGGTACTGGGCGATCCCGGCGCGCAGCCGGCGCGACCAGATCTGCGAGCTGAGCAGATCCTTCGACGTCCAGTCCGGTCCGGACTCCAGCACGACGACCCGCTTGCCCGCCCGGGCGAGCTCCCGGGCCATGATCGAGCCGCCGTAGCCGGCCCCGACGATGACTACGTCCGTGTTCACCAGGGCCTCCTCGGCGCGTTGGTCGGCTTGTACGCCATCCCGAGGCTCCTGAAGCCCGAGCGCGTCCCGTAGACGACGTCGACGGCGTCGCTGCGTGTCACCAGGTAGAAGAGGAAGAACGGCACCTCACCGGTCCAGGCGAGCGTCTCGGCGCCGAGCCGGGCGTGCAGGTCGTCCTGCTGGGCGGGGCGCAGGTCGGTGAACCGGCGGCCGTACGCCGAGCGCGCGGCGGCGTCCAGCCCCTTGATCCCGGCCCGGTAGAACGGCGCCCAGGGCGGCGGCCAGCCGAAGTAGCGGATGCCGAGCAGCGCGTCGTCGGGATGCTTGCGCAGCTGGGTGTTGACGAAGTCGCCGACCTCGGCCGCGCGGGCGCCGTGGGCGAGCCGGTTGCACCACGCCGCGAGCGTCGCGGTCTCGGCTGTCCCGAGCGGGTTGCGCCGCGGCCTCCCCGGCTTGCCACCAGGCTTCTTCGGTCGACCCTTCGGGGGCCCTTTCCCGCGTTGCGCCGCGGCGACCGCCGGGTCGGCGCCGGCGACGCCGGCTGCCAGCACGGCGCCACTGGCGATGAACGTCCTGCGGTTGCTCGGCAAGGCGGCCTCCAGGGTTCGGGCGGGGAGATCGACCCGACGCTAACCCGGCTCGCCCGCCTCCTTGACCCCGATCGGAAATCAGCCGTTCACTGGAGCCGATCTAACACGTGGACAGCAGATCTGCTTGTTGTCCCTTTAGTCTGATGAACCGAGGCACAGTCGGCGCTGCGCACGGGTCGGCCCGGTCGGATCGCTCCGACCGGGCCGACCGCTTGCCTGGCTAGCTGTCGTAGCCGGGCGGGGGAACGCTCGGCGGCGGGACTGGCGTCACGCCACCGGGGACCGGGACCAGGCCCGAAAGCTGGTCACGCTCCAACTCTTCCTCCATCGCGGCGTCGTCACGGTTCCAACCCCGCACGCGCGCCTCTGCCCACTCGCGCAGCTTGCGATCAGCGGCCGTGTAGATGGCCGGACCGCCGGATGCAGCTCCGCCCCTGCTGGCGATGCCTTGCACCGCCAACCGCCCGCCGTGCAGGCCGATGATCGGCCCGCCGCTGTCGCCGTAGTACGGCGCGGCGTGTGGTGCCGCGACGCACACCTCACCGGCCGACATCGCGGGCAGCGTCCCCGCGCACCGCGCGGCCTGCACCGTGCGCAGCGTGGCTGCCTGTACCCGCGTCGGCGGCTCGGTCGCGTCGATCGCGGTGAGCCCCCATCCCACAGCCCGGACGACCTGACCTGTACGAGCGTCCCCGAGCGGGAGCGGAACCACCCCCCGCAAGGGCTGCGCCGGGTCGATCAGGGCCGCGTCAGAGACCCGCCCCGGCTCAACTCCCCACGACCACCCCGGCATGACCACGACGCGAGTCCAGCCGATCAGCGGCCCGGTAGTCCGGTCCCGCCCGGTACGCACGGCCAGCCCCATCGGCACCATCTCGGGCACGGTCCCCCGGCTTGCGACCTCGGGCGCCACCAGCCATGAACCGCCCGCCTGCGTCCGCGCGACGCCTGCCGGTGCCTCGGTCACGCAGTGCGCGGCCGTGAGCACCGCCGTGCGATCGAGAATCCGCACGGCTGTACCCGAGCAAACAAAACGGCCGTCCACATGGATCGAGACGGCGGCGCGGGCTTCGCGTTCGCGCGCCTCCTTCCCACCGATGATCAGGGTCGTCGGGTCGCCCTGGTCGGTTGGGGCGCTCGCGGTCGCCGCGACCGGCGCGGCGACGAACGCACCGACCAACAGGGCCGCCACCGTTGCGGCAACCCATCTACGTCTGTGCACTGCTGCCCTCCCTACGTCGTCCGCCGTGTGCAGACGACGCGCGGACGCTACCGGGTGCCTCGCATCGGCCGCAACCCCTGGTCAAGGCCCGTTTCTGCGGCCCTCGCACGCACGCCGAACACCCCCGCGCCGGTCTCGGCGCGGGGGTCTCCGTCCTGCTGTGCCGTTGCCTTATCGCTGCCCGGTCATCTGACCAGCGTTCCTAGGGGGAGTCAGCACGCGCCACAGGATCAGCCCCGCGACTACCGCCAACACGACGCCACAGGCCATCATCACGACACCGACCGTCACCACGTTCCGGCCGTCGAGCGGCAACAGCGCGCCGCCCGCCTCGATCACCGCGCGCCCGCCCGTACCGCAGTTGCCGGGCGGGTGGCCGCGACCAGTTCCGCCATGTCGAGATCGGCCACCACGGCGCAATGGTCCGCCAACGGGCTCCCCTTCTCGACGTAGTACGACCTGCGCGCCTTGGCGATCACCAACGACAGATAAAGGGCGTCGATGCGTCGCTTCACGCCGTACCGCGCGTGTTCGTCGTGCGGGGCGTGGCCGGTGGTCGGCGTCCACGGCGACAGGTCCCCGATGTCTCGGAGTTCGGCCGCCGCGAAGTAGTACGCGGTAGCCCGGTCCTCGTTGGCTCGCCCGTCCCGGCCGCGCGTGGCCGATAGGACACGGCGGGGGTACCACAGGTCGCGCGGTGGCTCGGGGTCACCGCACCCGATCGCGTTGCGGTCCATGCCGACGACGGCCGGCGGGCCGTCGATCAGGTCGGCCGTCACCTGCTCGGCCATGTGCAGACGTGCGGTGATCCCCAGCCGCGCGTGATACGACGCGAGCCGCAAGCGCACCGCGCCGTCTAGCTCGGCATCGACCCTGACCAGACCGGGAACGTCGGGGTAGGCGCGCAGCGTTCCCGCCAACGGCACTACCCGAGCGCTCCACAGAATCGCGGTGCGCAGCCTGCGCCATCCGTGGCTGATGACCGGCATGTCCCCGGCCATCCGCGCACGTAGGCCCGTCCGTTGGGCCAACTCCGACACGACTCCGGCGGCGGCTACGTCGTCGGCCTTGATCTCCTGTAGGCACACGATGTCCGCATCCATGCGGGCGATTGCTGCCGCGATGCCTTCCAGATGCGCTCTGGCGTCCGGATTCGAGCGGTTCCCCGTTCCAACGCCTTCCACGTTCCAGGTCACGACTCGTATGGTCGTCGTCCTGTCCATGCTGCTGTTGCCTCTCTCGGTGGTCGGTCCGGCCGGGCGCGTCGCCCTGACGGCCACGGCGGTTCGTCGTTGGTCAGGCGGCGTATGCCGGGCGGCGGTGCTGACCGATGCTCGCCCCACTCGTACCGCTCGGATGGATCGTCGGCAGCTCGGCGGTAGCGTCGGCCGTAGCGGGTCCGGGCTTCTTGCCCTTGCGCCTCAGCGCTCGGCGGCCGGCACACGCCAGCGCGTTGACCGGCGCTCGCCCGTCCGGGCCAAGGACGGCAATCCCAACGGAGACGGTCACCGTCACCTGACCGCCGGTCGGCATCTCGACCGGCCCACCGATCGCGGCCTCCAATTCATCCCGCGCGACGTCGAGCCGGATCACAGGGTCCAACCACGCCAGTGCGGCGAACTCGTCGCCGCCCACACGCCCGCCGTGGTGACACACGCGGCTGCGGCGCATCCTGAGCCCGGTAGCACGTATCACGGCGTCGCCGCCTTCGTAGCTCCCGGCGTTGTACGCGCGCATGTTGTCGATGTCGGCGACGATCACAGCCGGGATCATGCCCGGATGGCGCTTGGCTCCGCGCTTCAGCGCGGAGCGCGCGCCGCGCTCCCACGCTCGGCGTACGAGTAGGTCTGAGAGGCCATCACGACGGTAGATCATGAGGCGGCGGATCACTACGGTCTGTCCCGCTACAACGGCCCCTAGGCCGATCACCAGCGCACACAGCATTGCGGGCACGGCGTTGCCCATCTTTCCCTCCAAGGCGGCATCGAGGGTGCTCTTATCTCCCCCGATCTAACCCCTCCCGCGCCCTGTCGTCAATCCGTCACGCAGGGCTAATCTCGGGTAGTGGTCACTCGCCTGCGCATCCGTCCGGGGCATGGCCAGCCGGCCATGCCCAGGGGCTGCCCGCCCCGCACGGCCCGCCCTCTCTGGGCGTCCTCGCGGGCCGACGCCCGCACTGCGGATCACCGGGCCAACCGTCGCCCGCGACGGTCGCAACCGCCCGCGAGGCCGCCGTCCACCTCAGCCGGGACGCGCCCTGGTGGGCGCGTCCCGG